>JAEEGL016964530.1_pt1 | contig 25467 bp, 23 predicted proteins | sample 9134231 | NCBI WGS metagenome assembly JAEEGL01 (sample SAMN16246548, study PRJNA631951) | gut metagenome | biome: gut microbiome; feature: rumen; material: fiber-attached | host: Bos | place: Iran: Karaj | collected 2018-10
AAATTAACACAGCGGTGGGCGACAAACATGTCGAACTCCTCAAACGAACCTTCGTCAAGAAGGAGGGAGATGCGCTCGCGGGCAGTGAGTTTACCCTGCTCGTGCTGCTTGTCGATACGTTTCTGGCCACCACCCATTTTGGCCTCGCTTCTCTTATCGAGAAGCTCTTTTATCTTTTCTTCAAATGCCATTATTTGAATTTTTTGTAGGTTATTGAACATGGGCATAGCTCGCGGCCTTAGCGACCGTTCGCCCTACCCGGAAAACTCTTATTTGCAGCAGAACTCGGTCAACACGCCCAAAGTGCTCTTGGGGTGCAGGAAACCGATGTGCAGCCCTTCGGCGCCGCCACGGCTTTGCTGGTCAATCAAACGGATGCCTTTCTCTTTGGCATCGTTCAAAGCCTTGTCGGTGTCCTCCATGCAGAAAGCAATGTGATGCATTCCGCCCTTGCCACCGTTCTTCTCGATGAAAGCAGCGATGGTGCTTTCGGGGCAGGTGGGCTCGAGGAGCTCGATTTTCACTTCGCCGATTTTAAAGAAAGCGGTCTTCACCTTCTGGTCGGTTACTTCTTCAATAGCATAGCATTTCAAGCCCATGACATCTTCCCAATAACGGATAGCTTCATCAAGATTAGTCACGGCAATGCCGATGTGTTCAATGTGCGAAGGGGTCATATTATTTATATTTTTATCAATTATTATTGTTAATATTTGTATTTTTTATTCAATAGTACACATTTTCAGCACGAAACAATATTTCACTGAAAATGCAAAAATACAAATAAAAATTGATATAGCAAATAAACATTCTTCACAATGCTGCCTTTTAACATTTCAGACCACCCAAACCGCCCTTTGAACTACCCTGCCGATTCGAGGACAGTTGTTTTACACTTTTTTCCCACTTGTTTTACACTTTAAAAGTGTAAAACAAGTGTAATACAGCCGTGATAAAAGCATAAAAAAAGAGGGGCTACCCACGGGCGGCGGCAATGATGCTGTCGAGGTCTATACCACAGTCTTTGTGCAACTGTGGGACGGAGCCGTGAGTGACAAAATGGTCGGGAAGGCCGAGGACTGTGACAGAGGGAAGGGCGACGGAAGGGTTGGAAGATTTCACGGTGGCGAAGTATTCAAGCACGGCACTGCCCAGGCCGCCTTTTTTCACACCGTCCTCCACGGTGACCACACGCCGGAAGCCGCGAGACAGAATACTGTCGAGGATTGTAGTGTCGAGAGGCTTGAGGTAACGCATGTCGTACATGGCTGCGCTGATGCCTTCGCCCTGCAGTATGGTTGCGGCTTCGAGTGCATCGTTGCCCACATGTCCTATGGCAAGAATGGCCACATCGGAGCCCTCTTGCAGACAACGTCCCCGACCCACGGTGAGCGGCTCGAAGTCGTTGCGCCAGTCGGGGTGTACACTGAGGCCACGGGGGTAGCGTATCACTACGGCTCCCTGGCCGGGCAACTGGGCAGTGTACATCATGTTGCGGAGTTCGTGCTCGTCCATTGGGGCGCAGATGGTGAGGTTGGGTATGGGCCGGAGGCAGGCGAGATCGAAAGCGCCATGGTGCGTGGGGCCGTCGTCGCCCACAAGCCCGGCACGGTCGAGGCACATGATGACGGGCAGCCGCTGCAGGGCCACATCGTGAATAATCTGGTCGTAAGCCCGCTGCATGAAAGATGAATAAATATTGCAGAAGGGCTGCATACCCTGGGCGGCAAGTCCGGCGGCAAAGGTGACGGCGTGCTGCTCGGCAATGCCCACATCAAAAGCACGCGAGGGCATTTGCTCCATCATGAAATTGAGTGAGCAGCCTGTGGGCATGGCGGGGGTGATGCCGACGATATGGGGGTTACGTTTGGCCAGCTCGACAATGGTGTGGCCGAATACATCCTGATATTTGAGGGGTTTGCCTCCGTCGTGTTTCTTTATCTGTGCGCCGGTCTCGGCATTGAAGGGACCCGGGGCATGATAGGCAATAGGGTGTTTCTCGGCGTTGCGGAGTCCCTTGCCTTTTTTGGTTACCACATGGAGGAGTTTGGGTCCTTTGATGGCTTTGAGCTGGGCGAGAACCTCAACCAATTCTTCGATATTATGTCCATCGATGGGGCCGAAATAGCGGAAGCCCAGCGACTCGAACAGGTTGGGGGCTCCCAAAGCGGCGGTTTTGGCCATGCGGGTGGCCCGTTGGAAGAAGTTGAGCGATTTGCCGTGGCGGGAAGAGGGGTCGGCATGGTCGCCTCCCAGGCGCTGCCACACCTTTTCTTTCAACCTGTTGTATTTGGGTGAGGCTGTGATACGGGTGAGGTGACGGCTGAGACCGCCCACAGCCTTGTCGATGCTGATGCCGTTGTCGTTGAGCACAACAAGTATGTTGGCTTTTGACACTCCCGCATTGTTGAGGGCTTCGAAGGCTTCGCCACCCGTCATGGAGCCGTCGCCGATGACGGCGATGTGCTGCCTGCGGGTGTTGCCCTGCAAAGTGGAAGCCGTGGCCATGCCAAGGGCCGCACTGATGGAGGTGGAGCTGTGGCCGGTGCCGAAAGCATCGAAAGGAGATTCATCCATGCGCGGGAACCCGCTCAAGCCCCCGTAAGTGCGGATGGTTGGAAAGAGGTCGCGCCGTCCGGTGATGATTTTGTGGGCATAGGCTTGGTGTCCAACGTCCCAGATGAGTTTGTCGTCGGGGGTGTTGAAGACGTAATGGAGTGCAAGCGTGAGTTCAACGGTGCCAAGGCTTGACGCGAGGTGCCCTGGATGTTTGGAGAGAGTCTGGATGATATAGTGGCGCAGTTCGACACTCAGCTGGGTGAGGTCGGACAGGGGCAGACGGCGGAAATCATCAATATTGTTGATGCTGTCGAGGATGACGCCAGTAGCCTGGTTGCCTTCGGCAGGGCTGGTGAGTCTGCTACCCTGAGGTTGTGCGTTGATAGTATTGTGTGTGATGTTGTTCATTGGGATGAAGGTGGAAGGATTACTCCACTTGATAGGCTGGGGGTTGCTTTTGAATAGGTTTGTCGAAGTCTTTATTCAGTTTCTTGTCGGTGGCGCGTCCTTGGGCGGAGTCGTGCAGCTCCCATTTGCCGTCGGAAAAGACATAGGCCATTTCCACACCCGAGGGAACATAATACTGGTACAGACCTTCCATGCCCGGGACTTGAGGCGCCACTTGGTCGAAGATTATCATGCGAAGTTTCTTGTCGGTGGTTTTGTAGGCGGGACGGTTGCTTGTGTTTTTCTGAACTGCCGCCGAGGTGCGTGCCGCCGTGGAGACCGGACGGCTGGGACGGCCACGTCCCCTGCCACGACCACGCGGACGGGAAGAGCGTGAGAAAAGCGAAGAGAAGAACGATTGGCCGCTGCGGCGTTTGGCACGAATGCGCTCGGTGAAACGCAGGTATTGCTCCTCGTAGCGGAGGGTGACCATGGCGTTGTGGGAATATTCCAGCACCACACGGCGCAGGTTGGGTTCTTTGCGGAAGAGGTTCTGTCCGAACTGGGGCATGCTGCCGCCCGATTTGAAGCAGATGGGTTCGATGACTTTGCGCTGGGTGAGGTTGTCGACCCCGTTCCATCCCAACAGAGTGTAGTAGGTGCGACCATCGTAGGAGGTGGTGATGAGTTCCTGGTAAACGGCACCATACCAGCGGTCTGGGCTGAGAATATCCTCCTGGCGGTTGATGATTACCTCCGAACGGTCGTTGAGTTGATAAACATCATATTCTTTAGTGCGTTCGTTCAAAGCCTGCACAATGCCGAAACATTCATATTCACCGGCATCGTTGACTATAGGCCATGTGAAGATGCGGAACTTTTTGTCGGGAGAGGTGAGCACGGAGACCTTGTTGCCAAAATCCCATTCCCAACGGAACGAATTGTCGGCACCGAGGGCTTCGGTAAGGAGCTGCACAGCGGCTTCGTTGGCATGGTAACGCTCGTTGTCGGTGGGAGCGGCAATGGTTTGGTCAAACAGCTGTACCAAATCGGACTGGTACTGAGCCATCAAACCCTTGTCCTGTGCCGAGGCCGCATGGAACAGCAGGACAAACACAAACCAGATGAGTATGCTTTTATTCGCCATTTTCATTATCCATATTTAACGCAACTATCACTAATTTATTTTACAGAAATGAAAAAAAGATGCCATTTGATTTTTTTTTCGTATTTTTGCAGTCATGAAAGAAGACAACAAACAGATAATAGAACAAGCATGGGATAACCGTGAACTGCTGAAGGACAAAGGAGTGCAGAACGTGATACGCCAAACGATAGAGCTGCTGGACAAAGGGCTCCTTCGCATAGCCGAAAAAGATTCGGCAGGCTGGCATGTGAACGAATGGCTGAAAAAAGCGGTTATTCTTTATTTCCCCATCAATGAAATGGAGACCATAGAGTGCAACCCCTTCGAGTTTCACGACAAGATTGCCCTGAAGAAAGGTTATAAAGAGCAGGGAGTACGCGTGGTGCCACATGCTGTGGCGCGCTACGGGGCTTTTCTCGCCCCCGGAGTGGTGATGATGCCATCGTATGTCAACATCGGGGCATACGTGGACAGCGGCACCATGGTCGACACGTGGGCCACGGTGGGCAGTTGTGCCCAGATAGGCAAGAATGTTCACCTGAGCGGCGGCGTGGGTATAGGAGGGGTGCTGGAGCCAGTGCAGGCCGCACCAGTCATTATCGAGGACCACTGTTTCATTGGCAGCCGCTGCATTGTGGTGGAAGGAGTGCTTGTGGAAGAAGAGGCCGTGTTGGGTGCCAACACCGTCATCACGGCCAGCACCCATATCATTGACGTCACCGGACCTGAGCCTGTGACAATAAAGGGGCGCGTGCCGGCACGGAGCATCGTCATCCCGGGCAGTTACACCAAGCACTTCCCGGCAGGCGACTATCAGGTGAATTGCGCACTCATTATTGGGCACCGTTCGGAGTCGACCGACAAGAAAACATCGCTCAACACCGCTCTTCGCGAGTATGGTGTTAGCGTCTGACAATAATTTTGTTAACAATTCAAGCAATACAAAACCTTTATGAAGAAGTATCTCATTATCATCCTGATGGTTCCGTTGTTGATGTGCGGATGCAAGAAAAAAGTGAGCGATTTTCCCTTTGAGGGGAAAGTGGTCGGGATGGTGCAATGCACAATGATGACCACCAGCATCAGTGAGTATGACATAGGATATATCGTAAACCTCTCCGTGCCCGACTCGGTGGGTGGCGACTATCGGGTAGACAAAAACACCTTGTATCACAACTGCGTAATCCTTTACCACACTCGCGCCCGGTTTTACGATGGCGATGCCATCAAAGGGCGTATGTACCTCGACAACAAGTATTCGGCAGCCTATTGCAGCTACCACCACCAGCTGGGCATCCCCGAAGGGGTGTGCTATTCGTTGGAGTAGCAACCTCATCTTTCCACTATTACGGATAGACAACCCCATCGCCGACATAACGCCACTCCTCCCCAGCCAATGGTTATCATCATAGGTTGTTGAAAAAAAATTCGGCTGTTTTTCCGTTATATGGAAAATAAGTGGTATTTTTGCATTTTGAATTGGCCTCGGGCCGCAGTCATTAATTAGAGTAATTAAAGTCATGAAATTCATCATTAACAGCCTGCTCTTCTCAAAGCAGATCCAGTTGCTCAGCGGTGTGATTACAAATAATAACACCGTTCCCATCATCAATTGTTTCCTTTTCCACCTCGACGAAGGAGTGTTGACCATCCGCGCCACCGACCTGGAGACTACTCTGGTGTCGAAAATCGAGGTAGAGACAGGTGCCATTGAGGGGCTGACCGACATAGCCGTGCCCTCGAAATTGCTGCTCGACATTGTCAAGAGTCTCGATGACGTACCTCTGCAATTCAGCGTCGACGATGCCACTTTCAGCATCAGCATCTCCTCTGGCGAAGGCAGATACCGTCTGGCAGGCAAAAACGCCGAGACCTTCCCCACTATGCCCGAGCCCCGCGACACTGCCAGCATCATGCTACCCAGCAGCCTGTTAGTGAACGCCATTGGCAAGACCGCCTTTGCCACTGCCAACGATGAACTGCGCCAGCAGATGAGCGGCATCCTGTGCGAAATCAACTCCGAAAACATCACTTTTGTGGCCACCGATGCCCACAAACTGGTCCGCTACCGTCGCAACGACATAAAGAGCGACACCCCCGTGTCGTTCATCCTTCCCCGCAAACCCGTTTTAACCTTGAAAAACATCCTCTCTTCCAACAAAGAGGAGATGGAGGTGAGCGTGGAATACAACAACACCAACGCCTTCTTCACTTTTGAGAACTTCTATATCATCTGCCGCTTGGTTGAAGGCCGCTACCCCAACTACGATGCCGCAATCCCCAAGGACAACCCCAACAAGATGACGGTGGACCGCAACTCGTTCCTCAACACCCTGCGCCGTGTGGGTCTCTTCGCCAACCAGGCCTCGCACCAAGTTCGCCTCTCCATCCACGAACACGAACTGGTGGTCAGTGCCGAGGACGCCGATTTCTCCAACGATGCAGACGAGAAACTCCCATGCCAGTATGAGGGCGACCCGATGGAGATAGGCTTCAACGCCAAGTTCCTCACCGAAATGGTCTCCAATGTCGACAGCGAACAAATCCTTCTCGAAATGTCGCATCCCAGCCGTGCCGGCATCATCTTCCCCCTCAACCCCGACCAGGACAGCAACGAAGACATCCTCATGCTGGTAATGCCTGTGATGCTGGCCAACTAATACCCGCACCAACTTCCCTTCACACTGACAGACGATAGCGACCGACAAATCTTAAACAGCATAACTGATGAGCAAAAGCAAGGTCAACCTGTGGGAGACACACACCTCTACAATACTCAGCATTACTTTGGTGCTGTTCCTTTTGGGATTGTGTCTGATGGTGGAATACCACATCTACCGCGCCACCCACGACATGCAAGAGCGCATCACGTTCAAGGTAGACCTCACCTCCGACATTTCCGACGAGGATGCAAAAACACTGAAAGCACAAATCGAGGCCATCCCCTACGTAAAGCATGTTGACTATATCTCCCGCCAGCATGCGGCGGAAATCTTTACCGAAGACCTCGATGACGATTTCGTGGGCTTTATCGGCTACAATCCCCTTTATCCTTCCATGATGGTGAACCTCCGTGCCGACTACATGCCCGATGCACGCCAAGAAGCCCGTGCCGAAAGCATAGCACGTTTCTCCGCCGACGTGAGCAGTCTGGAAAACGTCATCGGCGTGGCCTATCAAGAGAACATCGTCAACGAGCTGAACGATGTATTCTACAAAGCCACCTGGTTTCTCATCATTTTCATGGGGTTGTTGGTATTCATCAGCATCCTTATGATACGCAGCACCATAAGCATCGCCCTCTATGCCCAGCGCGACACCATACGCACCATGCAACTTGTGGGAGCCAAGAGCGGCTTTATAGCCCACCCCTTCCTCACACGCAGCATCTGGTACGGACTCCTCGGTGCTGTCATCTCCCTCCTTGTCCTGGCCATCGCCACGGGCATCTTCAACCAGTCGCTCAGCGGCCTTGACCTGTTGGCCAACATCCACATGATATGGTACGCAGGCATTGCCGTTGTCATCATCATCCTCGGCATCACCCTCTCCTATCTCTCCACTCTCTCCGCTGTGCGGCGCTATCTACGCAACAACCGATGACTTTCGCTTTATTCATCCCATAAAAATAAATAACCCATTATGGCAAAAGAAATCAAAAAAACAGAAGACAACAAAAACCAGTTCACTTTCATTTTTGACAAAGTAAACTATATCATTATGATTGTCGGCGTCGTGCTGCTGGCCTTCGGCTATATCATGCTCATGGGCGGTGGCAGCGACGACCCCAACGTTTTCAACCCTGCCATGTTCAATAGCCGCAGGCTCTTCGTGGCACCCATTTTCATCATCCTCGGTTTCTTAGCCGAAATCGTGGCCATCCTTTATAAACCCAAAAGTAAAGAATAATATAACCCTCGCATCATGGAATGGTTTGAAGCATTGATACTGGGTCTTGTCCAAGGCCTAACCGAGTATTTGCCCGTCAGCAGCAGTGGCCACCTCACCATAGGGGCCTACCTTTTCGGCCTCAACGGTGAGGAGAATCTCGCATTCACCGTCGCTGTGCATGTGGCCACAGTCCTCAGCACCTGCGTCATCCTTTGGCGCGAAATCGTATGGATTTTCCAAGACTTCTTCAAGTGGAAATGGAACGAAGGCACCAAATATGTGGTCAACATTCTCATCTCCATGATTCCTGTGGCTATTGTGGGCTTCTTTTTCAAAGACAAAGTCGAAGCCATCTTCGGCAGCGGGCTCCTCGTGGTGGGCATCTGTCTCCTCATCACCGCCACACTCCTGGCCTTCTCCTATTGGGCCAAACCCCGCCAGCGTGAGCACATCTCACCTTGGCACGCTTTCGTCATCGGCATAGCCCAAGCCATCGCCGTCCTCCCCGGTCTCTCCCGTTCCGGCAGCACCATTGCCACGGGTCTCCTGTTGGGCAACAAAAAAGAGAAACTGGCTCAGTTCTCTTTCCTCATGGTCATCCCTCCCATTCTGGGCGAAGCCCTGCTCGATGCCAAAGACATGGCCGAGGTGGGCGTAAGCACCGCCATGGCCGGACTGCCCACCGTCTCACTCATAGTCGGTTTCTTGGCGGCCTTCATCAGCGGATGCCTCGCCTGCAACTGGATGATTAATATCGTCAAGAAAGGCAAACTCATCTGGTTTGCCCTCTACTGCGCCATTGTCGGTGTCTTGGCCATTGTTCTCCCCATGCTCTGATGACACAGGAAGAACTGCTCGAGGGCATCGTCCTCCCTGTTGACAAACCGCGCCAGTGGACCTCCTTCCAGGTGGTGAACAAAATCAAAGCTGACATCCGCCGCACCTTTGGACTCAAGAAATTCAAAATCGGCCACGCCGGCACGCTCGACCCTCTTGCATCGGGATTGCTCCTTGTGTGCATAGGCAAAGCCACCAAACGCATCGACGAGCTGCAGGCTGGCATCAAAGTCTATTCCGGCACTATGGTCTTCGGGGCCACCACCCCATGCTATGACCTGGAACGCCCCATCAACAGTTACTATCCCTTCTCCCACATCACCCCCGCCTTGATTGAGTCTGTCCTGCCGCAGTTTCTCGGCACCGTACAGCAGGTGCCGCCCATCTTCAGCGCCGTTAAAATCAACGGGCAAAGGGCCTACCAATATGCCCGACAAACCGACTCGGAAGAAGATGTACCCTCACCCACTCCCAAACCAGTGCAGATTTACCAATTCGACATCACTGCCTTCCGTCCCGGCAACCCCGACATCGAACCCCCTCCCCTGTCACAACCCGACGACATGCCCGCCACCCGGCTCTACGACCGTCCTTTGGGCACAGTGCCGGCACATCTGCCTCAAGCCGACTTCCGCATCCGCTGTGGCAAAGGCACCTATATCCGCTCCATAGCCCGCGACCTCGGTCTTGCTCTCGACAGCGGAGCCTATCTTTCCGCACTCCGACGCGAACAGATAGGCTCCTATTCCCTTGCCGACGCCATTGGCCTCGACAAGGTGGAAGAATTCCTCAATTCCTAAAAGTTATATTTTATCAAAGCACACACACGGTGATTGGTTACCGGGTGCAGTTTCTCATTCAGCACAATGCTGCCATTGGCAGACTGGTCCCCAAAGGTACAGACCGTCCATTCATATTCAAGTCCGATATTGAAATGCTTTAGGTTGTAACTCACCGACGGAGCCACACGCCACACGCTGTTCAGGTGTGTGAAACTCTCGCCAGCCTTCATAAAGATAAGGTGTCTCACAGCCTGCTCGGTGCCGAAATTATACAGGTCCTTGTCGGCTCCCAGGTTCTTCATATAACCCAAAAAGAGATTGCCACGGTAGGTCTTTCCCAAAGCGACATTCAGGTATCCGATAGCGGCACGCAGCGGCGCATACTCCCAGCTGCCGTCGGGCAGCACATTGGTAACGCCATAGCCGTTCAACTGGTTCACATGGCTGGTGTTCTGTGCCAGCAAAGAACGGAACTTGATGGCAAACAGGCCGTCGGTATACTGGAAATAGAATGTCGGAGTGAACGAGGTCAAACGTTCCTTCACAGGCATGGCGACGGTGGTCGGCACCCCGTCCACATTCACTGTCTTGTAGCCCACCGTGCGGGGTCTCAACGACTGGCAAGTGCTTCCCAGCTGGGCATAAAAATGTTCATCGCGGTACTGCACTCCCAAAAACATTTCGGGTATCAGACCTTGTTCAGCATAATCCAAGCTGGCGGTGCTGCTCCACACCCCGCCCGAATACGACGGGCCGTTATACATATACTGCAACTGATAAAGGGCGGCGGCGGTGAAGCCTAATTTACCCGACATAAAGGTGTAGCGCAGCTGAGGCGTGCGGCTGTGGGCGCGGAAAGGAGCCCCTGCCGCCATACCCAGCACCTCCGGCATAATATCGCCACTCAAGGGGTGCCAGTCCTGACCAGCCAGCAACTCCTGTCGCAATCCATTGTCGTTGCTCCAAGTCAACTTAACAAAAGCCAATCGCAGACGCAGCACCGTGTTCGTGGTGCCGAAGCCGCCAAAATCGCCCTCCACCTTGCCGCTGGTGGTGGCACCAAACACCTCGGGTCCTTCCAAACTCAGACCGAAACGCGTAGTCAATGCCTGAAAACTCGTCTGAGGCACTGCGTTCATATCCACACGCTCCACACCCATCGCCGCGCACTCCTCAGGGGAGCCGTTCCATTTCTCGTCGTAGGGAATCATGTTGTATTCGTCGCCCACCACCGTATAGGTTTTGCGGCTGTCGAAAAGCAGATAATTCCTCACAAAGCCGTAAGGGGTAATCTTCACCTTTTTCGGTTTGTCGGTGTTCACAACTGCCTCTTTCGAGGGCTCTCCCTGTGAAGCAGCCCCCAGGGCCGCTGCCAGGCAAACAATAGATAGTAGTATTCTTTTCATCTTGTTCTATTTTTTTCTATTTTTTCTAGTATCACTAGTTTTTCTAGTTAAACTAGTCTTTCTAATTTTTTTCTAAGCTCCTCGTTCTCTGCCCGCAGCCTCCTGTGTTCCTTTTTCAGTTCTTGTCGGCGGCAACCTCCGCCCGCAGCTCATAATTATTATCTCAAACGTCTACCTGTCCTGCACAAGACGTACCGAACACCCAACATGGCAGACATTGAGACCCATAGCGTTGAGATGGTTCTTGTCGAAGCCCACAAAGTAAGCATCACCCGATTCATCCAACGTGGATGTCCAGTAGCAACCATATATTTTGGTGTCTCGCACCTCCGTCCCCATTCTGAAACCGGCAGCTGGCAGGAAAACAGCACCCGCCTCCTCCATCTTTTTCCACTGCGCAGTAGTGTAACTGTTGTTGGGCGTCCCGTCGCTTGCAAATTCTGCATTGAACTTACATCCACCCGGCAACTTCCATTTGTCGGGCAGAATAATCACTCCTCCTTTCCCATTCACGTTGCCCGATGCAAGTTTATCAAAACTATCGGCACGCTCGTAAAGCAGGTACATCCACTCATCTTCCGAAAGTGTACGCCACATGTCGGGGTGGTTGTCACTCTTTCCTATATTATTCTTCCCCCAGTCTACAAACACATCATAGTCTCCATCCTCCGAAACAAGGGTGGGATTGCAGCCTGTGCCCCAGCCGAAAAGGTCAATCCAACCGTCATAGGTTGAACTGATATTCATGTTAGCCGACCCTATAATATCATACTGTTGCTCGGCAAAACGCCAACTGTTGGAGCTGGCATTGTACTGCACATTGCCATGCGCAAAGGCCACCTGTTTGTCCGGACCCACCGAGAAGGCTCCAATCCCCTTCTCGTCCCAATTCTCCTTCTCGCCACAAGCGGAAAAAAGTCCCGTTAGCACAATAGCCAACCCAATGGTCTTCAAACAATAATTCAATCTCATATCGCTGTTTTGTTAATACTTTGGTATTGCAAAAATACATCTTTTTTAGAGAATAGCACTTTTTTTCAATCGAAAAGGCATCATGTTTCGCGGATAATCTGCCATTTCGGGAGGGCGTAGGTTCGCTCGTCCGGCCATACTTCAAGGTCATTTCTCCCATATTTCTCCCATCCTGCATGGGAGAAATATGGGAGAACTGAGGGGGAACGAGCGAGGGCAGGAAGTCGAAAAAACGTAAAACCGAGGGGCGGGAAAGGGCTTGAAAAGGGCTGAATTGTTAATTTTATGTATTTGCACAACATAATAGTAGACAACTAATTGATATGTGACAAAAAGTTAAATACGTTAAAAAACTTGACAACGGCTGTGGAATTTCGTATCTTTGCACGTTTTTTATACGCGTATTATTTATGAAACTTTCCTATTTTAATTTCAATCTCCCCCGGGAGTTGATTGCCGAAAAGCCTTCGAAACAACGCGACGAGGCACGCCTGATGGTGCTGCACCGCGACACACAGACTATAGAGCACCGTCTGTTCAAGGACCTGGTGGACTATCTGGACGAGGGCGACGTGGTGGTGGCCAACAACACCAAGGTGTTCCCCGCCCTGCTGTATGGCGAGAAAGAGAAGACCGGCGCCAAGATTACGGTGTTCCTGCAGCGCGAGCTGAACAAGGAGATGCGCTTGTGGGATGTGATTGTGGACCCGGCACGAAAAATCCGCATAGGCAACAAGCTCTATTTCGGCCCTAACGAGTCGTTGGTGGCGGAGGTGATTGACAACACCACTTCGCGCGGCCGTACGGTACGTTTCCTGTTCGACGGCACCGACGAGGAGTTCAACAAACATATCCGCGGCTTGGGGCACACCCCGCTGCCTGACGAGCTGCAACGCCTGCGCAACATCGAGAACTGGGATGCCGACCGCTACCAGACCATCTATGCCAAGTGCGAGGGAGCAGTGGCCGCCCCCATTGCAGGTTTGCATTTCAGCCGCGAGATGCTCAAACGGTTTGAGATTAAAGATGTCAAGTGGACGGAATTGACTTTGCATTGCGGAATTGGCAACTTCAAGGACATTGAGGTGGAAGATTTGTCGAAACACCGCATGGATGCCGAGGAGATGCACCTGCCGCAGGAGACCTGCGACGTCATCATGAACGCCAAGAACAACGGCCACAAAGTGTGCGTGGTGGGCACCACAACAATGCGCGCCATCGAGAGTGCCGTCACCATTGCGGGAAAGGTGAGCGGGTATGACGGCTGGACGAACAAGTTTATCTTCCCGCCTTACAACTTCACCGTTGCCGACATGATGGTTACCAATTTCCATCATCCCAAGTCGTCGCAGTTTATTATGGTGTGCACTTTCGGTGATTTGGATTTCGTGCAGCACGCTTACGAAATAGCCGTCCGCGAGAAATACAAGTTCTCCACTTACGGCGATGCCATGGTTATCATTTAAAGCCTCCGCGAGGTGAGACCGTTGGCGGAAATACTGAGGCCTACCGACCTCGACAGTTACATCGGACAGCAGCATCTTGTGGGTCCGGGTGCGGTGTTGCGCACACTGGTGGAGAGCGGACGCATCCCGTCGATGATTTTCTGGGGGCCTCCGGGCATCGGCAAGACCACTTTAGCCATGGTGATAAGCAACATGCTGCACCGCCCCTTCTACACTCTTAGTGCCATCAGCAGCGGTGTGAAAGAGGTCCGGGAGGTGATTGAGAAGGCCAAGGAGGAGGAGAATGCCATCCTGTTTATCGACGAGATACACCGTTTTTCGAAGAGCCAGCAGGACTCTTTGCTGGGAGCTGTGGAGAAGGGTATTGTCACCTTGATAGGCGCCACGACGGAGAACCCATCGTTTGAAGTCATCTCGGCATTGCTGTCGCGTTGCCAAGTATATGTGCTGAAGGAGTTCGGCGAGGAAGAGCTGAGGCAGCTACTCGCCAGCGCCGTGGCCTATTACGCCAGCCAAGGGCGCACAGTGGAGGTAAAGGAGGTGGAAGCCCTGTTCCGCATTTCGGGCGGGGATGCCCGCAAGCTGCTCAACGCCATCGAACTGGTGGTGAATAACAGCACTTCCGACCCCGTGGTGATTGACAACGAAAGGGCAACAAGTGTGGTACAGCAGAACCTGGCCTTTTACGACAAGCAAGGGGAAATGCACTACGACATTATCAGTGCCTTTATCAAGTCGATGCGCGGAAGCGACCCCAACGCAACGGTATACTGGCTGGCCCGAATGATTGAGGGCGGCGAAGACCCGGTGTTCATAGCCCGGAGGATGCTCATCTTTGCGTCGGAAGACATCGGCAACAGCAATCCCAACGCCTTGCTGCTGGCCAACGCCTGTTTCGAGGCGGTGACCAAGATAGGTTATCCCGAATGTAGGATTACGCTGTCGCAATGCGCGGTGTATCTGGCCTCGTCGGTGAAGAGCAACAGCACCTATGTGGCCTTGGGCAATGCCCAGCAGGTGGTGCGCCAGACGGGCGACCTGCCTGTGCCGCTGCACATACGCAACGCCCCCACCAAGTTGATGAAACAACTGGGCTACCACGAAGGCTACAAGTATGCACATGACTACGAGGGCAACTTTGTGGAGCAGGAGTTTCTGCCAGACGCCCTGCGCGGCACAAAGTTCTATGAGCCCGGCCAGAACCCACGCGAAGAGGAGACCCGCCGCCAGTTGCGCGCCCGCTGGAAGGAGAAGTACAACTATTGACACCCTTGAACCATGATAACAGACAGGCAGACATACCGCCAATATGTGAAAGAGGATTTGAAGGCCTACGGCTTGGAGCATGTGGGCTTTTACAACTACTGGTGGATGGACTGCCTGCGGTTCCAGTTGAGGCTGCGAAAAATAGAGTACCTGCACAACACCTCCGGCCACAATGTGCTGAAAAGGCTGTGGCTTCTGGTTCTTGAGGTGGTGAACCACCGGCTGGCCACACGGCTGGGGTTTACAATTCCCAAGAACGTCTTCGGGCCGGGTCTGTGCATAGTGCATTACGGCACCATTGTGGTGCATCCCAATGCACGGGTGGGCCGACACTGCCGACTGCACCCGTCAACCAGCATAGGCGACTACAACGGTGTGCCCCGCCTGGGCGACGACGTGTACATTGGGCCGGGGGCCAAAATCTTCGGAGCCGTGGTGATTGGTGACAACGTGGCTGTGGGAGCCAATGCGGTGGTGAACCAGTCGTTCGGGAGCAATGTGACCGTGGCAGGAGTGCCGGCCCGCATTGTGGCAGAACAGGGTGCAAAGGAACAGGGCGTATTCGGAAATAATGAATTACACATACTGAGTTAAGACTTTCCTACCACTTATTATCCATTTTTTTACTTTTTACATCATGGCCGAGGCATTGCTTACTGTCGAGAACTTGACGAAATCGTATGGCGACAAACTGCTGTTCGAAGATATTTCCTTTGGCATCAATGCCGGGCAGAAGACAGCCTTGATAGCCCGTAATGGTTACGGAAAATCAACGCTCCTCAACATTCTGACAGGGAAAACACTTCAGGACAGAGGCAAGGTTACTTTCAGAGGCGATGTGAAGATGGCCTACCTGCCACAGCAACCCGAACTGCTGCCGCACCAAACGGTTCGCAGTTTCGTCTATGCGGCCGAGCGGCCGGAACACGAGGACGAGTGGACTTTTGAACAACGCATAGAGGAGATACTGAGCCGTTTGCGTCTGGATGACAAGCTGGACCAGACCATGGAGACACTGAGCGGAGGAGAGCAAAAGAAAGCGGCGTTGAGCCGGATACTGATAGACCACACCAACCTGCTGCTGCTTGACGAGCCCACCAACCATCTGGACATACAGATGATTGAATGGCTGGAGGAGTTTCTGTCGCGCCAACGGCTGGCCATATTGATGGTGACCCACGACAGGTATTTTCTCGACCATGTGTGCCAAGATATAATAGAGCTGGACAACAGCCGCCTGTATCACTATCGCGGCAATTACGACTACTACCTGAGAAAGAAAGCCGAACGCGAATACAACGAGCGGGTGGAAGTGGAGAAGGCCAAAAGCCTTTACCGCACAGAATTGGACTGGATGCGCCGTATGCCCCAGGCGCGTGGAACCAAAGCCCAAGCACGTATCGATGCCTTCTATGAGTTGGAGGCCAAAGCCCACACCCGTTTCGATGACAGCCGTCCCCAATTGACTGTGAAAACCGAACGCATAGGCGGCAAGATACTGGAGATGTACAATGTGTGCAAGAGCTATGACGGAGTGAAGATGGTGGATGACTACAGCTACACCTTCAAGAAGGGAGAGAAGATAGGCATTGTGGGACCCAACGGGATAGGAAAATCCACCTTCCTCAACTTGATTACCGAGCAGTTGCGACCCGACAGCGGCCGCATCATTGTGGGACAGACCATCCGTTTCGGTTTCTACACCCAAGGAGGAATGACCGCCAGCCCCGACCGCAGGGTTATCGACATAGTGAAAGACGTTGCCGAAAGGATTGAGCTGGACAACGGCAAAGAGATGTCGGCACACCAGTTCCTGAGTCACTTCGGTTTCGACGACATGACCCAGTACAACTATTTCGGCAACCTGAGCGGCGGCGAGCGTCGCAGGCTCTACCTGTTGAAGGTCCTGATGGCAAACCCCAACTTCCTTATACTTGACGAGCCCACCAACGACTTGGACATTTACACACTGGAAATCCTGGAGCAATTCCTCCGCGACTATAAGGGTTGCCTTGTAATAGTTAGCCACGACCGTAGTTTCATGGACCACATTGTCGACCACCTGCTTATTTTCGAGGGAGAGGGGAAAATAAAAGACTATCACGGCAACTACACCGAATACATGGCCGCGCGTAACGCCCAACGACGCACCGAAACACTTCAGAAACGCGAAGAGAAACCGCAGTATGTGCGCGAACGCAAGGACAAACCCCGTGCCACCTTCAAACAGCAAAAGGAATACGAAAGCCTGACTTTAGAGATAGAAAGCCTGAACCAAGAGAAAGCACTTTTGGAGGCAGAACTGTCGGAAGGCTTGGTGAGCGACGTGGCCCGTCTCACTAAAGCCTCTGAACGCATTGGGGAAATCATCGGACTGCTGGACGAGAAAGAACTGCGCTGGCTTGAGCTTGATGAGATAATAAACGGATAAGGTATTGAACAATAATACTGTAAACCAAAGAAAAGACAGTAATATCAATAAACCCCGACAGAAAATTCATAAAAAAAGTTAAATAACTGCAACAAAACAGAGGGGTATGTGTCATTAAAGCGTATGAACACCGAAGTGGAACAATTAGTGGAGGCTTGTGCGCGCAAAGACCCGAAAGCACAAAAACAGCTTTACGACCAGTATGCGCCGACACTGATGGGATTGTGCATGAGATACACCCACTCGCGCGACGAGGCTCAGGACCTGCTCCACGACGGTTTCATCAAGATCTTTGAAAACATAGGCAAGCTCAAAAAGCCCCAGTCGCTAGAGACATGGATGCGACAAGTGATGATAAGTCAGTCAATCAATTATCTCTCGCGCCGACGCACCATCATCTACACCGACCTTAACCTTATCGAGGAGACTATCCCCCAGGAGGAAGAGGAGGAAAACGACTGGGACAACAGGACCAAAGGAATATCGATGGAACAAATAGTCAACGCCATACAAAGCATGCCCGAACAATACCAAAAGGTATTCAACATGCACGATGTAGAGGAAATTGACTATCCTGAGATTGCCCGTATAATGAAAATGCGGGAATCAACGATACGCAGCATCCTTTTGCGAGCACGCCGCTATTTAAGAAAGAAACTGGAAAAAAGAATACAGTAATTATGAACAACGATTTAAAAAACTATTCGACACAACCCGACCCCGAAGTTTGGGAAAAGATAGAAAAGACCCTGCATCGGCGCTCACTACTGCGACGTACAGCCGCTGTTGCCACCGGAGCAATGGCCGTTGCAGCCGTCATTGTTGTCATTGCCGTCAACCGTAATACGATAACCGAAACAGCATCAACCCCGACACAAACCCTTCCCAATGTGGCCATGACCACTCCTGCTGCCACCCCCGCTCAGCCCGCTGTCGCCGAACCTGACGCCATGCCTGCCCCCGCCCCGTCACCTGCCGTTGCTCCCAAGCCCATCCCTCAGCAAAAGAGCATCAGCGTGCCTGCCACCAATACCCCTGCTCCCGACACAATGAAAGCCTCAACAAGCGTGCTTCCAATCACGCAACAGGCCACCGTAGTAAAGCCAACATCCACAGCCAAAGTTGAAAACACCACCACAGCCATAAAAGCCCCGGCGCCAACAACTTCGACGGTTGCCGACAATAATGAAAAAACCGTCCTAAAGCCAATCGAGCCTATAGCAACAGCCGAGACCCCACGCAACGAGGTGAAATCATCATACAATTCCCCCCTCGATGACACCATTCTGTGGATACCCAATGCCTTTGCCCCCAACGCCGACGACCCTGACATCAGAACCTTCCACGTGGTTCTCAACCATGCCAGCAACAGCATCTCGAACTACCGCATAGTCATCTTCAACCGCGGCGGACAACAAGTGTTCTATTCCGACAACATCAACCAACACTGGGACGGTTCGTTCAAAGGTCGCCCCCTGCCCCAATCAGCTTACATCTACATCATCAACTACACCGACAGCGACCAAGTGCGCCACCAACGCAAAGGCACCGTCACCCTGATACGATAACGTACACTATTGAATGATATTAAGGGAGCGTTCCGCAACAAATTGTGGGACGCTCCCTCGTTTTTTCCTCAATACAACTATCGCGCAATGTCGGCACAGATGCCCGATGTGACGGCAATCAAGTCGGCAGGCGACAACTCTATCTGATAGCCTATCTTACCAGCACTAACCATGATATGCTCCAAGTCGCGCGCAGTGATATGAAAAACTGTGGGATAAAGCTTCTTCATACCCACCGGCGAACAGCCGCCGCGCACATAACCTGTCACCTTGGTAATATCCTTCACATGAATCATTCCCACCCACTTCTCCCCTACACTTTTGGCGCACTTCTTCAAATCAAGCTCACATTCCACTGGAACCACAAAGACAAAGAAACCGCCGCTCTCACCCTTGGTCACCAAAGTCTTGAAAACACAGGAAGGGTCCTGACCCAGCAACGACGCCACAGTGATTCCATCCACAGCCTCCTTGCCGTGGGGATATTCATGTGCATGATAGGGTATTTTCTCCTTGTCGAGAATACGCATCACATTGGTTTTAAACTCAGCCATAACAAAACTATTTTACAATAAACGAATGCAAATTTACACAAAATAAACGAGACCACCGCATAACTTACGAAAAAAAAGACAATTTCCATCCCCATAGAAAGGCATCTCCACCTCCCCGCCACCAACCACATACCACTTGTCCCATATATTTTTAGGACAAAAAATCAATGAATCATTTTTTTTGTGTATTTTTGCAGTTTAAATAAAATATATCCTTTCAATGCAAATGAAACACCGCAACAAGATTTTAACAAGCCTCGTCATCCTTGCCGGGCTCATTCTCCCGTGCATCCCAGCACACTCCAAGCCCGTCGAAAAACACACCGCCCTCCTCGCAGGCACCCATTTCCTGCAGAAGAAAGGCCTGCTCAAACAAGGCGACACCCTCACCCTCTATTCTCCAGAAAAAACCAACCCCTACGAGGGTTGTTTCTACGTGTTCAACAACGGTGAGGAAAGTTTCGTCATCGTGGGAGCCGACGACCGCTGCACCCCCATTCTCGGATACTCGACAAACGGGAGCTTCAACCTCGGCAAACTGCCTGCCAACATGCAAGTGTGGCTTGACGGCTACGCCCGTGAGATTCGTCTTGCCATCGAAGCCAACGCCCCAGAGAACCCCGACCACCTGGTCCAATGGAAAAGACTGCTGCAGACCCCCGAAGGGAACGACGAACCCAAACGCGACAGCTACCTCCTCACCTCCACATGGGAGCAAGGCTCCGGCTACAACAACTACTGCCCCGTGATGAACGGCCAGCACGTAGTGGTGGGATGTGTGGCCACTGCCATGGCTCAGATAATACGCTACCACCAATCCCCCTCGCGCGGCTTCGGCAAAAAGACCTATAACCACAGCTCCTACGGCACACAATCCGTGGATTTCGACACCACCGAATACGACTACTCCCTCATGCCCGACCGCATACGCCGCAGCTCCTCCGCAGCAGAAAAAGACATGGTGTCCCGACTCTGCTACCATTGCGGTGTAGTGGTGAACATGAACTACCAAAACCCCTCCCACACCTCGGGCAGCGGAAGCCAAACCTCGCGCATACCCGAAGGACTGATGCACTTCGGCTACACCGACGCCATACTCTACGTCCGCGACAACAACATCAGCGACTCCGCCTGGAAAGCACTCATCCGAACCGAAATCGATAACCTCCGACCCATTGAATACTCCGGCGTGAACGAAGAAGGAGGCCATGCCTTTGTCCTCGACGGCTACAACAACAACGACCAATACCATTTCAACTGGGGATGGGGCGGCTACTGCGACGGCTTCTACACCCTCACTACAATGCAAGGCTTCACCGCCTCGCAAGACATGGTCATCAACATCAAACCCTCGGGATGGGACGGACACCTGCAGCAATTCCTCGTCTCCCCCGACGGCCACGGCGACGGCACCTCGTGGGAAAATGCCAACAACGACCTCAACGCTGCCGTGAAACTCAACAAATACGCCAACAAAAGCATCTGGATGAAAGAAGGCCTCTACTACGGCGACACCACACAACAATACGCCTACACCCTCTCGGGCAACGCCTCCATCTACGGAGGTTTCGAAGGCACCGAAACACAAGTCTCGCAACGCAACCCCGACCTGCACCCCACCATCATCGACGGCAAAGGGGTCCGCTGCCTCGTCGACGCCTCCTGCAACACCTACAACGGCACCCTCTCCCTCAACGACCTCATCCTGCAAAACGGCCATTCCGTCAACGAACCCTGCATCAAACTCTCCAACAGCATCAAAGCACTGAAATTCACCATACGCAACTGCACCAGCGACAGCGGACAGGTGCTATACATCAACGACGGCCTCGCCCGATGCTTCCGCATCGAAAACAACAACGCACCGCAAATCTGCTTCCTCAACGAAGCCATCATGCGCCAAAGCCTCCTCAACAACAATAACGGCGATGTCGCCATCCTCTCCCATGGACGCATTGTCAACTGCGACATCGTTTCCAACACCGGCACAGCCGTAGTGTTCCAAAGCCGTGGCTCAAGCCTCATCAACACCATAGTCTGGAACAACGACACCACCCTCCGACTCAACACCGACCTTAACGACACCTCCATCCGCTACTGCGCCTTCGACAGCGACACCGCCCTCGGCGACTCCACCTGCCTCCTCCTCAGCCACGACAACAATGCACCCGACGGCCCCGCCTTCATCCTCCCTGCCACCACCCGCGGCGTCTCACTCACCTCCGACAGACCCGACTACAACTGGCAACTGGCAAAAGGTTCCGTCTGCATCGATGCCGGTGAACGCGTACTGGAATGTATCCGCGACGGCGACATGAACCAAGAAGTACGTTGCCGCAACGGCAAAATCGACCTCGGATGCTACGAAAGCAACTACCCTGTAGGCATATCCCAGCCCACAACCGACATACTTGCCGTCCACCCCAACCCCGCTTCCAGCCACATCACCGTCAGCACCCCTGACGGCACGACCATCCAAATCCTCGACATGACCGGACGGCAAATCCTCAGCCAACCGTCCCGACACGGCGAAACCCTCATCGACATCTCATCTCTGCCCCAAGGAATCTACCTCCTCAAAGCCGGCACACAAACCGCTAAACTAATCAAAAAATAAAGAATAACCTCAGAGAGAGAAGCGACATATATGCAGAATTCATAGAACCACATAAAATATATAACAATGAAAACAAAACTGATTATCGCCACCGTGGCACTTGCTGCAGCACTAAGTTCTTGCTCCACATTTAAGTACCAGTACTCCGAATCGCGGATAGCCGAAGCCAACACCAGCGTCTTCGTCATCCCGCCCACCGCCAAAGTCAGCGTCAACCCCGAAAGCTTCGTCGACGTATGGGTCTTCGACGGCAGAGAACTGCGATCGATTGTAACACCGGGCATCAATGCCGAAACCGTCACCCACCGCCTCAAAACAGCCGCCTCGAACAAAAGCCTCGTCAAACACAACGGCGACATCCTTGTGGCACCCGTCTTCGACATCGTCTCCGAAAACGACGGCCACAGCTACACCGTCACAGTACGCGGCTACACCGGCACCTTCACCGACTGGAACAAAAACACCGGCGACTATATCGAAATACAGAAAAACCGGCTCTCAATCGCCCCCGCAGCCGTATGCGAGTGATACATCAACTAATTAATTAGAATATTGAATTCAAAACACAGCATTCACCCTTCAAAATACTTAATATCAACTCTTGTTTTACACTTGTTTCCCACTTGTTTTACACTTTAAAAGTGTAAAACAAGTGGGAAACAACATTTTTTCAAACGCAAAAGCAAAGCATCGAAAAAAAACGGGAGCCACGATACCTCATGACTCCCGTTGCAATTTATTTCTATACTTAACCATTAAAAAGGATGGTCGGCATGGAATTTCTCCAGACGCTCCTTAAGGTCGGGGAACTGCTCGCGCAACACCAAAGCCACGCAGGCGCGGATGCCCTGGCGCAGGCTGCCCGTGATATCGAGCGAGATAGCACTGATGCCATAGCGAATCAGTTCGTTCAACAAATCCACGCTGCCCATGCCGGGATAGCAGAAAGTGAAATAGAAGCCGTCGCCTACGTCCTCTCCCATGTCCTTGTCGTAGACAATATAGAAGCCGTTGTCCGTAAACATCTTCTTCATCACTTTAGCCTTCTCGCCATACTCCCTGATGTCATGCACAAAATTGAAAGTGCCGTCGTTGGCTCCCTTCAGCATTGCCGCCATGGCATACTGCACCGAATGGGCGGTACCTGAGCTGAGACAGTAAAGGGTGCCGAAAATCAGAGCACGCCCCAGCTGGGTCTGGCCATAGAAACGGGCCAAATCGGGACACTCCATATTGAACAGCTTCGGGCTGCAAACCATCAGAGCGATTCGCTCGCCGGCATAGCTGAAAGATTTCGAACCTGAAATCATCAGCACGTAATTGTCGGTATATTTAGCCACCGTGGGCTGGAAAGGAGGTTGTCCCGGCACACTGTAGTCCTTGCGGAAATCCATCAGGAAATAAGCGTCGTCCTCCATCACCACCACCCCGTACTGGTTGGCCACCTCGCCGATAATCTTCAGCTCATAGTCGGTGAAACAGAACCAAGCCGGGTTGTTGGGGCTGCTGTAGACCAGGCAAGCCACATCGCCGTCCTTCAGCTCCTCTTCGAGCTTGGCGCGCAACTTGTCGCCGCGGTACTCATACACATCGAACGACTTCATCTCTATGCCCAGCACACGGCACTGCTGCTTCTGCACTGGGAAACCAGGGTCGATAAACAGCACCTTGGTCTTCTTGGCATCGTAGCGCGTAAGGGTGAGGAAACTGGCAAAACCCGCCTGCATCGAACCCACAGTAGGCACGCAGCAATCCGGCGTAACGTCCACATCGAGGAAATTCTTCACAAAACGAGTAGCCTCGCGCTTGAACTCCTCTGTGCCGTAAATCTCGGGGTAAATCGAAGCCACCCCGCTCTTCAAAGCCTCAATCTGCGCCTGCACACCCACCTGCGGGGCTGGCAGACCCGGAATACCCATCTCCATCTTCACGAAACGGACGCCCGTCTCCTCCTCCACATCCTGGATCATCTTACGCATCTCGCGAATCGAAGCCCTGCCCGGGTTGGCGATTTTGTTCTTTCCGGCAATCCTGTCGATTACCTCTTTCTGTATGGGAATTTGTGTCATAACGTATTTTTATTTTAAAGTTTATAAGCTAATTATTTTCGAATCAAATCTTGATCTTGTCGAATTTCAGTTTCGCAGCGTTGATGGGGCTCACCTCCTTCACAATGTCGTAAACCCTCTTCTGCTCGTCCGCCGGTGCGGGACCGAAGATGCCCGCCAGCTCTGAAATCTTCACATCCACAAACTGCTGAACCGACAACAAATTGGGCTTCACCTTGTGCACCTGCTGCAGCTGCTCCAAAGCCCCTATAATGTTCTGCCTGGCCTGCGGCTGGTCCTTCGTCATCATGTCAAGCCCCAAGCGGTGATATTGGTAATAAACCGCGTGCAGCGCGGCGTAAGCAGCATTCGTGTGGTTCTCGGCAAACCAATAACGTGCTTTCTGGCTCTCGCGGCCGCTCCAGCCCTTATACTGCTGCACAGCGTCCGCCGTCTGGCAGATAGTCCGCGACACCTCGTAGAATGCCTCCCCGCCACTCGGCGCGAAACTGTCGAAATACATCCCCAGCATCACATACACATAAAACGACACCGCCGACTGCAGGTTGCCGTAAAACGTATTCGGGTCATAGTCCAGCGGCTGGCTCTCGTTGTAAGAGAACACAAAATCGCCCGACTCAATATAATTGAACAAACCCGACGTGTACGACGAGTTATACACCGGGCGGCGCAGTTGCAGCGAAATCTGTCCCTTGAAATCCGTCAGCGAACTTCTCTCGTTCAGAATCAGGCTCAGCGAACACTCAATCCTCTCCCCCTGCTGCAGTTCCAGGTTCGTCCAACGGCGCGAATTGACAAAATCCTCCAACGCCTGCCGCATACTCTCGAAAACCCCCTTGTCGTTCGACTCGAACGACTGGGTGGTAGACAACAGTTTTTGGTAATTCACCTGCACCGCACAGTGGAACTCCTGGGCGCGTACCACGCCCAAGTGCAACACAGCCAGTATAATAAAGACAACTCTTCTTAACATAACGCCTGCAAAGATACAAAAATTTTCCGAAACAAAAGTTAAAAGCCCCCACAAAACCTCCAAAATCCCCAAAAAAAGTCTATTTTTGCACCTCGAAACAAAACGCCCCATGTCACTTTTCGGCACAAAAGTAGCTCTAATGGCAGTAAACATAAACACCTCTGGCAAATGAAACGAAACATCCTCCTCCTTATCCTCCTCTGCACACAGACCCTTGTTGCACAGACCCCATGCGACACTACCTCCGACGGCACCCCCTCGCAGGCACCTACGGCATCCGTCATCGACAGCCTCGTCAAAGCAAAAGCCTACGCCGATGCTTATGCACTCCTGCAACAGGAATACACCTGTGCCAAAGAGCAAGGACGCTCCTACGACCTACTGCGGGCAACCTGCGGCATGACCACTGTGGGCAAGCAACTGCCCGTGAACACCAATGCCGAAGTCCTCCTCCGCCACACCCTTCCCCACCTCGCCCCTGCCGAAAAGGCGCTTTGCCACAGCCTGCTGGCAGGCACTTATGCACACCTACTGCGCAACCG
>JAEEGL015343099.1_pt1 | contig 25466 bp, 18 predicted proteins | sample 9134231 | NCBI WGS metagenome assembly JAEEGL01 (sample SAMN16246548, study PRJNA631951) | gut metagenome | biome: gut microbiome; feature: rumen; material: fiber-attached | host: Bos | place: Iran: Karaj | collected 2018-10
TCAACGTCATCCGAGCCAAACTCGTAAGCCGCATGTTCGCTGTCGTCAAAAGGGACGAAGCCTATCAACGAAACTACATGATATTTACTCCTACATAAAAAAACTTTCAAAAAGCCATTGCTAATTCATAAGAATAGATAGTTTTTTTCTTTTTACGATTTAAACCGATTCAGTAACTTTGCGCCAAATTTGAAACTATGAATGACAGCTTCACTATAGCAGGTCAGATTGTCGACCTTGTTAACTCTAGGATTTTCTCAGGCGTGATTGTCGTTGAGGACGGCAAAATTAGCAAGGTTGAGGAGCAGCCTGTGGGCAATACGCAGTATATTATGCCTGGCTTTGTCGATGCACACGTGCATATCGAGAGTTCCATGCTAGTACCGTCGGAGTTTGCCCGCCTGGCGGTTTGTCACGGCACGGTGGCTACAGTTAGCGATCCTCACGAAATCGCCAATGTGTTGGGCAAAAAAGGCGTCCGTTATATGATTGAGAATGGCAAGACAGTGCCGTTTAAGTTCTTTTTTGGTGCCCCAAGTTGTGTGCCTTCTACTGCTTTCGAAACATCTGGCTTCACCCTTGATTCCGATGATATCGAAGAATTGATGGCCTCGCCTGATATCTATTACCTTTCAGAAGTGATGAATTATCCAGGTGTCATTTATGATGATCCTGAATTGAAGAAAAAGATAGCCATTGCCAAGAAATATATGAAACCTATCGACGGGCATGCTCCGGCGATGACAGGTATCGACTTGCAGAAATATGTTAGTGCAGGCATCACCACTGATCATGAATGCTTCCGCCTTGCAGGTGCATTAGAAAAAATCAGTCTTGGAATGAAAATACTCATTCGTGAAGGTAGTGCTGCAAGAAACTTCGATGCCTTGATTCCATTAATGGCTACACATCCCGACAAATTGATGTTCTGTTCCGATGATAAACATCCTGACGAATTGGTCAATGGACATATTGATGAGTTGGTGCGTCGTGCCATTGCTTTGGGTTACAATGTGATGGATGTACTGAGGGCGGCTTCGTTCAATGCTGTGAATCATTACCATCTCCCTGTTGGCTTGCTACAGCAAGGCGACGATGCTGACTTTATCGTGGTCGACGACTTGCGCAGCCCTATAGTTAAGCAGACTTATATTAAAGGTGTTTTGGTTGCCGAGAACGGTGTATCGAATATCCAATATAAGGAAACAGAGACTCCTAACATTTTCAAAACCAATTACATTAAGGCTGAAAATATCTTTGTTCCCGATAAAGGAAAGAATATAAAGGTGATGGAATGTTTTGATGGTCTGTTAATTACTAAGGGTTTCGCAACAGCCCCCAAAGTAGTGGATGGTGGAATTGTTAGCGATGTGGAGCGGGATATTCTGAAAATAGTAGTGGTCAACCGTTACAAACCTACCAAGCCAACTGTTGCATTCATCAAAGGTTTTGGACTGCGTCGTGGTGCTTTGGCGTCAAGTGTGGCTCATGACAGCCACAACATCGTGGCTGTAGGTGTCACCGATAAAGATATTCTCCATGCTGTCAATTTGCTCATCGAACACACAGGAGGTGTGACGGCCTATTGTGGCACGGAAATGATTGCGGTGCCTTTGCCAGTGGCTGGACTGATGAGTATTGAGGATGGCTACGAAGTGGCTGCTGCATACCAGAATGCAAATGCCCTGGCAAAACGGTTGGGGTCGACACTTTATGCTCCGTTTATGACCTTGGCTTTTATGGCTTTGCTTGTCATACCCGAGTTGAAACTTAGCGACGAAGGTTTGTTTGATGTGACTCGATTTGCCTTCACCTCAATTTATGAAGAATAATGGAACTATGTCGTTGTAATCCTTCTGATTTTGATGCTGTTGTCGATTTGAACGAAACTATTTATGCCGCTTTACCCGACAAGTCAGTGTTACGTCATAACTCGCCAGAGATGATAGCATCATGCCTTGAAGAACCCAATGTCACCTTGGGTATTTGGGATGGTAATTTGTTGGTAGCCATTGGTATGCTTTATGTGCCACAATGCATCCAGGAAGACCATTTTTATGACTTGGGCCTTCAAGGTGACTTTAGGTCAGCAAACCAAAAGCTGTTTTTGGTGCGTGAGGGTTATCGGGGGCTGGGACTGCAAAGAAGGCTTATCCGTGAAGTGGAAAAGGTTGCCGTTGAAAGGGGTTTTAATTTGTTGTGTACCACTGTTGCACCCAATAACGAATTCAGCATCAACAATTTCCTGAGAGAAGGATATGTTTATGCCAAAACGGAAATGAAATATGGAGGTTTAGTGAGGAACCTTTATTATAAAATCCTATAAAACATTCAACCGATAGGCATCCTGTTTCACGAAGATGGCCAGCATAATAGTGAAAGCCAGCATACTTGATCCACCGTAGCTTAAGAAAGGTAGGGGAATACCAATAACAGGCACCAAGCCAATGGTCATACCGATGTTGATGGCGACATGGACAAAGAGAATTCCCGCTATGCTATAACCATATACTCGGCTGAAAGTGGATCGTTGTCGCTCGGCGAGAAGGATAATTCGGACCAGCAATGCCACGTAAAGTAACACTACAATAGAAGTGCCCAAAAAACCGCCTTCTTCACCCACGGTGCAGAAAATGAAGTCAGTATGTTGTTCAGGGACGAAGTCATATTTGGTTTGTGTGCCTTGCAAAAAGCCTTTACCTGTGAGGCCGCCCGATCCAATGGCTATCTTCGACTGATGAACATTGTAACCCACTCCTTTGGGGTCGTCGAGCTGACCTAGTAGTACCAAGATGCGGTTGCGCTGGTGTTCTTGAAGTACCTTGTTGAAGGCATAGTCCACCGAAAAGACAAACACAAACATACAAGCGAAAACTGTGAGCATTTTCACAATGCCTTTCTTCTTGGTAATCAAATAATAAGTCAGAGTGAGGATAAGTAAACAGCCAAGAATGATATACATAATTTTTTGGCTCCATATTAGGGTAAAAATAAACAAAAAGATGGCAACCACTCCGGCAACCATAACCCAACCTGTGCCAGGGAAACCTTCGCGATACAGTACCAAAATGAAAGACACAAAAACAATGGCGGAGCCTGTGTCGTTTTGCATAAGTACTAAAGCCATTGGGATGAGCACAAGGATAGCGGCAATGATTTGATTCTTGCGTTTTTGCAAGTCAATGTCAAGTCGACCTAGATAACCAGCCAGAGCCAAAGCAGTAGCCATTTTGGCAAATTCAGAAGGTTGAAACTTGATACCTGCACCGAGGTCAATCCATGATGTGGCACCTTTGGTGGCTTTTCCGTAAACCAATACGACAAACAAACTGGCTAGGAAAAAGATATAAATCCATAAAGAGAAGGCATTGAAAAACTTGGCATCAATTAAAAGGATGATAAATCCAATTAAAAGGGATGCCCCAATCCATATCAATTGTTTCCCATACACTTGTGACAAATCAAAAATGCTAGGGTGCATCTCATCGTATTTGGCCGAGAAGATGCTGAACCAACCAATGATTACCAAAGCCAAGTAAATGAGCACTGTGACCCAATCAATTTTTCCTATGATACTATTCCTTTCGTTCATCGTTCGTTCTTATATGAAATTCTGCCTTCCATCATACGTTTTTCCAAGTCTTCGCGTGTAGTATAGCCACGTATATATTTTTCTATCATCAAACTGGCAATAGGAGCTGCCCAAGTAGCACCATAACCGCCATTTTCGATGATAACTGCGAGGGCAATCTTTGGGTTGTCGGCGGGGGCGAAGGCGATGAAATTGGAGTGATAATTGCCATGTGGGTTTTGGGCGGTACCTGTCTTGCCGCATTGAGGGATATCCTTCATCTCATAGCGTCGTGCAGTGCCAGCTGGACCGCTGAAAACGGTACGAAGGCCTTGTTTCATTATTCTTACATATTTCGGGTCAATGCCTGGATCGACTTTGGTCGTCATCACTTCGGGGATGGCAGTGGTGTCGCCAAAACATTTAATAAGGTGTGGAGGATAGAAAAAACCTTCATTGGCAATCAAGGCTGCAATATTGCATAACTGTAAAGGTGTCACCAAAACCTCACCTTGTCCGATACCTAACGAACGGATAGTTACGGAGTTCCATTGTCCCCCATACATCTTGTCATAATATTCGCGTGAGGGAATGTTGCCTGGGCGTTCGTATGGGATATCGGTGTTGAACTTATGTCCAAGTCCCATTTTATAGGTCATATCTTTCCAGTATTGGTATCCCTCCTTGATGCCGCCAAACTTTGGGTTATTGATAGTAGCTTTGAATGATTCATAGAAATAAGGGTTACATGAGTTCATAATGGCATTGGCAAAATCGGGATTGGGACCATGTGAGTGGGTACATTTGATGGGCAGTGAACCCACGCCACTGCAATGAAAGGTTGTGGCTGGCGTGATGGAGCCACTTTGCATAGCAATGAGTCCGACAACGGTTTTGAAAGTAGAGCCAGGAGGATAAGTACCGCTGGTTGCTCTGTTGACCAAAGGTTTCATTGGGTCTTTTTGCAGAGTACTATAGTTTTTGGCTCGTTCTCGACCGACCAAAAGATTAGGGTCGTACGTAGGACTGGAAACGAAAGCCAGTATTTGTCCCGTTGAGGGCTCGACAGCAACTATTGAACCTATCTTGCCTACCATCAATTGTTCACCATAGGCTTGAAGTTCCGCATCCATTCCCAAATAGATGTCTTTTCCTGCGATGGGTTCGCGATCAAGTTCACCTTCCATAAAACTACCCATTTCACGATTGTGGACATCCACCATCATTACCTTTAAGCCTTTCACGCCACGCAGTTCTTTTTCATACGACTTCTCGATTCCGGATTTGCCGATGTAATCGTTCTTGCCATAGTAGTCGTCTTTTTCGTACTCGGCTTGGCTTATCGGTCCAATGTCGCCAAGAGTATGGGCCGCAATGGCATTGGGATAGTGGCGCACCGTGCGGGTCTGGAAGAAGAAGCCTGGATAGCGGTGCAGTACCTCGGCGATATGGGCATAATCCTCTTTTGGCACTTGTGTCATAAAGGAAGAGGGTTTGAAATACGATTCATTTTTGGCCTTGTTCATTCGCTCGATGAAAGATTTCTTGTCGATTTCCAACAAATGGCAGAAAGTTGCTGTATCAAAGGGATTCAAGCTGTCTTTTTTTATGGCATCAATGAATTGCTTTGGAGTTACCATTAGGTCGTACACAGCCTCATTGAACACCAAAAGGTTGCCATTACGGTCGAATACCTTGCCTCGGGCGGGATATTGTGTAACAAATCGTAAAGCATTGTTGTCGGCAAGCTGTTTGTAATGCTTGTCGGCAACTTGAAGCGAAAATAATCTGATTAAATATAAAGCACCTATGGAGATGAAGATGCCAATTATCAGTAATTTCCTATCTGACAGATTGTTATTGTTCGTTTTCATTGTGATTCTACAGTTTACAAAAGTATAAGTTTTTCTTGAAGTCGGAAAGGTGGTAATGCTGTTTTTTTGAAAAAAAAACTCTTCTATCAAAATCCTCTCAATATTTCGGTGGTTATGATAAAAAATTACTATATTTGCATGATTTTTTTACGCATATGAAGACAAAGAATTTTTTATTGGTGGCACTAATCTTTTGTCTAGGCCTGCTGGGCTGCCACCAGCAAGCAAAGAGCAATGAATTGTTACACCGTGTTTTTTACAATACCATTTGGGAACGCTTTGATTATGTGCGTAGTGACATAGAGATTACAACGTCAACGACTTATGATTTAAGTATGCGGATTAGTTTTACGGAGGATTATCCTTATGAAGATTTCTCTATGATTTTCACCGTTTTTGACAAGAACGGCAATCCATATCGTTCGAAAGGTTACAAGTTTAATCTGAAGGATAGGGAAGGCAATTGGAATGCTGAAAGGAAGGACAATTGTTACACATTTACTTTACCAATCAATAGAAACCTTACAATCTCTGATCCTGGTAAATATCAGTTTTCGATTGAACAAAAGATGCCGATTACTCCAGTGAGAGGCGTGAAAGAATTGGTCTTGTTAAATAATTGAAATTGAAAATAATAAAAATGATTTGCTATGAATAGAGTCTTAAAAATCGGGATGTTTGCTGCACTTTTTGCAGTAATTTTCGCTTCGTGCGTTCCCCAAAGGAAAATGCTTTATCTAAAAGATGCTGAGATGGTCGCTGAGAATCTCTCGAAAGAATACATCAATGATCGATCTATCGACTACAAATTACAACCAGGCGATAACCTTTACATTCATGTTATCAACACTATTGACGAACGAAGTGCAGCCTCAATAAATGGTGACGTAAGAGGTTATTTGTCTTCTGATGCCAACATCTATCTTCAAACCTCTACAGTTGATGAAGAAGGTTGCGTAGAAATGCCTTTGGTTGGGAAAGTTCAGGTGAAGAACTTAACAGTTGACGAAGCCAAAGAGAGGTTGCAAATGGCTATCAATACTTATATGAATGGAAGTATGCTAGTGGTCAAATTGGCTAATTTCAATTTGACGTTATTAGGTGAAGTATCGCGTCCTGGTATGTACAAGGTCTATCAGTCACAAATCAACCTTTTTGAAGCCATATCAATGGCTGGCAATATGACCAATTTTGCCAAAAAGAAAGAAGTTAAGATTATCCGCCAAACCGATAATGGCTCCGAAATCATCACTGTTGATATGGGAAAGGCTGATATCCTATCTTCGCCTTATTATTATTTGAAGCCCAATGATATTGTATATGTTGAGCCGCTTAAGATTAAGCAGTGGGGCTTTACTTCTTTCCCCTATTCTACAGTGTTCTCTATCGCCTCTCTTGCCGCTACTTTGTATCTGACATTTAAGAAAAATAATTGATTTTCTCAACATTTAAATTGTAAAACAATGGCAAACGAACAACAAACATATATGCCTCGCCAAGCTAACGATGATCAAAATATTGACATCAAACACTTGCTGTTCACAGCATTGCATTATTGGTATCTTTTTGCTATCGCAGTGGCAGCGTCTTTGGCTATTGGTTTTATCATTAATCGATATTCGACAAAAGTTTATCAGACCGCTGGTACTGTACTAATCAAAGATGAAAGAAATCGCTACGACGCTACATCCATTATGACGAGTATGAACTTTGGTAATATGCAAAATATAGATAATGAAATTGCTATTTTGAAGTCATATTCACTTACAGAACGTGTTGTCAAGAAAATGGGCATTGAAGTGACTTATTTAGAAAAGGGGCGCCTGGCATCAACCGAGTTGTACAAGAACTCTCCTTTTCAAGTTGAATTTGAGCGTAGTGTTCCTCAGGCAGTAGGTCTAACATATGAAATAACCATATCTGATGAAGGCAATATTAAGCTTCATGCTATGGGTGAGGGACTTTATAAATATGATTTTATTCTCTGTGAGCCCGCAGATGAAGATCCTTTTGCCACAATAGATATTAGCGGTGACTATCAGCAAGGTGAGTGGATAGATAATGGATACAATAAAATCCGTATCACCAAGACGGATCAATTTGACCCTGAAAATATTAATGGTCGAAAGTTTTGTTTTTGGATTAATAGCTACCCGACTCTTGTCAAAAGGATGAACAATTTTTCTGTGAATCCCACGACCAAACAGTCTTCAGTGGTTTCTGTGGTAAAAAGTGGTACCAATAAACTAAAAATTGTAGAGTTCGTCAATTTGTTAATGAGTGAGTATGTCAATCGTGGCTTGGAACAGAAAAATGTTGTCAGTGAAAACACCATTGAATTCATAGACAATGAATTAAGCGGTATTCAAGAGTCATTGAATCAAGCTGAGACAGAGCTTAAGGATTTCCGTCAACAGAATGATGCTATGAACATTGATTTGCAAACCAACCAAGTTTATACCAATCTTCGTTCCTTGGAGAAAGAAAGAGCTGAAATGACGGTTAATGTGAAGATTTACAAACGTTTGCAGGATTATATAAGAGTACAAATTGAGGATCCTGAAAACTTAGCTGCCCCTAGTACTATGGGTATCAGCGATCCTTTGCTTAACCAGCTGGCACGTGACTTGGTCAACTTATCCCAAACCAAAGCAACACAAATGCTTACCCAAACCGAGCAACACCCACAAATCGTAAAACTCAATGAGCAGATTGTCACAACAAAGAAGGCTTTGCTTGAAAATGTCAACAACCTTGTTGAAAATGCTCAAATGAGCTTGAATGAGATTAACCGCCGCATCAGCGCACTTGAGTCGGAATCACGCTTGCTTCCTAGCAAACAACAACAACTTATCAATTACCAACGTAATTATAAGTTTAACGATGATACCTATAAATATTTGATGCAACGTCGTGCAGAAGCACAAATTCTGCGTGCTTCTAATACCCCCGATAATGAGATTCTTGATGAAGCCCGTTTGGAAAGAACCCATAGGATTTCACCACGCACTTCGATGAACTATCTCATTGCCATTCTTATGGGTTTTCTGATACCTGCTTTGTATCTCTTCTTGAAGAACTTCTTCAATAACTCTGTGACTGACCGAAAGGATGTTGAAAAACTGACCAATTTCCCCATTATCGGACAAGTGGGTCAAACTGGCGAGAAAGATCCTCTCTTGGTTATCAACAACCCCAAGTCACCTATTTCAGAGTCGTTCCGTTCTATCCGTACAAATGTAGAGTTTATTACCCGAAGTAAACTGCCTTGCTCAGTTCTTGTTACAGGTGATGCACAGGGCATTGGTAAGACCTTTAACAGTATCAATATTGCTTCAATTTATGCGCTTTATGGAAAGAAGACTGTATTGTTAGGCTTCGATATGCGTAAACCCAAACTTTTCCAAGAATTTGGCATCAACAATAGTGTGGGATTAAGTAGTTTTTTGAGTAATAAGGAAACACTTGGTAACATCATTCAGAATTCAGGAAAGATTCCTACTCTTGATATTATTACCAGTGGTCCTATTCCCCCAAATCCATCTGAATTGATTGCATCTGAAAAGTGCGATGAGTTGTTTGCTGAATTGAAAAAACATTATGATTACATTGTCATCGATACGCCGCCTATCGGTCTTGTTACTGATGCCTTGTTACTGATGCGATATTCCGATGCCAACATCTTCATAGTTCGTCAAGGAGTGACTAACAAGAACGCGTTTGGCACCCTCATTAGGGATCTTGAAGACCGAGGTATGCATTTCTCAATCGTATTAAATGGCCTACAAGCTCAGAAGGGTTATGGCGGCACTAAGTATGGATATAATTATGGATACGGTTATGGATATGGATACGGTTATGGTTACGGCAATGGTAGTGATTATTATGGTGAAGGTGAAAATAGTGATAAGAAAAGACATCGTCATTCTTCCTCGAAGAAACGCAAAGAGAGTAAAGAATAATGGATTCTTTAGTTATTGATAGTCGTGACGAAAGGTTCTGGCACGCCCTCTATGTTAGGTCGCGTGCAGAGAAAAAGGTTTTGGCTCAACTTGTGGATAATGGTTATCAAGCCTATTTGCCTTTGATTACACAGATTAAAAAGTGGAGCGACCGAAAAAAGAAAGTGGAAGAACCGTTGTTTCGATCATATGTGTTCGTCTATTCTAATGAGAAAGAACACATTCCGATTTTGAATACCTATGGTGTGATTAAATTTGTCACTTTTGAGAGACAAGCCGTTGTTGTCCCCGAGAACCAAATTCTCGCCATCAAAAAGTTTGTCAGTGAATATGAGTGTGGTGAGGAATACAAGATGCAGAACAATGCGGATTTGAAAGAGGGGCAGATGGTTAGGATTATCAATGGGCCTATGAAAGGATTAGTTGGCAAATTGGATACCATCAGAAACAAACGTCATTTGATAGTCTTCATTGATGTGGTGGGACAGTATATTCCGGTTCATCTTCCTCGAGCGAAAGTGGAACCTGTGTGAAGATGCTTTGATGAAATTAGTTTTTCAATTTTTGCAGTGTATTAAATCAATTATACTATGGAAACAGAGAATAAAAAAAAGAAAGATCAACCTATATGGCTATATGCTGTGCTTGGTGTTCTAGCCATTGCATTAGCCTTCCTTTTGGTGCGCAATTCTTCTTTGAAGAATGACAAAGAGGTTCTTGAGGCTGAGAAAGAAATGCAGCGTCATGATTTTCAAGCTGAGGTTGATAGCTTGTTGAAAGTGCATAATGACTTAAAAGACAACTATGGTGAGCTGAGTCAACAATTGGCTGAGAAAGATAGTATTATCCAAGCCGATGCCATCGAAATCAAGAAACTCCTTGATTCGCAATGGGATTACAATCGTGTCAAGAAAAAATTGGCTGCCTTGCAGGAGATTTCACAGCATTATGTACGCCAAATGGACTCACTTTACACTGTCAACCGTGAGTTGGTGGCAGAAAATGAACGAATCCGCGAAGAATTCCAAAATGAACGTCGTCAAAACACAGACCTTACCCGTCGTGCGGAAGAGTTGACCAATAAAGTAAATCAGGCTGCAACATTGAAATTATTCAATTATACAGTCCAAGCGGTACGTTTTAAAGGGAATGGAAACGAGACTACTACCGATAGGGCAAGTCGCGCTGAGCGCATTAGGATTGACTTCACAGTGGCTGCCAATGACATTGTTCAACCTGGAACCAAATTGTTCTATGTGCGCATTGCTGACCCTACGCGTGCTATTATCAGCAAAGGTACGGGTGACGAATATTCTTTCAAATCTAATGGCGAGACATTACAGTTTACAGAAAAAGTAAGGGTCAATTACGATGGTAAAGAAACTGCAGTGCGTGCCTATTATGTAAAGTCGGATGCATACGAGATGATGCCGGGTACCTATTTTATCGATGTGTATGAACAAGGTGGCAAACTGATTGGACAGACCGCCATAGATTTGAAGTGATAACTATTGTATGTATAAGATTAAAGCCAGCTTAGCTGGCTTTTTTATTCTAATACTGTCTTCAGTACCTCGTGCGAATGGAAATCTTTCATCACTGGGGTATGGAGGCGCATAAAGACAATGAGACCTTCCAACAATTTACGTCGTTGGTTTACTCGTATAGGCAAACGGCATACTTCATCTATGCCTATATTGAGCAATTGTGAAAGCTGTAGAGCCGTTTCAGCCTCAAAATAATAAGGATGTAATGGATAGTCGCGAGCAAACAAACCTTCCATCATATCAAAACAGTAGCCTGTTGAGTAGTTGTTTTTTGGATAAAAACCGAGGTGACGAGTCAATTCCAAAGTAAAGAACAAAGGGAAGTTGGTATAGTCTTTTTCTACCAAGTCTAACCAGTGCAATGATTTGGCAATAAAATCATACAATGCTTCGTTTTGTTCCTGCTCTGCTGTTAAAGTTTTTGAAAGTAATTCACTGATATACATTAAGATGGACGTTTTGTTCATTACAAAAGGTATGCTTTGGTAAATCGTAGTGAGTTGGACGTCTTTCAAATAACCTAAATTGCTCTTGTTGGGCTTTCCGACTTCAACATAATTAATAAGGTGAAGATTCTGAAACAAAGCGGCACGGTTTTTCGAATTGTGGTTGAAAGCTCCTTTAACTATATAAGAGCGCAAACCATAGTTTCGGGTAAAAACCTTCACGATGAGGCTGGTGTCACCATAGCGGATGGATTGCAGGACTATGCCTTGGATTGTATCGTCCATCAGTTCATAATCAGGATTTTGGTGGCAAATTTGTCGGTGCCTTGCTTGGTGCTGACGAAGATGAGATACACTCCAGGTTCCACTTTCTCACCATTGATGGTAGTGCAGTCCCATACCGCTTGTCCTCCTTCTGAAATCAACTGGGTGACGAAGGTACCATCAACTGTTGTAATTCTCACCAATGAGTTGGCAACCAAACCTTTGATGCCCACAAAACCATTGTAATCAAGTTTGACGGGATTGGGATAGGCAATCACATCGCTGACTTGAGGTTCTGGAGTTGCATATTCACCGCGAAAAGAGATGACACCACTAGCTGTACCGAAAAACACCTCGCCACTCTTATCGATAGCCATAGTGGTAACGGCATTGTCCAATAAAGGGCTGTTATCGGTGTTGAAGTAATGGATTTCCTTGGGTTTGCCATCTAACGACATAAGATAGACACCCGATTCGAGGCCGAACCAGATTTGGTTGGCACCTTCCAAGGATGCCATTGAAAGCACGTTTGATTCTGCGAAGAGGTAGTCGTATTGGTTAGTACCATCGTTGCGTGGCACTTCTTTTTGTATGGCATCGAAGTTGCCTCCGCTAAAAATCTTTTTTGTGTCTTCGAAGAGGCAGGGACCTTTGTCTGTGCCGGCCCAAACTTCACCTTTGTTGTCGACGGTGAGGCAATTGACGGCCCCAGCCAAGTGTCCGTTTCCTATGGCTGTATTAAGATTGACGGTTTGGTCGTCGGCAGGGTTGTCGAAAGTGCCATTGTCATTGAAGACGAGAACTTCTCCACCACGTCTGATTATCCACTTGTAGTCGTTTTTGTCAATGAGTAGCGTACCGATGTCAATACCACTCAATGAGCCGCCTAAATTGAAGGAATGCCAGGTGCCATTGGGCTCCATCACCGAAAGGAGTTTGATGGCACCGGTGTTGGCCACCCAAAGGTTGCCATGACTGTCAAAGGCTAGACCACTCACATTGATGAGGCTGGGGTCTTGTACCCAATAATCAAGAGAGCTGTTATTGGCATTGTACACTTCTACCAATTCGTTGTCTTTGAATTTCAAAATGCCGTTACCCCAGGTGCCTACGTAGGTGACTGATGGGTCGTTGGGGTTTGTGGCAGTGCAAACGAAATCGGAGTAGTCGTCGAAGTCTGGAAGAGTCGTGTAATTGAGAATGGTCCAGGATCCGTCGAAGCGAGCTAAGCCTTCTTTCATATAGCGTTTGCTCCAATTGGAGGCATGACCACCTGTGGCAATCCATACTTGATCGCCACAGGATTGAAGTTCAAAAGCGTTTTTCGAAGCTGTACCATTGGGCTTAACGTCCATATTATTCCAACCATCTGAGGTCTTGATGAGGCCGCGTTTGGTGTCACCAATCCAGTAATTTCCGCTGCTATCGAAAGCTGTAGATAAAGGTTCTATGGATCCACCGGGTGAGTATATGGTTTGTATGGCATTGAAGTTGATGTCATACACAATGGTGTTGTATCTGTTGGACACAAGAAGACGGTCTGCGTAGGCGCGCAATTCTTGTATTTGGCTGACATTTTGTTTGTTGAAGTAAGTCCATTGGCTACCGTTGAACACAAAGAGGGTATCGGCATTATAGCCACCATCATAGTTGAGAAGTAGTTTGTCTCCAAACACTTCCATCTCGGTGTAAGCCAGATGAGGATGAATGAGACTGTTGTCGAAATGCCAGGCAGCATAGTTGGCTAAGTTTTGAGCGTCTTGTGAAGCATAATACACACCATCATTAGTACATGCATAGATTCGGCCATTGTAGATGGCTACATCTGTAACATTTACAGCATTGCCTTGATTTCCAATATAATAAGTGTCTTTTACCTCTTCCTTCTTCAAATCAAAGACAACAATTCCAAAACCACAAGATACATAAGCTAGATCATCTTGGAAGTAAATATGATTAATGTTTTTATTTCCTATGATACTCTTGTTGTCCTTGATGTCAGTCATATTCTTGATATTGCCATTAATATCAATGAGGTCAATGTTGGCATTGGTATAGGCAACAAAGAGTTTGCGTTGGCTTTCGTTGTAGCCGATGGTACTGATGCCGATATCAGACAAGCCATTAATTTTGTTGAGGATGTTGATGGAATTGTCTTCAGTATCATAGTAAAACAATTCATACTGCGTAGCGGCATAAATCTTATTGCCGACAGGCTGAACGCCAATCACTTTTTGATAGGGCAAGTGGGTGCGCCAGTTACCGATGGAAACACCATCTTGAGCCAAGGCAAAAGAAGTAACGAACCATGCGGCTATGAGGAGGGTAGATTTCAGTTTGTTCATAATAAAGATATTGGGCGGTAAAGATACAAAATTATAGAATGAAAACGGTCATTTATGGATTTTATTATTTTCGGTTAGAAATAAAAAGAAAAAGCAAACAATTGATAATCAATTATTTGCTGTTTTTGACTTTTGTAGCCCCACTAGGACTCGAACCTAGATTTAAAGTTTAGGAAACTTCCGTTCTATCCCTTGAACTATAAGGCCTAGTATAAATTCGCTGCAAAGGTACTACTTTTTCTGAAATGGAAGCATATGTTTTTAAAATCATGTCAATTCGAGTACAATAGGGCAGTGGTCAGAGTGCATTACATCGGGTAGAATGCCCACGTTGGCGATGCGGCTTTCCATATTGCTGGTGACCATATGGTAATCGATGCGCCAACCAAGATTCTTTGCTCGGGCACCGGCACGGAAGCTCCACCAACTGTAGTTATTAGGTTCCTTCACCAAATGTCTGAAACTGTCGATGTAACCATCGCTGAGGAAGTCCGTCATCCATTGGCGTTCCTCGGGCAGGAAGCCCGACATTGTGTCGTGCTTTCTTGGATTGTTAATGTCAATGTCTTCGTGGCAGATGTTGTAGTCACCAGAAAGTACGAGATTGGGACGTTCTTTCCTCAGATTGTTGACATAGTTGCGGAAGAAATCTAACCACACCATCTTGAAGGCTTGGCGCTCGTCGCCCGTGGTGCCTGAAGGATGATAGACACTGACCACGGAGAGGTCGCCGAAGTCGGCACGAAGAAAGCGGCCCTCGTTATCGTAAAGTGGTTCGTTCATACCATAAGCCACGTTGTCTGGCTTCTGTTTTGTGATGAGACCTACGCCACTATAGCCTTTTTTTTGTGCAGGGAACCAATAATGATAGTATCCCATCATCTCGAAGTCCATCAAGGGAATTTGGTCGGGAGTAGCCTTCAGTTCTTGAAAGCATAGTACATCAGGTTGGTAGTCATTGATCCATTGCAACAGACCCTTGTTGATGGCAGCGCGGATGCCGTTCACATTGTAGCTGACGATTTTCATAGTGGTATTTTTTTGTGCGTTATGCGTCATTGCAAGGAGGTACGATGAAGCAATCCAGAAGGTTGATTGTTTGGACTGCTTCGTGCCTCGCAGTGACGCGAAGCGGTCGGTAGACATAAGTCTTGAAACCTTTAACGCTGCGAAAATAGTGAAAAAGTCATTTCTTTTCGATTCGCTTGATACTTTTTCCTATTTTAGCGGCCGAAAATCGAGAAAAACCGTGTTTAAGGACAAACTCAACGGATGGATTGACCAATTCAACGAATGGCGGGCGACACATATGACGGACCGCCGTTTTATGCTGATACTCAGCATCCCGACGGGTTTTTGCGCTGGTGCAGCTGCCGTCATCATCAAGAAATTGGCGCATGGCATCCGCGACGTGGTCATCAATGCGCAGTTCAACTACGCGCATTTCCTCTATTTCATTTGTCCCGCCATCGGCATCCTGCTGACCATTCTGTTTTGCAAATACATCCTGAAAAAAGAGGTGGGCCACGGCATACCGGGTATTCTTTATGCCATCTCGAAAAACAAGGGCAAGGTGAGCCGCAGCAGTACATGGTCGAGCATTGTCACCAGTGCTTTGACGGTCGGTTTTGGCGGTTCGGTGGGATTGGAAGGACCTTCCGTTTCGACGGGCGGCAGCATAGGCTCCAACATTGCGCAATTGCTGAAATTGGACTACAAGCACACCATCCAACTCATCGGAATGGGTGGCGCGGCGGCTTTGGCGGCTATTTTCCAAGCGCCTATCACTGGCATTGTCTTCGCCCTTGAGGTGTTTATGATTGACCTGTCTCTCAATGCGTTAGTGCCTATCATCTGCTCTTCGTTTGTGGCCATTTTGACGGCATACTTCTTTCTCGGCCAAACGGTGGAATACCCAGCCGTCATCGCTGAGGGATTCATCCCGTCCAATGCCATATATTATGTGCTGTTGGGCGTTTTCGCGGGTTTGGTTTCGGCCTATTTTCTGAAGGTGACTTTCAGCGTGGAGAAACGATTTAAGAAAATCGCTTCGCTATGGAAACGCCTACTCGTCGGCGGAACTTTGCTTGGTATCTTAATTTTCTTGTTTCCAGCACTTTACGGTGAAGGGTATGAGGCCATCAACTCGGCTTTGCGCGGCGACTATAGCCCTGTGTTCAACAATCCTTGGTTTGCGCATTTCAAGGAATATGATTTGGTAGTCATCATCTTGTTTGCGGGTATGATATTGTTGAAAGCCTTTGCTACGGCCTTCACCTTCGGTGCGGGTGGTGTTGGTGGCACTTTTGCGCCTGCTTTGTTTATCGGAGCTTTTACGGGATTATTTTTTGCTACATTGATCAACTATTTGGGTATTGGTGATTTAGACCCAGCCAAGTTTGCCCTCGTAGGTATGAGTGGTTTGGTGGCAGGTATGCTTCATGCACCTTTGACAGGAATTTTCCTTATTGCTGAAATCACCAATGGGTATGCGCTTATCGTGCCCCTGATGATTGTGTCGGCCTTAGCATATGCTATCAATAGGTTGTTCTTCAACCATTCCATTTATACCAATGCCGTGGCAGAGAAAGGTGTTGAGGTAACGCATAATAAAGACAAGAGCATTCTCAATATGATGGCAATCAATCAGTTGATTGAGACCAATTTCAGCCCTATTGATCCGAACTGCACTTTTGGCGATCTGTTGCCTTTAGTGTCGTCGTCGAAGCGCAACATCTTCCCTGTGGTCGACAAGGAAGGTTTCTTTTGTGGCCATGTGCTGTTCGATGATGTGCGCCCCATCCTCTTCGATTCGAGTTATTACGACCAATCCATCCAAAATTTTGCCGTCCTTCCTGATTACGTTATCCACCCTGAGGAGCCTATGGAGGAGATTGTGCATAAGTTCCAGAAGTCGGGCAAATACAATATTCCTATTATCCAAGGAGGGAAATATCTCGGCTATCTTTCGCGAGCTAACGTGTTCTCTGCTTATCGCAGTATGATGAGTGAGATTTCGGAGGATTGATTCCTTTTGGCACACAGAAGCGCAGAACTATTGGAAGCGCAAAGCGACGCCAAGTTATCGTGGGTCACGGTCTTCTGCGTGAGAAATCATCTTCTCTTCTTGAAAAACTCCGTAAGCAGAGCCAAACATTCATCTCGCATCACACCAGTTTCAGTCTTTGTCTTGGGGTGTAGCATGTTGCCGAAGCGAGAGAAGCCGTTTTTCGGGTCATCGGCAGCCCAAATGACTTTTCCGATGTGGGTATGGCAGAGGGCACCAGCGCACATAGGACAGGGCTCCAAAGTGACATAGAGTGTACATTCATCCAAATATTTGGCACCCAATGCGTTGGAGGCAGAGGTGATGGCCAGCATTTCGGCGTGGGCGGTCACGTCATTGAGGATCTCGGTTTGGTTGTGGGCGCGGGCGATAATCTTGTTGTTGCACACCACTACAGCCCCGATGGGGATTTCGTCGGCCTCAAGGGCTTTTTCGGCCTCTTGATAGGCTTGCTTCATGTAGTATTCGTTGGAGAAAACAGAGAGCATTGTTTTCAGTTTTTAGTTGTCGCTTTGCTTCACTGCGAGGAACGAAGCAGTCCAGAAATTTCAAACTTATCCCAATCGGGCCCCAAGGGGAATTTTTGTCTGAAATGTTCTAGTTTTTCATAGTCCAAAGAGCAATGCATCACGGCTTCTTTGTAGGCTTCGGCCTTCGAAATGACCTCGCCGCGGGAATTGATGACCTGCGACTCGCCACTATAATGCAAGTCATTGGCATCTTCGCCAACGCGGTTCACGCCAATCCAATAGGCTTGGTTCTCAATGGCGCGGGCTACCAAAAGCGTGTTCCACACTATCATCCTCGAATCAGGGAAATTGGCGAGATAGAAGGCCAAATCGTATTCATATTGTCCGTTTTGGTAACGGTTTCGTGCCCACACGGGGAAGCGGATATCGTAGCAAACCATAGGTTTGATGCGCCAGCCCTTCAGCTCCACAATCAGTTGTTTCTCACCACGTTCCACCAGTTTATCCTCGCCACCTATAGTGAAGGTGTGCCGTTTGAAATACAGTTCATAACTGCCATCGGGGCGCATCCATACGAGGCAGTTGTAATAATGCCCGTCAACGTCCAAGGGAAAGGTAGTTGCGATGACTGCGTTTTTAGTTTGGGCTTGTTCGTGTAGCCATTGCATTGTAGGGCCATCGACGGTTTCGGCAAACTTCTTTGGGTCGACAGGAAAGGCCGTAGTGAAGGTCTCAGGCAGAAGGATGAGATCAGTTTTGGGCTTTACTTCCTCTAATAACTGACTGAAACGCTTTAGGTTAGTGGCTTTGTCCTCCCAAGCGAGGTCGGCTTGGATATAGGCGATGTTGAGGTTTTGCATAGTTCTAAGTGTTGAGCGATGCAAAAATAGGGAATTATTTCTACGGACTAAGTATTATTTCAATGTTTTCCGAGAGTTGAAGCTATTAGTCTATGGCCTGTCTCAACATAAAGGCAGGCCATAAGCTATAGTCATAGTCCGTTAATAATCTCCTCAAAACTCCTATCATCTTCCTGCCCGTTCATCTTTTCCTGCTTGATGCGTGATTTTCGGCGTGCATAGCTGTTGGTCTGCAGGTTCATAAGGATGGAAATCACTTGGTTGCTGAAGCCCTGCTTGGTGAGGCAGCAGATTTGCAAATCGCTCTTGGTGAGGGTGGGGTACTTGTCCATCAGCCGATGGGTGAAGTCACCGTAGACCTTGTCAATGAGCGTCACGAAGTCATCCCATTCGGTTTCCTTCAGGTCGAAGTCCAAGGTCGAGACGGTGATTTGCTCGGTGAGGGCGAGGGCGGTCACGTAGACCTTGTTTTTCTTCAGCTCTAACTCCAGTTGGTTCTTCATCTCTTCGGCTTTCAGCTTTGCACTCAGCGTTTTCTGTCGTAGAAGCAGTAAGGTGATGGCCAAAACGACCAACAAGACACCAAGGATGAGATAAAGGTAGAGGCTCTTCAGTTTCTGTTCTGATTGCAGTTGGTTTTTTTGCATCTGTAAGTCATATTCCGCCTTGATGCGCTGCACCTGCTCGCTGCGGTGCGTGCTGTCGGCCTGCATCATGTTCTCGTTGAACAGTTCGTGACATTCCAAAGCCTTTTGGTAGTCTTCCTCAATCTGATGGATGAAATATAGGCTTTGGTATGCTGACATGCGCACGCCGGCCATCTCGTTTTTGGTGGCCTCGGTGAGGTGGACGATGGCGAGGCTGTCCTGTTCCAGATAATAGTAGGCCAAACCTAAGGTCAGCGGGCCATCACCTTGTGCGCCGTTGGCCAAGGCTTGGCTGACGCGCTTAATCACCTGCTCATAGTCTTCCTTCACCAACAGCACATCACGGCTCGATTCCAAAAGGACTTCGTTTTCCATCGTTTTGTCGTTCAATGTTTTGGCGAGGGTTAGTGCTTCGTCGTAATATTGTTCTGCTGAGTCGATGTCGCCCAACGATGCCGTTGCTCGCCCACAATTGCGCAAGGCGTTCATCAATAAAGTGGAGTCTTTGAGTTCGTGGGCTAATGTGGCGGCATCTTTATGCAGGTGTAGGGCTTCGTTGAAGAGTTCGTGCTTCCAGTAGCAAAAGCCAAGGTTATCTTCGATTTGTGCTTTCAGGTGTTTCACTTCGGGTTTGTCTAAATTGCAGTGCTCGATGGCAAGCAGTGCCTGACTGAACGACTCGGCGGCTGTTTCCGACTGCTTGGCGGCACGTTGTTCGAGGCCTTGCTGATAGTACGTTTCAGCTTCTTTGAGGTGACGCGCCTCATAATGGCAAGCCGTTAGACCCGCCATCACAATTAGTATTCCCAATAAATGTTTTGTTTTCATCATTTTCAGTTTTTTGTAGGGCTGTCGCATCGTCCTTCGACACGCTCAGGAACTATGGTAGTCGCTTTGCTAATTGTGCGGCTGCCGTGGTACGACTGCCCTACAGCTCATTATTATTTCACTACAAATTTCGCCGTCTGTTCGCCCACGCTAATGAAATACATTCCCGCTGGCAATGTTGAAATGTCAATCTGCTGGGTTTCAGCCGAAATGTGGCCTTGCAGTAAGGTCTGTCCCATCAGGTTGGAGATTTGGTATTCGGTTTGTCCAGTTGTAGGCCTGTCATATTGTGGAAGTTGTACAGAAACAGTCAAAAAGCCGTTGGTCGGATTGGGATACACCGTGAAGGTCCCTGAGCCCGACGAAGGGTCGTCTTCTTCAATTCCGTTATGCAGATCGGCATAGATGGCATCGCAGTCGTCGTTGGTGGTTTTCAGAATAAGATCGCCATCGATCCAATAGCATCGTAGACCTTCCACGCGGTAGCCTTTACTATGGTTCATCAGCTGTTCGGGGAAGAAACTGGTAGTATGGCCAATGGTGCTCAAGAGATTTCCGCTGAAAAGGTTGTCAGGGTCGGCGATGGTCAGTTTTTTGTAAGGGATGCCGTTGATGTATTCTAGGTCGGCTTCATAGACATGGGTGGTGAAGTTCTCGTCCCCTACTTCGATGGTCCATTTGTCGCCCACCTCTGCACTGAAGTCATAGAGCACCGTAAACTTGCTCAAAGTGCCATTCCACCAATACACCTTCCCATTCTCTTCGTAGACATATTCTCGTGTTACGGTGGTGTGTTGGTCCTTGCTGTCATAGTGTGTGTTGCTTCTGATGATGATTTTAGGTCGTTTGCCTTGAATGGTGGTGTCGCCCGTGCATTGCAGGTGCTGGTAGGTGATGCTTCCATCTTCGTTTTGGATTTGGTAGTACCATTCCGCACCCACGAAGATGAGACCGTCGGTGCCGAAAACAGGATAACCATCGTTTGCATAGGGTTCGGTGTCCATCCTGAAGACCGAGCTCCCGTTGTTGAGCTGTTGGACGAAAGCCTCGGTTTTCATATAATCGCTTTCGAGCGGGAGGCCGAAGCCGTCGTCGGGGGCAACGGCTCCGTCGAAGAAGCAGTTTCTGACGATGGTCATGTTGGTGTTTTGGGCGAGGATGCCGCCTTTGTATTTTGAGGAAATGGGGCCAACGTGGTAGCAGTTTTTGACGTAAAGTGTTGAGGATGGGTTAGCTTTTGCGATTATACCACCAGCGTATGAGTTAACATTAGAAGCATTGGAAGAATTTCCTGTGAGGGTGTCGTTGCTGTAGCAGTTGATTATGTACAAGCTGTCTATTTCAGCCACATAGCCAACAATGCCACCTAATACGGAGTTTTTCAGTTCCCCCCATTCATCTCCGATGGCTCTGGCCATCGAGCCTTTGCTATAGCAATTTTCGATCCTGATAACTCCTGTTTCGGAAGGTATGCCATCACATATTCCAACAATGCCACCAACCACGTGTTCCAAATCAGTCATGGAACCTTCATAATTGCATCGGAAGATTGCACATTGTTGAGATAAACTGCTGTCGCATATTATGGAACCAACTATACCGCCAACCGCTCTGTCTTTTTCTATGTTTGTTTGAGTACAAGCTTTTATTGTGGTTCGCGATGTGCAGTTGTCGATAAGGCAGTTTTCGGCTCGTCCAACGATGCCACCGATAGTGTTATTAGGATCATCCCAACCCACGTTTCCGCTAATTAATGCACCGGATGTATGGCAATTGGAGAGGGTTGTGTTAATGGCTCGTCCAACCAACCCTCCGATTATCTTGTCGGTTTTTTGTGAGTTGATACTTAGATTGGTGATGGTGATATTGCTGAGATTACCTTGTGAAACTATTCCAAATAACCCGCGGTATTGTTCGGAGTAATCCGATTTCCAGTAATCGTCATACATCATATAGCTTGAGATGACTTGCCCGCTTCCGTTAAAACTACCACAGAAAGAAGTGTAATAGAAATACTTTCTGTTGTTGAAGACATCGAGATAATAATGGGGTCCATAAACAGGGCCGGGATAATTGTTTTCGTTGATGTAATGAACATTTCCAATAGATTTCCAGTAAAGGCCACTCCCTTTTCCCAGGTCTAAATCAATGACCAATCGGAAACAAGTGTCTTGATAGGCATTGACATCATGGAAATAATGAATGAGATACCAGCCACCACCTGAACTATAGCCCGTGTCAATCACCATGTCCAGTCGCTCATTGACCGACTTGGCCAACCAAGCCAAATTCTCGGCAGACTCGATGAGGTAAGGGTCGTCGTCGGTGCCGTTGCCTTTTGTCCAAGGCTCGGCATTGCCTGTCCAAATGGATTTTTCAACAGTGTTGTTGGCAAAACGTGACCATCCTGGTGCGTTTTGGTAGGCTTCCTGCATATTATAAGGTACATTGACCTCAATCCATGAGGGAATATCGTCGAAGGCATTGTCTGCAGTTGTCGGAACGTGTTTCGCCTTAATGCTAATGGCGTTGATGAAGGTTACACCTTTGAAGGCCTGTTCTCCTATGAAAGACAAGCTGGCGGGAAGCATCATCATACCTCTGAAACTGGAACAGTTGAGAAATGCTTGGTTACCAACATATTGAATGGAGTCGGGGAGGGCGAGTTTACCTGTAAAGGAAGAGCATCCCGAAAAGGCTTCGTCTTCAATTCTTGTCATTACGGCAGGAAGAACAAGATTACCACTCAGGTTGGAACAACCTTTGAAGGCACCCGCGCCGATAGTCTGAATGGACTCAGGGAATTCGAATGTGCCCCGCAAACCCGAGCAACCACAGAAAGCATGGTCGTCGATGCCGACGAGGGTGTAGTCTGTGCCATTATAAGTCACGGTATCCATAAGGATGAGCTTGCCTTCAGGTTTGTCGTAACCCCACCAGTAATTGTCGCCGTATTGGCATGGATAGGTGACCACCACTTGATGAAGGTCTGCATCGGTGATGCGGTAATAGATTTCGTAACCCGTCGAATTGGTGATGTAGAAATCGAAATGGCTCCCTTGAGCTATTCCATTTATGGCCAAAGCCATTAATATAATTGCGAATAACTTTTTCATAGTATTAGAGTTTTTAATGGTTTATCTTACGACAAATTTCTCTGTCTGTTCTCCCACGCTGATGAAATACATTCCTGAAGGCAGATTGGCAATGTCAATCTGTTGGGTTTCAGCGTTAATTGAACCTTGCAGGAGGGTTTGCCCTATGAGGTTGGTAATGCGGTACGCAGTTTGGTCTTGTAGAGACGTGACGCATCGAATCTCTACAAACAAAACACCGCTGACGGGGTTGGGATATATCACAAAGGTTCCTGAGCTTGTCGAAGGAATCGAAGGGTCGTGTTCCTCAATTCCGTTGTGTAATTGTTGATAAATCTCATCACAATCCCTTTCGCCATTTTTGTATGCCAAGATGCCATCCCTCCAATAACAGCGTAAACCTTCCACATTGAATCTTTTACTTTGCGTCATCAGTTTTTCAGGGAAGAAACTCGTCAGATGGCCGAGGCCGCAAATGATGGTGCCGCTGAAAATGTCGTTTGCGTCGGTGATATGCAACGCTCTGTAATTTCTATTGTTGTATTCGTAACTTTCGTCAATGGCATCTACATATACAGTAATGTTTTCGCTCCCTACTTTGATATTCCACTCGTCACCTACGTTAGCCCAGAAGTCGTATAGGGTTGTGAATTCTTCAGTGGTTTTGTCCCACCAATACACTTTGCCGTCTTCCTCGTAGACGTATTCGTGGGTGACTTCGGTAATCTCGTTACGGTCGTAGTGTGTATTGCTGCGCACAATGACCTTTGGGCGTTTGCTTGTTCGGTCGAACAACGTATCACCAACATATTCCAGATGCTGGTAAGTGATGCTGCCGTCATCGTTGAGGATTTCGTAATACCAGTCAGAAAACAAAGTGAAAATGCTTGGAATGTCATCGGCATAGGGAATACTCTTCCAAAATTGCCCATCGCCTACAAAATACAAGTGATTGTCCCAGCCAATGGAGAGGTTGGTAGGAAGGAGTTCTGAGACGGGTAGATTTTCAAAAGTGTTGTAGAAGTGCTCGCCATGGTCAAAGGAATAGGCCAGAACAGCTGTGTTTGCGTTTGAAATACTAGGTTTGTATAAGATGCCATTCTCGGAGACCTCGATTTTGCTGGCCCGAAAGGCATAAAACCCAGGCACGTGCTCAAAGCCTGAAAAGTTGCCTTCGAAATCAACAGCGCAAAGCAAATTGCCTTCAGGATCAAATGCTATATCTTTTATGCCAATACCTTCAAAAGCAACGAGTTCCCAGTTGTGCATATCGGAAATGGTGGAGTGGTACACACCGATGTTAGGTCCAATGCTGTGCCAGATACTGGCATATACATCACCGCTTTCATTGACGAGTAGGCTTGAGATTACTTGGTCGTCTTCCATAAAGTCGATATGGGTCGAGTCCCAAGTGATGCCGCCATCAATTGTCCAAATTAGAAATGGAGATTCCCATCCTACGAGTGTGTCGTTCAAAGGAGAACACATTCTCATACTACTGAAATGGTTGTATTTGGCATCATCATTAATAGGTGAAGTCTGCTGCCAAGTGTCGCCGTTATCGTCTGAATAATTAACGATACGGTCGTTTATCAGGAAAATCCTGCCTTTTTTTCCGATGATGCAATTACCGATATTGCCAGTGAACACGGTTTCCCAAGTTTCTCCTTTGTCTTGCGAGCGTAGCAGGTTTAGAGGATGAGTGTACTTGATGCAGAACAAATCACCTTGGGCGTTCACACCCCTGAGCGAACCTGGAAGATTAAGGGGTTCCCAGATGTTTTGCGCTTCAAGAATGCCGCAGCAGCTGAGGCAGAGGATGAAAATTGCAAACAGATTTTTCATTATATTAATTTTTTTGTTGTTCATACTTTGTTTTGTTGTCCGTTGCTTTGATTTAAGCATTCCTTTAGGTCTGCAATGCAAAAGTATAACATTTCTCAAACGAAAAAACATTTTGTCAAGCCCTTTGGAGGGTTTGTCTATCATTATGCAAAGATACAAAAAACATAAAAAATTGGATTTCAATTTGTTGAAAAACTGAAATCCAATGGTTATCTATGAGGTTGTCTATATTGTCTCGTTTGTAGAGACGCGCCATAGCACGTCTCTACAAGGGCAAAATCATCATTTTTTAGGCTTCAATTCGTCGAAAATCATGTTGCGGAGGTTGTCGATCGGGACGCGCACCTGCTGCATCGTGTCGCGGTCGCGCACGGTGACGGTGTTGTCCACCAAGGTGTCGTTGTCGACAGTGACGCACATCGGTGTTCCGATGGCATCTTGTCTGCGATAGCGTTTGCCGATGGAGTCCTTCTCCTCGTACTGGCACATAAAGTCGGCCTTCAGCGAGTCGATAATTTCGCGGGCCTTCTCCGGCAGACCGTCTTTCTTGACCAACGGCAGCACTGCCACCTTGTAAGGTGCCAAGATGGCCGGCAGCTTCAGCACCACGCGCTCCGAGCCGTCTTCCAGCTTCTCCTCGGTGAA
>JAEEGL012634368.1_pt1 | contig 25465 bp, 15 predicted proteins | sample 9134231 | NCBI WGS metagenome assembly JAEEGL01 (sample SAMN16246548, study PRJNA631951) | gut metagenome | biome: gut microbiome; feature: rumen; material: fiber-attached | host: Bos | place: Iran: Karaj | collected 2018-10
ATGTCAGGCATGTTGTCAGCCTGGTACATTTTCTTAAGTTCGTCAGATGCGTTTGTGTCGCCACCGATTGTCTCTACGATAAGAGTGTTTCCTGTCTCTTCTTTGTACTTAGCAGCAAGAGCCTGCATCTGATCATTGATCTCAGGCTTACCGTTAAGGAGACGAACCTCTCCAAGATCTCCGGTTGCTTCAGCTGCAGGAGTCTCTGTTGTAGCTGCTGCTGTGTCAGCAGGAGCTGCTTCCTGAGTCTGTGTAGCTGTGTTGTCAGATGTTGTGTCAGTGGTTCCTGTTGTTCCGCAAGCTGCAAGTGAAAGTACCATTGTGCTTGCAAGAAGAACTGACATGAGTTTCTTTTTCATTTCTTTTCCTCCTTTGTGCAAGTTGCCATAACTTATTTCATTTTTGGCGGTTACTTTTGCGCATAAGTTGTACGCTAAATTCAAAATATCACAAGAATGCACAAAAAACAAGACGGTTTATATAAAAAGATTCACTTGAAAACTGACTTATGGGGATAAGTTCGCGCAGACAGTGGGCTTAAACGTATTCGCTAAAATCTAAAAAAACTATAAAACGTTTGTAAAAATTGCAAAAAATCATAAAAAATCGTCAACTTATGCGCGTAAGCTGCATTTGTGAAGGCTGCACAAAAAAATATCTGCCTTTTGCATAAGCACAAGGCAGATATTTGAGATTTTGGAAAATTGGTTTTAATGGTTAATGGTTTTTACTGTGTCCCTGATAACGAGAGTAGTGGGAAGCTTGATCTGGTTTGGCGTCTTTTCACCACTTAGCTGCTTTAAGAGAGTATCTGCTGCAACTATTCCCTTGGCTTTTACATCCTGATGGACTGTGGTAAGTGCCGGTCTGTGGAGCTGGCCAAGCATGTTATCGTCAAAGCCCACAATGGAAATGTCTTTTGGAACGTTTATACCTCTGTCTGCCAGGGCAGCCATAAGAGTAACAGCATAGAGGTCTGATACACAGACGATGGCCGAGAACTCTTTTGACCTCTCACAGATCTCGTTTAAGCTCTCCTCGATCTCGTCGGATCTTGGTCTTATCTTTAAAAAGTCGGATTCCTTGAACTTGATGCCGGCGCACTTTAGGGCTTTCTTGTAGCCTGTGAGCCTTGCCAGGTCGACGCCCTTGGTGTTGTCGGACAAAAAGGCGATCTTCTTGTGACCGTTGTCGATAAGGTGATTAACTATTTCAAACATGCCCTGTTCGTCGTCAAGTCCCACATTGGTGAAGTGCTTAAGACCCTCAATACTGTAGGTATCTATACATACGATGGGCTTTTTGTATTTCTCACTGACTCTGATTCCGTCGTCGTCCAGCATACCAAAGAGGATAAGTCCGTCCACATTCCAGGTGGAAACGTGTCTCATGATCTCTATTGTGTCACTTGATATATAGAGCATCATGAAGTAACCGGCTTTTCTTATGGTCTCTTCCACACCACCTATAAGTTCGGATACGAAGGGATCCATGATCAGGTTTTCATATTTATCAGCTCTTGCCTTAAGTGCAAAGCCAATGATCTTTGATTCATTCTGGGCAAGGTTTCTGGCATTGATATTTGGGACATAGTCTACTTTTTTAAGAAACTGTTCGACCTTTTGTCTGGTATCGTCGGAAACCTCTCCGGCTTTGCCATGGATCACGTTTGATACCGTGGTAGTACTCATATTCAGTTGCTTTGCGATCTCTTTGATGGTTATCATAATTTTTGACTTTACAAGTTAAAAAAGTTATTGTATCTTGTTCACAAAATAACACGGTGCAGTACATGTTGTCAAAAAAATATCAACTGACATTGCTGAAAACCGCATGGATACTGGTTTCTTGGCGGTGGCTGGTATCCGGCCAGATTGTATGTAAGGAGTAATATGAATACAAAATATAACAAAATCACTGTTTTAGACGATACTATTGATAAGCTTAAGAATGCTTCTGATATTATTAATGATCTTACAATTCCACAGGATATTCCTCATGGGGATATGCCGGGAGATAAGGTTGAGATCGAAGACGGACACATTGCTAAGGCGAAGACTATTTTCCCTATATTAGTAAAAGAGCTTGAGGAAAAAATGTCGGCTAACCCTTATAACAGAGCTGTAGTGGCTGTTTGCGGCGGATCAGGAGTAGGAAAATCTGAAATTGCGTCACTTCTGTCATATATGCTTGAAACAGCAGGAATTGGCAGCTACACCATGTCCGGTGACAATTACCCACACAGGATTCCAATGTACAATGATGCGGAAAGACTGCATACATATAGAAAGAGCGGCATTGCGGGAATGGTTGACGCTGGTGTCATGAATGCAGAAAATGTGGCTAAGATAAGAGAGCTTCAGAAGGCTGAGGATGACGCAAATAAGGCACATCTTGAGACTGACACATGGTTCAGAAGCTACTTTGAAGCAGGTGCTGAAGGGCTTAAGAATTACCTTGGTACTCCAAATGAAACTAACTTTGAAGAAGTTGACCAGATCATGAAAGCATTCAAGGACGGTGCAGACAAGCTTTGGCTTAAGAGAATGGGAAGAGACGAGGCTTCCCTCTGGTATGATGAAGTTGATATGTCTGCTAAGCAGGTTCTTATAGTAGAGTGGACTCACGGCAACAGTGACTACATGAGTCAGGTTGATATCCCTGTACTTCTTAACAGCACTCCACAGGAGACTTTGGAACACAGAAGGAGCAGAAACCGTGATGGCAAGCTTGACAGTCCCTTCACAACTCTTGTCCTTGAACTGGAGCAGGAAAAGCTTACAGCTCAGGCTCATAAGGCAAAGATCATCATCTCCAAGTCAGGAGATATCATCAGCTACGATGAGTTCAAAAAGCTCATGGGTGCCTGATGTAAAAAGAGCCAGGTTTTATATGACATGATATAACATTTTGACATGTTTATATTTTGATGGAGAATTATTATGAAAAATAACTATGCAGATAACGGACCTATGCTCAATGCTTATCCCGACAGCATGGGTGGCAGAATGTCAGATATTGTAAATGTTCTTTCCAAGGAAGAATTTAAGGACGTCTTTCAGTCTTTTTACATCCTGCCAAGTATCTTTAATACCGACCTTGACAGAGGTTTTTCTGTCATTGATTACAACATTAACGAGGAAATGGCTGACAAAGCGGATATCGACAAGCTTGGAGAGCTCGGTATCGACCTTAAGCTTGACTTTATCTTAAACCACGCATCGGTTCTTTCTCCCCAGTTCCAGGATCTTCTTAAAAATGGTGAGAACTCCAGGTATAAGGATTTCTTTATTAACTGGAACAAGTTCTGGGACGGCTACGGAGACATGACTGAGGAAGGCTATATCCAGCCGGATCAGGAATATATCAAGGATATGTTTTTCAGAAAGCCGGGACTTCCCATCCTTATGGTGAGAATGCCCGACGGCAGGGATGTTCCTTACTGGAATACCTTCTATCAGGAGGTTCAGTATCCAAGGGTCAATGCCCAGGATCTTATGGAGCATATGGATATCCAGTTCCTGACAGCCCAGAGACTTTCAGAGCTTGTGAACAAAGGTCTTGACGAAGGGGAAAAGCCTTCCGGGATTGAATTTGGAAGATTTGAGAAATACAAGGCACAGGTGGTTGAGCTTCTTGAGTCCAGGAGACGCTACCTTGGCCAGATGGATCTTAACATAAAGTCAGACCTCGTCTGGGAGCATTATCGCAATACACTTAAGGCTCTTTCAGGCTATGGCGCAAGGATCGTAAGGCTTGATGCCTTTGCCTATGCACCTAAGGAGCCGGGCAAAAAGAACTTCCTCAACGAGCCTGACACATGGGATGTTCTTGAGAAAGTTAAGAAGCTTGCTGATGAGGTTGGAGTATCTCTTCTTCCTGAGATCCACGCAAGCTACAGTGAGAAGATTTACGAGGTTGTGGCTTCCAAGGGATATATGACCTACGACTTCTTCCTTCCGGGACTCCTTATCTATGCCATTGAAAATAAAAACGGCGAAGTTTTAAAAAAGTGGGCCCGGGAGATACAGGAAAAGAAGATAAGAGTAGTAAACATGCTTGGCTGCCACGACGGAATACCGCTTCTTGACCTTAAGGGAATCCTTGGCGAAGATGATATCCAGAACATGATCGACACCATCGTCGGAAGAGGCGGATACGTCAAGGACCTTCACGGCGCAAAGAACATGTACTATCAGGTAAATGCCACATATTACAGTGCTCTTGGTGATGATGACAAGAAGATGCTCTTTGCAAGGGCTATCCAGATGTTCATGCCCGGAAAGCCTCAGATATGGTACCTTGACCTGTTTGCAGGCAAGAACGACCACGAGGCAGTAAAGAGAGCGGGCGCCGGAGGACATAAGGAGATCAACAGGACTAACCTTACTTTAGAGCAGATCGAAGAAGCTCTTCAGAAAGATGTGGTAAAAGAGCAGCTTAAGCTGCTTAAGTTCAGGAATACAAATCCTGCTTTTGGATTTGATTCAGACCTTAACATTTCTACCGAGGGCAGTGTCATGACCTTCAAGTGGAGCAAGGACGGCCATGAAGCAACTCTTAGGGCTGACTTTGCAGACTATAGCTACACAATAGAGTAAGTGAAATCATAATAAAAGTGGTCATCCCATCATAAACGGTGATCACTTTTTTATTTGATAGCTGCTATGCAATATATCCATGTCTGCTTCTTGTATTGTAAGCCTGTCCCAACGCATATCAATAGCCTTTCGCGGCATATCCTCGCTGTCACGGCTTCATTCTGTGAAGGCCCGGGGGATATTCTCGCGTCAGCTGCGGTATTCCACGGTGCTATTGACCTGCATTGGGACAGGCTTTACTGGTGATCAAGCAGGCATGGATAGGGTGCGGCCGCCACCTGGGCTTGCTTAATGATACATAGCAATATCCCAGCCATGGGTTACACGGATATCCTGAGGAGCCAATCCGCCGTGGTAAGCATGTTTTTGCAAATATCTGGCATTTTTCAAAAATATGTATCTGTTTTTTGGGCAAAACCTTTTAAATTTGTAAATATCCAGCTGCTTTGTGAAAAAACGTATCTGTTTGACAATGAAATTACGTTTCTTTCGGCTAAAAACAGATACGTTTTTCTTGTTTCCATGCATATATTTACAAAACGACTATTACTCTGAGTTGTGGTTATCACTATTTCAAGTATGTGAGCATATCTTCAACAGAGGTATTAACTGCCCTTTCAGCCCTGTTGAACGTATCTGGCTGTGAGAAATGGGATAATCCTGGCCGACTTATCCATGCCGGCTTGATAACAAAAAAAGCCTGTCCAAATGCAGGTCAATAGCACCGTGGAATACCGCAGCTGACGCGGCGATGGTCCTTGGACCATCACAGAATGAATTCGTGACAGCGAGGATATGCCGCGAAAGGCTATTGATATGCATTTGAACAGGCTTAAAATTCAAGTGGCAGGCATGGATATTTCAAGCTTATTCAGAGGCTGAGCTTTGCAGCCCCTTTTTTCATTCCTTCAGGTATGCTGCGAAATAGGTGGCGCCTACACACAGGCTTCCGCCTATTATATTGCCTATGGTTACGGGGATAAGATTTGTTACAAGGAACCCAAAGATGGAAAGTCCCTCGGCTGGGATGCCGTAAACTGCTGATGCGATCATTCCTGCAGGGATGAAGTACATGTTGGCAACGCAGTGTTCAAAGCCGCCGATGATAAATAGCATAACGGGAAACCAAAGGGTTAATACTTTTCCGGCTGCTTCCTCTGCTGCAAAGGAGCACCATACAGCCATGCACACAAGGACGTTACACAGGATTCCCTTAAGGAGGCCGTCCATGAAGGTGATGTTTGACTTGGCTACCGCTGTGTTTATGACTGCCTGGGCAAGTTTGCCATCAGCAAAGGCGTAGGTGTGGGAGAAGTTTGCCAAAAGAGCAACTATCACACCTCCAACAAGATTTCCAAGATATACGATGCCCCAGTTCCTTAGCATTCCGGGAACTGTGGCTTTTTTTGAAAGAACAGGGACGATTATCAGACAGTTGCCTGTAAAGAGCTCGGCGCCGCCAATAAGGACCATGAAAAGGCCTATTGGGAAAACCACTGAGCTTATGAGCCTTCCTGTTGATGGATCCGGGGCACATACCGATGCTATCTGGCTTCCCAATCCTCCAAGAGCAATAAAGGCTCCGGCCATTATACCAAGTATGAAGGTTTTTCTAAAAGAAAGCTTTGTTTTTGCAGTTCCTGCGGTTTCATAGGCCGCTGCTATCTGAGCAGGTGATTTCATGATCTCTTTTCCTATCCCTTTCCTAAAACTTTGACAACTAAAACACTTCCCAATACACACAATATAGTATAACATGAGTACACAAAACACAAGATATAGTTTGATAAACAACAATATGACTATTTCATAGAAAAAGAATCTGTGTTTTATATTCTTAAAATTTTGAATCTGTTTTCCTACGATATTTCCTATTTTTCTTCGCTTTTATGCATAAAATTAAGGTATAATTGTATAAAGTCATAAAATTAGGGGACTATTGAACATATGAATAAAGTAGTTTCTAAAGGAGTAGCAAAAGTACCGGTTGTTATGCAGATGGAGGCCCTTGAGTGTGGCGCTGCATGTCTTTCCATGATCCTGGCATATTACGGCAGGTGGATCGCTCTTGAGCAGATGAGGATAGACTGCGGTGTTTCAAGGGATGGTTCCAATGCAAAAAACATCCTCAAAGCCGCAAGAAAATACGGCCTTACCGCAAATGGCTACAGGCTTGAGCTTGATGCCCTCAGGGAAAAAGGCTTGTTCCCGTGCATAATCCACTGGGATTACAATCACTTTATTGTTCTTTGCGGTTTCAAGGGCAATAAGGCCTATGTCAACGACCCTTCAAGGGGCAACGTAGCCATGCCTATAGAGGACTTCGAAAAGGGCTTTACCGGAATTGCTCTTATGTTTGATACAACTGAGGAGTTCCAGCCCGGAGGCAAGAGAAGGAGTGTTCTGGAATATGCCGGAAAGAGACTTAAAAATGCCAGGACAGCGGTTATCTTTACCGTTGTCATGACTATTATTTCATATGTTTTCACCGTAGTTAATCCCTTTATGTCCGAGTTCTTTATGGACAAACTGCTTACAGGCGATTTGCCGGAGATGGTGGATCCCTTCCTGATTCTTTTGGGATTCCTTGCCGTTGTCCAGATAATCGTATCCTGGATCTCAGCAGTTTATTCCCTGAAAATAGACGGTAAGCTGGCTATTAACGGAAGCACCTCCTTTATGTGGAAAGTGCTTCGCCTGCCTATGGAGTTCTTTTCCCAGAGAATGTCGGGAGACCTGATGATGAGGCAGGAGACCAACGAGACCATAGCAAGCGCCATCGTTAATACGCTGGCACCTCTTGCACTGAATACAGGCATGATGTTCTTTTATCTGGTGATTCTTGTCAGATATTCTGTTCCCCTTACAATCCTTGGCGTCACCACAGTGCTCATAAACCTTATTCTGTCAAAGGTTCTTGCTGACCACAGGGTAAATATTTCAAGAGGAATGCTCATTGACAGCGGCAAGCTTGCAACCACAACTCTTTCAGGTATCAGCATGATAGAGACCATCAAAGCCAGCGGTGCTGAGAACGGTTTTTATGAGAACTGGATAGAGCAAAAGGCCAAGGTTGACGAAAAAGAAGTTCAGTTCATGAGGGAGACCAACTATTTTGGTGCTATTCCCAACATGCTCACCAAGCTGGCCAATTACGCCATAACCTTTGCCGGTGTATTCCTTGCCATGCACGGCCAGTTTACCATCGGTATGATCACGGCCTTTCAGGGCATTCTGGCAAACTTCATGGAGCCTGCTGCAACCCTGACAAACGCCGGTCAGACTCTCCTTGAGATGCGCACCGAGATGGAACGTGTTGAGGACGTAATGCAGTACAAGACCGATGAATACGCTGACAGGGACGACGACGAAAGCCATGAATTTAAAAAACTCAGCGGTAACGTAGAGGTCAGGAATGTTTCCTTTGGCTATTCCATTTTGGATGAGCCCTTTATCAAGGATTTCTCCATGAACCTTACAACAGGTAAAAGAGTCGCTATCGTAGGCGGCAGCGGATGCGGGAAATCCACGATGAGTAAGCTTATTTCAGGTCTCTACAAGCCCTGGAGCGGCGAAATCTTATTTGACGGCAAGACGATACCTGAGATAGACAGGAGCTCTTTTACAGGCTCTGTTGCCGTAGTTGACCAGGATATCATCCTCTTTGAGGACACAATAGAAAACAACATCAAGATGTGGGATGAGTCCATTGAGGACTTTGAGATGATACTGGCAGCAAGGGATGCCCAGATCCACGATGACATCATTGCCAAGCCATCAGGCTATCAGTACAAGCTCTCTGAAGGTGGAAAAGACCTGTCCGGTGGCCAGAGACAGCGTCTTGAGATTGCCAGAGTCCTTGCCATGGATCCCTCGATCATCATCCTGGATGAAGCCACCAGCGCCCTGGATGCCAAGACAGAATACGAGGTGGTAAAGGCCATCAAGGACAGAGGGATCACACTTATCATCATCGCCCACAGGCTCTCAACAATAAGGGACAGCGACGAGATAATCGTTCTGGACAAGGGAGAGATTGTAGAGCGGGGAACTCATGATGAGCTTCTTAAGCTGAACGGATATTACAGCGCACTTGTAACCAATGATTGATATTAAGGAAACTGCAGTTTTTTCCAGAAAATAAATAAACCGGGGGCAAAAAATTGGGCTGGTTTGATGAACAGATAAGACAAAGAAAAAAGATGGATGATGAGCTTTTCAGGGATTCTTATGACAATATTGCTCATAAGGTCCTTGGTGAGCCTGTTAAGAGAAAAGACCTTAAGACCAATGTGAAAAATGCCATTGATGAGGTCTTCTTATACTACAATTATCCGAGGGTTGATGTTCCCCACAATATCACGGATCCTCTGGAACAGATTGAGTATGCGGCCAACAGCGTGGGTATGATGAAGGCGAATGTCAAGCTGCAGGGCAAATGGTTTACGGACTGCTTCGGGCCGATCATCTGCTTCTTCAAAGAGGATAATATGCCAATAGCTCTTTTCCCCATTGGGTTTGCAAGGTATTACTACTACGATCCCGATACGGGCAAGAAGAGAAGAGTCGGGAAAAAAGAGGCCGGACTGTTTACAGAGGATGCAGTGGCCTTCTATGAGCCATTGCCCCTTAAAAAGCTTGGTATTCCGGATCTTTTGAGCTATATGAAGAGGCGACTTACTCTTCTTGATTACGTAAGCTCTGCTGCGGTATCCTGGGTTCTGGTGCTCTTTACCATGATCCTGCCTGCAGCGTCTGAAAAGCTGACAGGAACAGTCCTTAACAGTAAGGACTACACCCTCTTTTGGGCTCTGGTCACAGTAATGATCGTGACCATCATCTTTACAAGTGCATTTGAAGCTTTTGAAAATGCTGTTATTGCCAGGATCAAATGGAAGGTGACGATCCCTGTGGAACAGGCAGTAATGCAAAGGATCCTTACCCTGCCCGCAACATTTTTCAGGCAGTTTTCAGCCGGTGAATTATCCAGCAGATCCTCAAGTATCAACGAGATCTGTGAGATCATTATTCAGGATGTCTTTTCACTTGGTCTGTCATCAGTCTTTTCGCTGTTTTATATTGCCCAGATATTCAGATATGCACCAAGGCTGGTTGTGCCATCGATTGTTATCGTTGCGCTTACGGTGCTGTTTTCAACAATATCCGTGCTGATGCAGATGAGGATTTCCAAGAGGAGGATGGAGCTCCTTGCTCAGGAGAGCGGTCTGACCTATGCCATCATAAACGGTATCCAGAAGATCAAGCTTTCGGGATCGGAGAAAAGAATCTTTTCCAAGTGGGCCAATCACTACGCAGAAGGGGCAGCTCTTTTGTACAACCCGCCTTTCTTTTTAAAGATCAGCTCTGTTATTGATATAGGAATCTCCCTTATAGGAACTGTGGTGCTCTATAGCATTGCCATCAATTCAGGAGTTTCGGTTTCGGAGTATTTTGCCTTTAATATTGATTATGGAATCATGTTTGCAGCTTTTTCACAGATGTCTATGGCTTCACTGTCTGTTGCAAAGATCAAGCCTGTCCTTGAGATGGCAGAGCCAATCCTTAAGACTGAGCCTGAAAAGACGCTTCGCAAGGACATTGCCAACAGGATAAACGGCGGAATAGAGATGAACGGCGTGTACTTCAGATATAACGAGCAGGCGCCCTACATCCTTGAGAATTTCTCCCTTAAGATAAAGGCCGGAGAATATATTGCCATTGCAGGTAAGACAGGCTGCGGCAAATCCACACTGGTACGACTTCTCCTTGGCTTTGAAAAGCCGGAAAAGGGAGCTGTTTTTTATGACGGAAAAGACCTTGAGAGGATTGACCTTAAGTCCCTGAGGCGGAAAATAGGTTCTGTTATCCAGGATGGAAAGCTCTTTTACGGAGATATCTTCCACAACATAGCCATCGCTTCTGAAAAGCTGACGGAGGAAGAGGCCTGGGAAGCGGCTGAAATGGCGGGAATTGCAGATGATATCAGGGCTATGCCCATGGGCATGAAGACCATAATTTCAGAGGGACAGGGCGGTATATCAGGCGGCCAGAAGCAGAGACTCCTTATTGCAAGGGCTGTGGCAAGTAAGCCCAGGATCCTGATATTTGACGAGGCCACCAGTGCTCTTGACAACATCACCCAGAAGCAGATCTCTGAGGCTCTGGACGGACTTAAGTGCACCAGGATCGTGATTGCTCACAGGCTCTCCACCATCAAGAACTGCGACAGGATCCTTGTTATGGACAAGGGTAAGATCGTAGAGCAGGGCACTTATGACGACCTCATGGCCATGAACGGCTATTTCAGCGAATTGGTAGAAAGGCAGCAACTCTAAACAATGATTACATTCTCTCTGGCAGACCCGGAAATATGACTGGTGATGAGCCTGGCTTCGCAAAAGATATATCCATGATATTTGACTGGTTTTGTGAACTGTCCTGATGTCAGTTCACAAAAACTTTCTTTGCTTTTATGAAAAAAATGTCATATAGTATAGTAAGTTGTGTGCAATACATGCGGCCGGTGAGCCATTTTGAGGAATGTTATGAAAAAACTGGTAGAAATAAAGGATGTAAGCAAGATTTACAATCCCGGGGAAAATGAGGTCAGAGCCTTAAACCATGTTTCTCTGACCATTGGTGAAGGGGAATTCGTAGCAATTATCGGACAGTCAGGTTCCGGTAAGTCTACTCTTATGAATATGCTCGGCTGTCTTGATACTCCCACCAGCGGAAAATACTTTCTGCATGGCCAGGATGTATCCCATATGACAGATGATGAGCAGTCTGAAGTCAGAAACAGAGAAATCGGCTTTATATTCCAGGGCTTTAACTTAATACCGTCTCTGACAGCTCTTGAGAATGTTGAGCTTCCGCTTATTTACAGGGGGGTTGGCAAAAAGGAGAGGGAGAGGCTTGCAAACGCCGCCCTTAACAGCGTGGGGCTTGAGAAAAGAAAGACCCACAAGCCCAATGAGATGTCAGGTGGACAGCAGCAGAGAGTTGCCATAGCAAGGGCCATTGCCCAGGCTCCGCCAATACTTCTTGCGGACGAGCCCACAGGTAACCTGGACACTGCTTCTACAAAGGAGATCATAAGGATCATCAAGAGGCTCTACTTTGAGGGCAGAACAGTTATTATAATCACCCATGATCCCGGCATTGCCAAGCAGGCTAAGAGGATCATTACCATATCCGATGGAAAGATAACCAGTGACATTATGAATCCTGAGTATAGGGATGAGATCTAGATTAGGGAGGAAGTGTGATGGAAGAAAACAAGAACTTAAACGGTCAGGAACAGACAGCAGATACTGCTAGCCAGGTTCAGGACACCAAGCTGGCTGATGCTAAGATAGAGGGAAACGATACTGCAGAAGTATTAGAATCTGAAAAGAATGTCATCAAAGAGACCACCGGTGATTCCGTTGAAATCTATGACGAAGACAGCAGCACGGACCTTTCCGATTCAATTAAAAAGAAGAAAAGAAAATTCAAGAAAAGATACATCATTATAGCATTATTACTCCTTGGAGTTGTTGGATTTATCGCAGCTAAGGTTCAGGCCGGCAAGAACAACATTGTTATAGTTGAGACTACTGATGTCGCCCTTGGCAGCATTGAGAGTATCCTTTCTATTTCAGGTACCGTACAGAGCGGCGAGACTAAGAGCTATTTCTCAGAGGTTTCAGCTCCTGTTGATACAGTAAATGTCAAGGTTGGCGATAAGGTTTCCGGTGGGGAAGTTCTTATTACCTATGATGCAGAGAACCTTGAGCTTCAGGAAAAGAGTGCAGAGCTGGCCATTAAGCAGGCGAAGGGAACTTACAGCAGTACTGCTGCAGGATCTGCTATTTCTACAACGGCAAGTGGTTATGCCCAGAATATGACCATCGGGCAGATCAATGACAGACTTGACCAGATTGTTGTCGAAAAAGAAGCTGTTCAGAAGCAGATCGATGAGAAGAAGAACAGGATCAATCAGACCATTGATGAATTAAAGAAAACATTAAATGACGTCAACCAGAACGGACTTGGCGATCAATATGAGACTTATTTTGATGATGGAAATACCAACTGGGCAACAAGAAAAGTTGAGACTGTTGAAGGGGATTCCAACAGCAAGCAGCAGGCTATTTTGGTTCTTAATAACTCCATCACTGATGCCAGTGCAGCACTTACAAGAGATCCCCAGATCATAGCATGGCAGGATCAGATTACAGCCCTTAATGACGAGTCTACCCAGCTTTCGGCAGCACTAAAGTCAAAGGTTAACGGCGGTTCAGTTTCAGCCTCCAAGGCTTCCCTTGATTCAACAGAGCTTACCCAGGAGAATACAATCTCCAAGCTCCAGACTGCCAAGGAAGGCGTTAAGGCTGATTTCAACGCAGTAGTTACTGAAGTTGCAGCTGTTGAGGGTCAGACAGTTTCAGCAGGAGCTAAGACAATTACTCTTGCTAACCTTGATGACGTACAGATTACAATTCAGGTTTCAAAGAGCGACCTTCCTAAGGTATCCCTTGGCGAGAAGGTAGATGTAACCATCAACAGCAAGCCATATCAGGGCGAGGTTTCCAAGATTTCAGGTACTGCAACCAAGAACAGCAACGGAGTTGCCGTAGTTGAGACCATAATCAAGATTACTAACCCTGATTCAGATATTATCCTTGGAGTTGAGGCTAGCAACAAGATACATGCCCAGAAGGCGGATGACACCATTGTCCTTCCTTATGAGCTTATCCAGACAGATTCCACAGGGGACTATGTTTATGTTATGGAGAATGGTCTCGTTGTGAGAAAAGACGTGGAGATCGGTATTTCAACCAGCACAGAAGCCCAGATCACAGACGGACTTGCAGTGGGGGATAAGGTTATTTCATCAGATATAACAGACCTTACAGAGGGAATGGAAGTAGCAGTATCAGTTGAATAATAGTTATGGGAAAAATTGGCGAGTATTTTAAAAGCGCAATTAAACAGATAATGGGAAATGGCTACAGAACAGCCATGACCATGCTTGGAATAGTGATCGGAATCGCAGCGGTTATAGCGGTTGTGGCTCTTGGTAACGGCATGAGTGCCTACGTTACCAAATCCCTCAACGAGCTTGCCGGTAACTACGGTGTTTTTTCCATGAATACCTCTAAGACTTCCGAACGCTTCACCAGGGAAGATATGACTCTTATTGAGGATTATTTGCCGGGGATCAAGGGAGTTTCGCCTAATATTACCCTCGTTGGCAAGGCTGCAGGCCGCAAGACAACAGTGGAGGCCAGCCTTTCAGGAGGAAGTGAGGCCCTGGAGTACGCCCTTAGTAACCAGGTGGTCAAGGGCTCTTATTTCAACAGGCAGCAGGTGGAAAATGGTGCAAGGGTCTGTGTCATGCTCCTTAGTGATGCCAAAAAGATCTTTGGTACAGAGGAAGCGGTCGGCATGGAGCTGGATATTACGGCAAACGGCAAGACCGCAACCTACACTGTCATTGGCCTTAGAGAAAACATGAACGATATGTACGCCTTCATTATGGAGGGGCAGGATTACTACTGTCAGCTGGAGCTTCCATACACTTCTCTGGGAGCTGATTTCGACTATGGCGTGGACAGATTTGACCAGCTGGTTATATTCGATGATCAGTCTACACTTACAGATACGGTCAACAAGGCAAAAGAGATCCTGCTCAACTATCATGGACTTCGTGGAACCACAGCGCTTACTGCCTACAGCATGGCGGATTTTTCACAGCAGCTGGACAAGATCCTTGGATATGCTCAGAGCTTCCTTCTTCTGGTATCAGTAATATCCCTGATTGTAGGTGGTATCGGTGTTATGAACATTATGCTGGTATCAGTAACAGAAAGGACAAGGGAAATCGGTATCCGCAAATCCATTGGAGCCAGCACCGGAGCCATTATGACCCAGTTCCTGGCAGAGTCAGCTATCCTTACACTTCTTGGAGGTATTGTGGGCATTATCCTTGGAATCATACTGGCTCACATCATCTGCACCGCCATTGGATTTGATGTCATCATCACACCGACCTCAGTGGGCGGCGCGGCTCTGTTCTCAGTACTTATTGGCCTGTTCTTTGGAATCTATCCTGCAAGGAAAGCGGCTCTTATGAAGCCCATCGACGCCCTCAGGCTGTAAGTGATTATCCACACATATTTTTCACAGCCCCGGAGTATATTCTTAGGGATATTATGGTATACTATTGTGGATAAATTGTTTTTTGGGGTGAGTCGTGAGAGAGATTATTGATCAGCTTCTTCAGGGAAAATATGTTTATACTCAGAGAAACCTTGATTTTTCTACTGCACGTATAGAGCTTAATCTTGGACCTGGTGAAACTGCCCTTGGCTCTTTTACCATATTTGGACCTGAAAATAGCTTCATAGAAGGAACAGTTACTTCCACAGATCTGCGCATGGAAGTTGTTACTCCGGGTGTTTCGGGGTCTCCCTATGAAGTGTCCTACAGGTTTAATGCAGTAGGAATGACACATGGGGATGTGCTCAAGGGGGACTTTAAGATAATATCTAATCAGGGAGAGTATGTTCTCCCTTTCGTTGTCACCATAAGAGCTGAGGTTATTGCCTCAAGCCTTGGTGATATCAAGAATCTATTTCATTTTGCAAATCTGGCCAAGACAAGTTGGGATGAGGCGGTTAGCCTCTTTTATTCTGATGACTTCATTTCCGTATTCAAGGGCAATGATGCCCGGTACGAGAGTCTCTACAGAGGCCTTTGCGCAAGTCCTGACAATGAGCAGAATGTAGAGGAATTCCTTATTGCGATCAACAAGAAGCAGCCTGTAGCCTATCAGATGGACCAGGAGGCGCTTCACATAGAGTTTGGCGGCCTTGGGGCCGACCATGGCATTATCGTTTCTAAGAACGGATGGGGCTATACCCACCTTTATGCTGAGGTTGACGGTGACTTCATATCCCTTGATAAGTACGAGCTTTCGGAGGATGACTTTACCGGGACCACAGCCAGGATCAAGCTTCGTCTTAAAACTGACAAGCTCCATGAGGGCAATAACTATGGCCAGATCAGATTTTATAACAACTTTACAGAGGTTCTTTTCCCTGTAACTGCAGTAGTGCATCTGTCAGACAGGCACATCACTGGGGACTATCAGGAAATGAAGAAACTGGTGGTGGATCTTGTCAGGGTATACGAGAATTTCAGCTGTAAAAAGATAACCTCAAGGGCTTGGCTGTCTGAGACCGGCAAGATCATTTCCAAGATGAACGCCATCGATGACAAGAACCTGGAAGTGAGGCTCTACACAGCTCAGTACTATATAACCGCCGGAAGGGTCAACGAGGGCAAGTGGATCCTTGATCAGGCGGCAAAAGAGGCCCAGGATGCCGAGGGTGATACCCTTTACAGCTACTATCTGTACCTGTCTACCCTTTGCAGCAGAGAAGACGCCTACATCAACGACATTTCTGAAAGGCTTGAAGGAATATTCAGACGAAACCCCGACAACTGGCGAATTGCCTGGCTTTTACTTTACATAGCCGAGGAATATACATCCAGCAGTCCCAGAAAATGGATGATGCTTGAGGAGCAGTTTACCTTTGGCTGCAGGAGTCCGATCCTGTACCTTGAGGCAATGAATCTTTTAAATGATTCGCCCTCAATCCTGACACACCTTGACAGCTACGAGCTCCACGTCCTTGAGTACGGCGCAAAGAGGCAGATCATATCCCTAAACCTCATTGATCAGATAGTTTATCTGTCCATGAGGGTGCGTTCCTTCGACATGAGGCTGCTTAGGATACTGAAGGCCTGCTACGAAGCAAAAGAGAGCGTTGAAGTTTTGGAAGCAATTGTTGCCCTTCTCATAAAGGGCGGCAAGACTGATGCCTTCGCCTTTGATTGGTACAGAAAAGGCGTAGATAAGGAGCTTCGCATAACAAGGCTATACGAGTACTACATGATGTCCATTTACACCGATGAGAATGGGCTTCTTCCCTGCGAGATCAGCAAGATGGTACTTATGTATTTCTCCTACCAGAGCGATCTTGAGTACGACAAAAACGCTATTCTTTACAGATACGTCCATGAGCACAAGGAGGACTATCCTGAGCTCTACGATTCATACGTTCCGCAGATAGAGAAGTTCCTGATGGCCCAGCTGGACAAGGGAAGAGTTACTAAAGACCTTGGCTATCTTTACAAGAATATGCTAACAAGGCAGATGGTTGACGCAGCCAATGCCTCCAAGGTGCTGTCAGCTCTTTTTACATCAGAGATCAGGATAAGTGACAAGAGGGTCTGCAGTGTATGCGTGGTCTACGACAAGTGCGAGGGAGCCATGCGCTACCCTGTGGTGGACGGCGTCTGCTATGTCCCTCTTTACGGAAGTGACTACACAGTTCTTTTGACTGATCACGACGGCAACAGATATGCAGCCAGCATACCTTACAGCAACGTCAAGCTAATGCTTCCCGGCAAGCTGGCGTCTTACGCCATTCCATACATCCAGAAGGGAAAAGAGAATCTGGATCTTTTCCTGTGCGATCTTGGCAAAAACGCCTACACCATAGATCTAGATAACGTCGGAAGATACAGGGATCTTGCAGGCTCAGAGCTGGTTCGCAAAAATTACAGAAACGAGATTTCCGGGAACCTTATAAGGTTCTATTATGACAACGACTTTACAAGGCAGCTGACGGAGTACCTGGTAAACATTAACCCCGAGGAATTTGACAGCAAGGGCAGAGGCGAGATATTGGAGCTCATGGTAATGTCAGGGCTCTACGAGAAGGCCATGGAGTGGGTCAAGAGCTTTGGTACCTTTGGTATTGACGCAAGGGTAATTCTTAAGCTGTGCGTGCGGCTGCTGGACCGCGGCAATCTTGATCCCGGGGAAAAAGAGCTGGAGATTGCTCACTACGCCTTCAGAGCAGGCAAGTACGACGAGCAGCTCCTCAATTTCCTTATCGCACACTTTAACGGAACATTAAAGGAGATGCGTGATGTATGGAGGGCTTCAGAGTCCTTTGGCCTTGATACCTATGCCCTTAGCGAGAGGATCCTGGTACAGATGCTCTACAGCGGATCCTACATCGGGGAAAAGATCGAGATATTCAAAAACTACGTAAAGAGCGGTGGAAGTGCCGATGTTGAGATGGCTTTCCTTTCCCAGAGCGCCTACGACAGCTTTGTAAAGGGCACCGTAACCGACAGATTCATATTTGACAGGATAGAGAAGCTGGCCATTGAGCGCATGCCTCTTAATGAAGTGTGCTCCCTTGCCTACCTTCGCTATTACGCAACTGACAGGAAGTCTGATGAGAGAGTAAATGAAGAGGTTGCAGCAGCATTTCTTAAGAGCCTTCTTGCAAGAGACGTGTACTTCTCTTTTTACCAGGAGTATGCAGAGATACTGCCTGATATGGTGCAGTTCATAGACAAGACTATGCTTGAGTACAGGTCAAGGCCCGATGCCCACTGCAAGGTTCACTTCCGTCTCGACAACGACGAGGGCAACGAATACAGGGTGGCAGAGATGCGTCAGATGTACGATGGCATCTATGTTTCTGATTTTGTGCTGTTCTTTGGTGAGCAGATGCAGTACTACATCACAGAGCAGTCACAGGACGAAGAGATCCTTACAGAGAGCGGGACCATCCAGAAGAGCGACATTATAGGTGGAACTCTTCCCGGAAGGTTCAGCCTCATCAACGATATCATGATCGGGGAGACGCTCCAGGACTACGATACAGTGGATTCCCTTATCGGCGAGTATTACAAGAAAAAGTTTATTTGCGACAAGCTGTTTACTCCGGTGAGTCCGGAGGATGGCAAGGAAGGATGATAGACCATGCTTTTTGGTAATTCGGACTCAAGGCGATTTGTCCTGGGATACGATCTGGGGGAGAAGGTCTCACAGATCAGCTACCTGGCCTCAGATGCAGATATGCCTGAAACTCTGTCGGTTCTGGCCGGAAGCGAACTTTATAATATTCCCACGATCCTTTGCAAAAGAAAGGATGTCAACCAGTGGTTTTACGGCAAAGAAGCGGTAAGGCACATTGAGGACGGGGACGGGACTCCTGTGGAGGGGCTTATTTTGGCGGCCAAGGAAGGCAAGCCTGTAATGGTTGGTGAGACTGAATATGATCCCATAGCACTGCTTACTCTTTTTGTGAAAAGAAGCTTATCCCTCCTGTCACTGGAAGTGTCAATGGACAATGTTGATGCCATCATGTTTACCGTAAGAAGCCTTGACCACAGGATGGTGCAGGTGCTGAACGCAGTGACTCAGGCCCTGGAGCTTAAGACTTCAAATATCTTTTACCAGAGCCATGAGGAAAGCTTTTACAACTATATGCTCTATCAGCCGGATGACCTGACCCATCACACAATTTTAGCCTGTGACTACGACCTTGAAGAGCTGTCGGTATTCAAGATGACCTTAAATACCAACACCAAGCCTACAGTTGCCACCATAGATGTGGAGAACTTTGATGAGCTGATGCTGCCGGCAGGTTTTCCTTCTGAAGCGGCTCTTTTCCATAAGACCTGTGAGAGACTGGACGATGAGTTCCTTACCATCATGCAGAAGGTCTGTGAGGAGAGGGTTATATCCACGGTGTTCCTCTTGGGGGATGGCTTCCATGAGAAATGGACCAAGAGATCACTGGAGTTCCTTTGCAGGACCAGGCGCGTGTTCCAGGGCAACAACCTGTTCAGCAAGGGCGCCAGCATTGCAGCAAGGGAGAGAGTGAGTCCTACAGGCAACGCAGGAAGATTCGTGTTCCTTGGGGAGGACAAGCTTAAGGCCAACCTGGGAATGAAGCTTTTAAAGTGCGGGACCGAGGTTTACCACGCACTTTTGGACGCAGGAGTTAACTGGTACGAGGCTCAGGCAGCCCTTGATATCATCATGGATCCAAGCGGGATCCTTGACATTGAAGTTACACCCCTTACCGGGGGAAGGCCGAGGGTAGTCCAGCTTTATCTTGACGGACTTGCAAAAAGACCTGTCGGGACCACGAGACTTCACCTGGCCCTTTCCATGAACAACGTAAATGAAGTGAGTGTCAGGGTCACAGACAGGGGCTTTGGAGAACTGTTCCCTGCTACCGGCAAGGTGTGGGAGCAGACTATAGAGGTATAAGATTTTATGAGCAGACCGATTTTGTGCATAGGAAGCTATGCTGAAAATCCATACCATATAGAGAAGATCGGGAAAAATGTGTACTGTATCGAGGAGCTGTGCTACTGCATAGTCAAGAACGCATTTCTCCTGGATGAGGAGAGCTTTGACTTACAGCTTTTTGACTGGATTGAACAGGAGTGTTCCCTTGTTAAGCTAGCTGATGAGCTTAGGAGCATGGCTGCCAAGAGGTGCTCCATGGCGGCCCTTGCAGGGACCATCCTTGACTATGTTGGCTACAACACCAGGAAAGAAGTGGACAGGACCGAGGAAATCCTCAGGGGCAACGCGGGAATGGATGTCTACCAGAAAAAGCTTGCCAGAGCAGATTTCCTCTTAAAGAACGGAAGATACGCCATGGCCTTCAGGGAGTATGAATTCCTGCTTAATAACACTCCCGATATGGACAGGAAGCTTCGCGCCAGCATAGAGCACAACGAAGGCGTGATGTATGCAAGGCTCTTCTTATTCGAGAAGGCAGCAGAGAGGTTCCTTAAAGCCTTTGAGGATAGCGGGGACAAGGAGTCATACTATCAGTATCTTTCTGCCATCAGAATGAATCTTTCAAACAAGGAATATGTTTCCTTTATCGCCGACAGCGACGAGGCCTATGAGGCTTCCATGGAGATTGAGTCGAGGATGAAGGAGGCGGAGGAATTATATAGCGCCAGCGAGGACAACCACATGCTGGGTACTCTTTCCGTGTACAAGGCAGAGGGCAAGATGCACGAGTACTACCAGCAGGTTGGGGACCTTACGGACAGGATGAAATATACCTACAGGGAGCTTGTAAAAGACAGGGTGAGATAAATGGGGTTTTTGGACATCTTTTCAAACAAACTAAGAGATGAGGACTGGGAGGAGCAGACAAAGCTCCAGGACTGGAACGACATTGTCTACACCAGAAGGGACGTGGACATGGACGATCCTGTCCAGCGAAGGGAGTACATTGGAAGCTGCCTTTTGCAGATGCAGGAGGCTGCCAGGGAGCTGGATGCCTTAGAGGCCGAGTACAATGACGTTACCAGCCACCTTCGTGACATGGAGGAGATCGATGCACTGCCACCTGAGCAGAGAGCCGAGATCGACGAGTGTGCCAGGAAGATACTGGATTCCCAGGACCAGCAGGAGAAGTTCAGCAAAAGAAAGAGCAAGATGACCGATGCTGAATTTGAGCACATGGAGAGGCTTGGACGTGATGCCAGGACAGGATCTGACAAGCTTGCAGAGGCAGAGGTCTACCAGAAAAAGATAAGAAACGACCTAAAGCGCCTTGACAGTGAGCATCAGGCTTACATGTACCAGGAAGAGGAGCTTTTATCTACCATAGAGAATACCAAGAGACTTATCATCGCCGTGGGGATAGCCCTGGTGATCATACTGATATTACTTTTGGCCCTGCAGTTTGGCCTTGGCCTTAACGTAATTTACGGATATATGCTGACAATTCTCCTTGCCGCCATAGCCATAACCGTTTTGTATGTTCAGAATTCCAACGCGGCAGTAGAATTAAAAACAGTGACAAAGTCCATCTCAAGGCTTATAATGCTTCAAAACCAGGTTAAGATCCGCTACGTCAACAACACCAACCTGATCGATTATCTTTGCATCAAGTATGGTGTTAACACGTCAAAAGAGCTTATTGACTTGTATACCAGGTATGACCAGGAGAAGAAGGAAAGAGAGAAATACGAGGATGCCAAAAAGCTCCTGGATTCCAACGAAAAGGATCTCATCTATATGCTGCGTCATTACAGGGTCAAGGATCCCGATATCTGGCTCCACCAGGTGGAGGCGCTACTTAACCACAACGAAGAGGTTGAGATAAGACACAGCCTTAACGTCCAGAGACAGTCCCTTAGAAAGCGCATGGAATACAACAAGGATGTGGTTGCCGGCAATGCCAAGATCGAGATTGAGGACCTGGCAAGGCAGTATCCAAGATATGCCCAGGAGATACTGGACATGGTTTCGAAATACGAGGATAGGTACGAGTAAGGCGAAATATATTCGTTAACTATAAATTTTTTAGGAAAGAGGAGATGAAAAAATGAGTACAGACCGCTATGTAAGCCCGCTGTCAGAGCGCTACGCAAGTAAGGAGATGCAGTATATCTTTTCCCCTGACATGAAGTTCAGGACCTGGAGAAGACTGTGGATTGCCCTTGCTGAGATTGAAAAAGAGCTTGGCCTTCCCATTACGGATGAGCAGATAAGTGAGCTCAAGGCCCACAAGGACGATATCAACTACGATGTTGCCAAGGCAAGGGAAAAGGAAGTCCGCCATGACGTAATGAGCCACGTTTATGCCTACGGTGTTCAGTGCCCTGCAGCTAAGGGTATCATCCACCTTGGCGCCACCAGCTGCTATGTTGGTGACAACACAGATATCATCGTGATGACAGATGCCCTGCGACTGGTCCGCAAAAAGCTCATCAATGTCATCGCCGCTCTTTCAAAGTTTGCAGATGAGTACAAGGATCAGCCAACCCTTGGATTTACTCATTTCCAGCCTGCACAGCCAACAACTGTGGGCAAAAGAGCGTGTCTCTGGCTTCAGGATTTTACCATGGATCTTGAGGACCTTGATTACGTCCTTAACAACATGAAGCTCCTTGGTTCAAAGGGGACAACAGGTACTCAGGCTTCTTTCCTTGAGCTCTTTGACGGGGACCTTACCAAGGTTGACAAGCTTGATCCAATGCTGGCCCAGAAGCTAGGATTTAAGGGCTGCATGGCTGTTTCAGGACAGACCTACAGCAGAAAAGTGGACATGAAGGTAATTAACGTCCTTGCAGGTATCTGCTCATCAGCTACCAAGATGGCACAGGACATCAGACTTCTCCAGCACCTCAAAGAGGTTGAGGAGCCCTTCGAGAAGAGCCAGATTGGATCTTCTGCCATGGCCTACAAGAGAAATCCTATGAGAAGTGAGAGAATCTGCTCCCTTTCAAGATATGTGATAATCGATACTTTAAACCCTGCGATCACAGAGGTTTCACAGTGGTTTGAGAGAACCCTTGACGATTCTGCCAACAAGCGCCTCTCAATACCTGAGGGCTTCCTTGCAACAGATGGCGTTCTGGACCTTTGCCTCAACGTTGTGGACGGCCTTGTGGTTTATCCTAAGGTCATTGAAAAGCACATGCTCTCTGAGCTTCCGTTCATGGCAACAGAGAACATCATGATGGATGCAGTTAAAGCAGGGGGAGACAGACAGGAACTCCACGAGAAGATAAGAGAGCTGTCCATGGAAGCAGGTAAGACCGTAAAGGTAGAGGGCAAGGACAACAACCTCCTTGAGCTTATAGCAGAGGATCCTGCATTCCCACTTACCCTTGAGGAACTCAAGGCTTCAATGGATCCAAAGAAGTACGTTGGATGCTCGGCTCATCAGGTTGATAAGTTCCTTTCAGAAGTGGTTAAGCCTATCCTTGATGCCAACAAAGATGTATTGGGCCTTACGGCAGAAATCAATGTATAAGATGGAGTAATCAGATGAAGATAACTGAGATTTTTAAGAATAAAGAGGTTACACTCTCCTTTGAAGTGTTTCCACCCAAGACAGATGCAGGCTACGAGGCTGTTGAGAAGGCTGCCGCTGAGATAGCTGCCCTTAAGCCTGATTTCATGAGCGTAACCTACGGAGCAGGAGGCGGAACCAGCAAGAATACAGCTGCCATTTCCTCAGACCTTCAGGATAAGTATGGGGTCACAGTTCTTTCCCACCTCACCTGTGTTTCCTCTACAAAAGAGACTGTAAAGTCCATGATAGAGGAGTACAAGAGCAGGGGCATTGAGAACATCATGGCTCTTCGCGGAGACATTCCGAAGGAAGGCAGGATCTGCTACGACTATGACCATGCCACCCAGCTCATTTATGATATCAAGTCAATTGATGAGAGCTTCTGCATTGGCGGAGCATGCTACCCTGAGGGACACATTGAGTGTGCAAGGCAGTCAGAGGACATAGAACATTTAAAAGAGAAGGTTGAGGCAGGATGCGATTTCCTCACAACCCAGATGTTTTTTGACAATTCAACGCTCTATCAGTTCCTGTACAGGATAAGAGAGAAGGGGATTGAGGTTCCGGTGCTTCCCGGTATCATGCCCATCACCAATGCCAGGCAGGTATCAAGGAGCGTAGCCCTTTCCGGATCCACCATCCCTCAGAAGATGAAGATCATGGTTGACCGCTTTGCAGATGACCCTGAAAAGATGAAGGAGGCCGGCATTATCTACGCCAGCGACCAGATCATCGACCTTATCAGTAACGGCGTGAGCCATATCCACGTGTACTCCATGAACAAGCCTGACATAGCAGCAGGCATCATGAGGAATCTGGCAACCATAATAAGGTAAGACACAGTAAGATACAGTAAGGTACATAAATATAAGGAATACAAATAAGGAATATAAATAAGGCAGTGACTGAGGGTTTTTCAGCCACTGCCTATTTTTTGCCGAGTACTTATTTGCTAAATTTGCTTTTTCTGTAGATGATGTCATCTCTTGCTGGTCCGTTGCTGACCATGGTGATAGGATAACCGATCTGCTCCTCAATGAACTCAATGTAGTTCCTGCAGTTCTCTGGGAGGTCTTCGTAGTTCTTGATACCTCTGATCTCGCACTTCCAACCTGGAAGAGTCTTAAATACTGGCTTAGCCTTATCAAGAAGGTGAGTTACAGGGAACTCTGTTGTAACCTCGCCGTCGATGTCGTATCCAACACATACTGGGATCTCATCGAGATATCCAAGTACATCAAGGACTGTGAAGGCAACATCTGTTGTGCCCTGGAGTCTGCAGCCGTACTTACTTGCAACGCAGTCATACCAGCCAACTCTTCTTGGACGACCGGTTGTTGCGCCGTACTCACCGCCGTCGCCGCCGCGGCGTCTGAGCTCCTCTGCCTCATCGCCGAACAGCTCTGATACAAAAGCACCTGCTCCAACAGCGGAAGAATAAGCCTTTGATACGGTAACGATCTGCTTGATCTCATAAGGAGGGATTCCTGCACCAATCGCGCCGTAAGCGGCAAGAGGTGAAGAACTTGTTACCATAGGATAGATTCCGTGGTCAGGATCCTTCATGGTTCCAAGCTGACCCTCAAGGAGGATAGTCTTGCCCTCTTTGATAGCCTGATCAAGGTAAAGGGATACGTTTCCAACATGATCCTTTACCTGCTCTCTCCACTCTACGATCTGGCTAAAGAGAGCTTCCTGATCGATAGGATCTGAATGGTAGAGATTTACTAAAAGAACGTCCTTGATCTCAGCAATTCTTGCAATCTTCTCTTTGATGACCTCGTCATCCTGGAAGAACTCGTTGATCTGCCATCCGATCTTGGCAAACTTATCTGAATAGAAAGGAGCGATACCTGACTTGGTTGAACCAAAGCTCTTTCCTGCAAGGCGCGCCTCTTCAAGAGTATCGAAAAGTACGTGATAGGGCATCATTACCTGAACCCTGTCGGAGATCATGATCTGTGGCATAGGAACGCCCTTGGATGTGATCTCATCAAGCTCCTTCATGAACTTGGTAATATCAAATGCAACACCGTTGCCGATGATGTTCATGATGTTCTGATGGAAAACACCAGATGGCATTGTGTGAAGCGCGAACTTACCATAATTATTTACAATTGTGTGTCCTGCATTGGCACCGCCCTGAAAACGGATAACAACGTC
>JAEEGL016338794.1_pt1 | contig 25465 bp, 19 predicted proteins | sample 9134231 | NCBI WGS metagenome assembly JAEEGL01 (sample SAMN16246548, study PRJNA631951) | gut metagenome | biome: gut microbiome; feature: rumen; material: fiber-attached | host: Bos | place: Iran: Karaj | collected 2018-10
ATGGGGCTAAGCCCTTCAGGTGAGAGGAATAGACGGCATAATTCACCGCCATAGCATCTAAGTGTTTCCAGATAGTTGTTTGTGTCTGTTTCTTGAAATCATTAATGAGTCTATATTCTTTCCGCATAATCTACATACTTCTAATCACTATAAAAACAAATGAAAGTGTAAATCCCCTTGGTATAGGGGCACAAGAGTTAATAGGCAAGTACATCAGCACCAACCTATGGAATAATTGAGTATTCAGTTTAGAGAATACGCTATCACAATCCCCGACTATTGTAGCAATATGTCAAAGAACGCGCAAGCCGAATGCAAAGTGAAAGCTCGCTTTCATACTTTGCTGAGGCGCAGCCGTTTTTCGAAGCATAACTTCAAAGAACGCCCAAAACGACAAGGTACAATCCTCCTGTCGATTCTCAGATTCAGTTCTTTACTTCATCATTGAATCGCTCGATACTTGACTGTTTCCTTTGTCATCATGTTCATTCTTGCTACAATTTTAAATATGATTTGTGATAGAATTATGTAATTCGCCTGCAAAAGTAGCGAAAAATCCTTTTCCCACCAAATGTTTTGAGGAAATATTTGAGGTCTCTAAAAATATATTTTTGCTGGTGATAGAAGCTATAAGTATGAAGACTCTTTTATTTATAGCGGATAGAATACCTGCTCGTAAGTTACAATAATTATATGAAGAAAGATATGGAAGAACTTGACAATCTTATTGCAATGATGGAAGAGCATCCTGAGCTGTTTTACGACACTGGTGAGTTGGAAGGTATGGAAGATAATGAGGTAACACAGAAACCTCTAAATGAATGGATAGAAGAACTTGTGGAGAAGAAATGTTCGGAGAAGTGAATGATATGAATAAAATGGGCGTTTTTCACCTCTTTAGTATTAAAAAGTACACATAAATGCCATTTTTCTGACTAAAAAGAATAGTATTTGCAAAAATTTACCTATCTTTGCAGCATATTGATAACTATAAATATGATGTTATATGCAAAACTATAGAACTGTCGGTAAAAGGATTGAAACGATTCTTTTCTCACTATTCATTGTTACCAGTTTGTTTGCTCAAGGATTAAACCCGCAAGACAAACTAAAAAACGACTTCCCACAATTGACAGCTCGTTATGGAACACAGTTGGGCGATCAGAGAGCTCACTATGTTTTTGTGCTTGATATATCCAGTTCAATGTTACCCTATGAAAATATTGAGAAACAGAATCTATTAAAGTTCGTAGATGCTGTACCCGATGGAGACCAGATTACTATTATTCGTATGGCAGATGAGAAACATACAGACTTCGTGAATATGTTTAAATGCATTACGCTCGAACCTAATGTAAGGCAGGCATTACGCACCTCAGTACATTCCCCAGGATTCCAGTTTCTGAAGAACGGTGATCCGCGTGACGGCTCAGACGGTTTCAAGACAGCCAGCCTAATTGTGGACGCCATCAACACCGTCGGCAGTAATGAGTTGACCTTCATTTATCTTTTTACTGACTTTGAATATTGGACACATACCTATAAATATAATAAGAATGGAGTTGATTGGCAGTCTCTTGTCGGTAAAGTTCCTGAGAGTTATCGCCAAGGAATGTGTAAGTTCGGCATTGAGTTAGCTACCAATAGCATCAAGCATCCAGAAGCAATCTTTAAACCAGAGATGGATCGCATCTTCGGTACTATCCACTATCAGCCTGTGACATCGGCTGCTGTGTTGTCACAGTGGTTTGGCCATATCATTACCAATGTGATGGCCTATAAACTGAATGCTTCCCTCAAAAATGAATGGAACAGTTTGATAGACACACTCTCCATAGAGACCGACATCAGCGGTAATCAGCTGACAGCAAGAGTGATTTCCCCGGAAAAAGAAGGCAAACCCCTTATCAACAAGACAGACCTTCTACTTTCCTCGGCATCCATTAAAGCAATACCTGTAGAAGAACTTCCAATAGGTAAAGAAGGAAATGTCGGAATGATTGTAGTTGATAATGGTTTCTTGCCTCAGACTTCGAACATCGACTGTCAGACAGATAGTGTAGAGGTGCTCTTCCATTCTGATTACATGGAGGAGATTGCCCGACTCCAAACGATATGTAATGAGAAGGAAGGTGAAGATTACTCCATATCTTTACACAAAAAATATCCCTTAAGTCAGTCAGATTTCAGTGTTTGGGCCTCGGTATTACCTTTGTGGTGTTGGATTTTGATAGCTCTTATTCTCTTTATCATCGCTGCTTCAATCCTTTATACCATTTTGGGCTTGAAAACCACACATTCTTGGATGGTCAGAGTGAAAGAAGATGGAATGAATGTAAAAAGTCCTTCGCCCAGTTTTACCGCATCGTTTACGGTTGGTAAAGGTGGTGATTTCCCTGTTCCCAATGCCAACTGGCAGATAAAGGTCAATGGAAAGAAATACAATCCTTTGATGTTCTGGAAAAAGAGTGGTTACTATATGGTATGGACCGGTGGCCCGATGACTATAAAAGACCAATATCGTGAAGAGGTTGCAGCCTGTGCTCCCAATGAAGAGACATGGTTCAGCCCATTGAAGAGTGGTGGTGTTTTCATTATTGAGAAGAATAACTACCGCATAGAATTAGTAGTATAGATAAAAACAAATCCGATTAACTAAAAACAATTAAATATTACGAACTATGGCAAAAGCTTATTTTATCGGCCTTGGCGGCTGTGGTCTTAAGACCGTTTCTGAGTTATACAAGAAGCTCCATCCCCAAGATCCTACAGGAGAAGACTACTTGTTTACGTATATTGATACTGACTCGGCAACTTTTGATGAGATTAATCACGACAGTATTGTAATACGAAGCCGGGATTTTGTCAATCTTGGCAATACAAACCCTCTGCAATTATATCAAAGTGCTGTAAACAGCAATGACCCACAATCCGCCAGAATTAAGGAGTGGGCTATAGAACAAGGTGTAAAGGGACATCTCACCTTCCCCAATCAGGTACTTGCTGATGGTGCTCAGGCAGTACGTATGTTCGGACGTTTCGGTATTGTTAAGGAATATTCAAATATCATGTCCGAATTAAAACAAAAGCTGGCCCCATTCCAGAATTTGCGCGATAATGATGGTGAGGTGGTTGACCCCAATATCTGGGTTTTTGCTTCGTCTTGTGGTGGTACAGGTAGCTCTTTGACACTTGACATCTTATATATTATCCATCGTATCATCGTTGGCGAACTCAGTCTCCACGACCCACAATTGAAATTAGTACTGTTTATGCCTGAGCCTTTCATAGCCCTCAACCCTAACAACGAACAATACAAACTAAATGCATATGCCTATATGTGGGAACTCAACGCATTCCATTTGGCATTTAGAAAAGGGCAAAGCGATATATACGGGGAGTTTGCTGCTATACCAAGACATTCGGGATGGACAAGCCAGAAATTCCCAATGTTCAAGTATATCATCCCTGTTGACACGGAGTCTGACCATCGTCATAAAATAGACATAAAGGAACTTTATCCCACTATAGCAGAAATGGTGTATTTCCTGAATTTGGGTAATGTCAAGAACAGTTGTGTCAGCAACATGAGTAACGACCACCGTTTGACTAACAAAGAACTGGTGCAGCATAATGATACTCGCTGCCTATGGACTACACCGCTTATTGCTTATGGTTACCGAGCCATCAAGAAAGCCAATCAGGAACTGAAGAAGTATCTGCATACAAGAGCCATGTACGAACTGACTCGTTATGGACTATTAGGTGAAGATATGCAGGAGGAAGAACGTGAACAGGCCAAGCAGAACTTTGCCAAGAAATATATTCTACCGTATTTGACGAGCCTTGAAGGTATCAGCCAGGCCAATTCCCAAAGTCTCCAGAGTCGTATTAGTAATCTCTTCGGTGGAATATACCCGTTGAAGCCAGAGGACCTTCAGGACAGCAAGCTGGACTTCGTGCTCAATGAAGTGGCTACCAAGTTTGATACGACTGAGTTTGAGGGCATCACCAAGACGGTTCAGGAAGAAGTCAAGAAGTCCATCAGCAACGGAATCAGCGAAGAGATCAGAATGCATGGATTGATTTACACCAAGACCCTGCTGAACCTTGTCGATGACCATTATCTGGAGAAGGTCGTTATTGACAAATTAGAGGCAATGATCAAAACGTTACAGAGCCAGCGTGACGATGCGAGATTAAAGTGTGAGAGCTATCGTGGCTCGCTAAAGAAGAAAAACAATGCTATTGCCTGTGCTGCTGCCTTTGAGGACTATCGTAACGCTGAAGCACTTTATCAGACTATCAGGAAGTCTATCGACATTGTTCAAAGTTTGACCAGCTATCCTATGGGTTTTCTGGAAGAGTTACGACGTGGTACCAACGACAAAGTTGGATTGCAGAAACTCATAGATAAGGCAAATGCCTACTGTGCACAATATGCAAATGCCTATGAAGAACTGGCCAAGGAATTCTGCGCATCCGAGAACAATGCCTTCACCACCTATCTGCCCAATCTGAAAGACATTGCGATTGGAGAGAATAGCAACTGGCCTGCAGGTACCCTTTTCGACCAATTGTATTCGAACTCCATTCTTGACTACGACCGACAAGAAGCCAACCGTATTGGAGGGAAACGTATTCCTGTGCGTAAATCTGAAGACAGTGGCAACAGGTGTCTTTCCTATTATCTTCAGGAGATAGACAAGGCCAATATGCTTTTTGTCACTTTGGCTCAGATTGACAACTTCAAACAGGCTGACCTGTTTGAGAAGCGTGTCATAGAAGCTTTGGAACAAAGTGTTCAAAAAGCTATAGACAACCAAGGTAGCCAAGCTTCCAAGTGGCTTGGCATCTCTTTGGAGCAAGCATTACAACAATCAGATTTCCTTCCAGCTGGTATGACATTGGAGAAGTTTATTGAGCAGTTGGGTAACAAGGATAGTATCCATGTGCTCTATCCTATGCGGAGCGGGGCCTCTGCAGCAGCATACAGGTATTATTACGCAGGTGCATCAAAAAGCCTTGCCACAAAGTTGGGCTATCAAGACAGTGATGGCGTGCAGTTTATTATGGACTCCCAAATGGAGGATCGTTTCCTTATCATGAAGATGCCCATCGGTCTCGACTTCTATTCATACGCTTATTTCCAAACTATTGAGCAGGAATACAATAAGAACTTCCCCAAAATCAAGGAACAAGCTGATCCTGCCGGATGTCATACCCATAAAATATTTGCATTGGCCGACCTAAATCTCGATCGCGCCCTGATGGCTGTCACACTGCCTCGACAGGCCAACTCTCTCATACAGTTCACGAAAGCGCTCTTCTTCCAGAATGCCTTGAAGGTCATGAAGAAGAGTGCAAAAGATACCTATAACGACTTGTTTGGTATTCTTACCATGCCATTGTTTGATACGCCAGCCCCAAATACGTCATCCATTGACCCCAATGACAGCTTCATGGCCATGTTTGAGGAACCCGATGCCACGCCCTCTTCAGGAGTCTTTGAGGAAAGTAGTTTGGATGTGACTGATGACAACTTCCTTGATCTGGACATCAATGAAGTCACTGGCAATTGGCAGATTGACTTCCATGTAAAGGACGTAGAGCTCAAGGCAGATGGAACCCTTAAGATTGATAATGGCCTGTCGTCCAAACGCTATGTATTAGACAAACAATATCTGCTGACGACATCTGCGTTTGCTGACGGACTGATGAATCTAGAGAAAGGTGAACTACTACTTAAGCTGACCAAACAGGCAGAGGTTTATGATCAACTGATGGGCAATCAAGCGTTTCTGCAGGCTGTTAGGAGTTTGTTTGCTGAGATTAAGAGAACTATGCTTGAGTTTGGCACACCTCAGTGTCGAAAGTTTGCTATGTTCATGAATGCATGGCAAAAGAAACCAGCCAACAACGACCATCTTAGAATCATTATGAGCACTATCAACAATATGTTGAAATAGAGTCTGTAAACTATGAGACCAACCTGGATTATCAATTTCTCGGAGAAAGAGCCTTTTGGTTCTTTCTTCGAGACCTATTGGCGAGCGTCCATCTACAATGATAGTGAACTGAAATTGTCTGAAGAGGACAAGTGGTTTTACTGTTATGATGCCGCATCAGAGTCAGCCACATACGAAGAATTGTATCAGACAGCACGCCAGCTTACCGCAGATCTGTCAGATAGTCAGTCTCATCTGATTCGCAATGTCAGTATGAAGGACGAATTGTGTGTCATTGCACTGGGTGATGTTTCAGATGCGGCTACCATTAGGCGCATGCATGTTTGGATGGCTCAGTTGCGCCAGGCTCACAACAAGACACCATGGACTAATTTGAAGCAATTACGTTTCTATGCGTTATTGTGGATCCCCCAGACAGCGAATATCGACCCGGGAATGCCCGTCGAGTCGCGCGGATTCCTAAATGAGTTAGCCACATTGGAGAACCTGGATATTAACCATCGTCCGTTCCAGAAGGTAATTTTCTTTGAGTCGTCTGTCAAGGAGGCCAATAAGAAGAATGCACATCAAGCCATGGAGATGGCTGCGCTTAGCATTGCCTTGGGTCATAACCTGTTTGTTGGCAATATGGGAGTTAACGATCCCATTTGGTTGAATGGCGGAGCTGCAGGAACCTTTTATGAGGCACAAGTACAAAGTCAGCAGGAGGCTTATACGCTCAGTAATCTCCTACTAGACAAGTTCTGCAATAAAGCCGATGGAGCTTTTGTCGATGATACAGAAGTGATGAACTATGTTGATAAGGTTTGTGCACCGCGTTTGGAGCGCATCAATCCTGACAACATCCTTGGACAGATGACCGCCAACTGTCCTGCACTTACACGAGACCGTTTTGAGTCGAAGGATTTCAGTATTAGTTCTTCTTGGGGATTTAACTACAACCAAATATGGGAATTGTTCATTTTAGGTGAGATTGGTGGATTCAAAGCTCGACTTGTCAATGACTTGGGGTGGGAATTGGACTTCTATGAAACAGACTATTTGCGCAAGGTTGCTGTCAATCAGTTTGAATACATCAACGATGAGAAGAACAAACTGGAGCAAATGGTGTTCGACATCTATGACAAGGACACCCGGATGCATCATGTCAGTATTGCCCAAGGCATGAAGGTACTTGATCGTCTGCGTACCCGTATCAAACAGATGAGTTCGCAGGCTGAGTCAGCTGCTATTCAGGATTTTCATTTGACTCCTAAACAGCAGGATGCCTATAAACAGGCCAAGCGTGACCATCCTGGCCGCAATACAGCCCAACAGGTGATGGAGGTGTTGGAGACCAAGCTGAAGACACTGCCAGCCTTTAATCTGTCGATGTTTGTCCGTTCACTGGTATTAGGAGCGCTTTTAGGGTATTTCGGATATACCTTTGTACGTTTAGGTGATGTCGCTTCTGCTTTTGTGGATGGTTACGAATGGTTGCCATACGTAGCCGCTGCCCTCGGCTTCACGCTGCCCATATTGGTCTCATTATGTGCCTTCTTCTTGCAAGCCAAGCGCATCAATGCCTTAAAAGACCAGTTTGTGGCATGCCGCTTAGCAGAGATGAAGGAGCACTTTCAGGACTATGTGACAGAACAGGTAAAGCGGACATACGAAGAATTCATTATCTATCTGAACTGGTTAGAGAAGAGCAAACTTGAATATCTTTCGCGTATGTTATCTGCCATTCGTCCTGCAGATTTTACCTTCACGGAGTGTGACTGTTTCAAACCATTGCTGAATTATGGCATTTCCATGCGATCTGAAGACTTCAGCACAGAAAAGCCACTGATACCCGTCGTTCATCGTGACGGAGTGACAAAAGAAGATGATAAGCAGGTCGTATCTGGAAAATTTATCAAGAACCCGTTGTTGTCCAGTTCACCTGCCAATAAGGTAAATGTCCGAGGTGATTTATGGTCGCTCTTTGAATTGATGAATCCTTCAAGCGACCAGGAATGTCAGAATCTCTGCTTTGACCTGATGGATGAGCAGGTTACTATCGCTGAAGGACGTGAACATACCATCAGTTTTGAAGGTCCGAAGATAGGAGAAAGCCGTCTGTTGTTGCTTGATTTCTCTTCCAGTATGGAAGGCGAAGCCATTGAGGACTTGAAGGATGCGGTACGTCAGTTGAGTTCCGTATCTGCTGTAGAGTGGATTGCATTCAATGATCAGGTTATTGGTAAAAGCTTTGGCGCAGAGAGCGTTGCTATTGATGATTTGAAACCATTGGGTGGAACAAACTTCATTCCCGCCATCAATGCTGCAGCAGAGTTCCTAAGTGCCAACTTTGCAGGGCAAGTAGTGCTTATCAGTGACGGCAGCCCATTTGAAAAAGTCAAGGATATTTTGAAGGCTTGTGCAGAACTTAATCAGCCGTTGAATACTATATATATAGGTAAGACGGAATCCAGTATTATGAAACAGTTGGCAGAGCAAACAGGTGGTGAACAGATTACGGTAAGCAGTGCCAAGGAGCTTAAGGAGAACACCATTCAGTTGTTCCAGCATGACTTGATGTCAGAAGGTGGTAACTTCACATTCTCTCAGATGTTGCGTAAATGCCGTATTGATGGTTGTGCCGTGGCATTGTATAACTATACTAAGCGGCTTACCAGCAGCACCCATAACCACATGGCCGACCTGATAACGGATTATGGCTATGCTCCAGGTATCACAGAGTGGGCACAGGTGTCACTGCCAAGCTGTCATCTGCGGCAGTCTGCCAGCGCTCCCACATCAGAGACCTTTATTCAGTTGGCACAAGGAAGTGGTCGAGACTCCACAGACAAACTCGATGTTAAACTGAATGAATGGAATGTAGGTAATAGCCGGGTGACCACAGCAGACACCTCTATTGATATGACTGCCGTTATGTTCAGTCATCAGTACGTGGAATTGCAGGATTTCATGTGGGCATGTTTCACCCCAAGTGATACCGCTATTAACGATATGAATGCCTTGAAGGCTGTTATGCAGCAGGGCTATCCTGTCATCAATATTTATGGTAAAGTAATACAGTAAGTCATGAGTACAAATAATAACCAATCGGGATTGGCCCAGGACGTAAAGGTTAAGGCAACCGACATGATACTGCCAGCAACACTACTTTTCTTAGTGTTGTATTATCCCTTTTGTCTGCTCCTACAGGTGTTGGGAATTGAAAATGTTATCATTACAGATGTTATATTAGTCATTATCTATGCTGCACTTTGTGGCGGATTGTATCTCATCAAGCATCAATGCACGATGAACAACAAGCCCATGAGCGACGTGGTGCCACTTATAAATGCAAATGTTGGTGTGAAGTTCCTCAATTGGGCTATCATCACTTTGGCTATTGTATTAGCAGGTGTATGCTTACAAAATGGCCATGCCATTCTTTTGCCTGCATTTCTTTCCATTATAGTTGGATTCTATGTTAACCAGTCTGTAGGTCAGAAGTTGTGGGAATTGCGTGAGCCCAGTGCTGCTTGGCGACCATATCACAATCCCAATTTTACGCCAACTCCTCCCCAACCACAGCAGGGTAGGCGTATCGTAACACGTAAATATTCTTGGACGGAGATTCTTAATGATATGGGAGTCAAAACCATTGGAACAGATGAAGTAGAGGTAATGTTTGTAGAGGCAGATTACACCGACGAGAACTCTCCCCACTATGTACGCTCTGGTAATCCATTTAAAAACGGGCAGCCGATGAGTGATGCAGACTATACAACCATGACAGCAACGGTTAAGGCTGGCAGCGGAGATCCATACGAGCGTTCGGCTTTGTCTCTCATTGTACAGAGTGCAGAAGATGTGTGTGACAAGTATCATTTGGCAGAATATGAAATGTATAATTTGCTGCTGCGTTTCTGCCAGTACTGCATCGAATACAAGGTTGATGACGAAAGTACTGCCATTAACAATATTGATGAATATTTCCGTTTCCCTGGTGAGACATTGTTTGATGTAGAGGGAGATTGCGACTGTAAGTCCATTCTGGCCTATAGCCTGTTTAATATGTTAGGTGCAGATGCTGATTTGGTGTCGGTTTGTGTTACGGGGGATGACAATCCTAACAATTATCACAATCACGCAGCCCTTATTCTCAGGGATAACTCTAAAAAAGTGAAACTGCCACCTACATATCCTAAAGTTCATCTGAAGGGTATTGACGGGCTTGTCGTTTATTGTGAGCCAACCGGAAAAGGTTACAAGCCAGGAGAAATAGGTCCTAATGTCGATCAGAATTCTGTGTTGGTTATATAACACTTAATGTATCGATATCATTTGCCCTATTTCTTCTTCGGAGATAGGGCCTTTTTTTTGTTAATGTTGGTGATAGAATTGCCATCGCTATCGGCTCAATATATCAGATGTGATAACTGGTATATGAGTCGATGGCAAGCAGATTGATTGATGAATTTAAGAAACAGACCAAGAATACAATTCTTGAATATATGGATAGGCTGGCGGTGAACAGTGCTGTCTATTCTACTTATTTGAAGGGCTACGCACCATACCTGAAAGATAAAAATATGATCATCTACCTCTATGACAATAGTATGGTTGTGGTATGCTTTGACCTTTGTGGGAAGATAGAAGAAATTACAGATGAAGAAGACTCTTATGATGCTGATGCGCCAGAATACTATTCTCATAAGGGCTCTCGAACGAGTCCTGTATGGCAATTGTCAGAGACCATCAAACTGATGGAAGAGTCGACAATCAATTTCTTCCCACCTATTGAGATTTATGGTATTTTGCTTTCAGAAAGTAGTATCCTTAATGCGAGTGACATGAAAGACGAATGGGAAACGATGAATATCCATGTTGTCGATAATCTCACGAAGCTTCGACACAGAGTTATCGCCACTAACGAAAACAATAATCAGCAAGCAAGGGATATCATAGAGAGCATTGCTATAAGAAGCTTTAGACTGGAAGCTCCTGGGGTAGTCGAGACTGACGCCCCGTTCGATGAAAGTGTTCATAAGATTGAAGATTTCTCAATCCCTGATGGCTATATCGAGCAGAATCAGAATGTCACTGTTTGCGTTGAGATACTCCCTCCAATCAGCAATCCGCAAAGAGAATTGGACAAGTTAGTCGGATGTACTGAAATTAAGAAACGTATGGCAGAGCTGATTGCATTGACCAAGTACAATAAGCTCACCAGAGAATTGTTTCCCAATAGTAAGCAGCATGAAGTATCTCTGCATAGTGTCTTTTATGGAAAACCAGGCACTGGCAAGACCACAGTTTGCAAGATTTACGGTTCCCTGCTTCGACAGGCAGGAGCCTTGTCGAAAGGGCATGTCGTCATTTGCGATCGTGGTACGTTCATCGGCACACATTGGGGGGATGAAGAACGTTCTATGCGTCAGGTGCTTGAAAAGGCACAAGGCGGTGTGCTGATGATTGACGAAGCATATACGCTTAATGGCAAACACGAAAAAGATCCTGGGAGGATTGTTATTCAACTGCTGTTGAACATCCTTGCCGATGAGTCACAGCGTGACATTGCCATCGTGCTTTGTGGATATAAAGAGCCAATGGAGTCATTACTCAATTCCAATCCTGGACTACAGTCTCGTTTCCCTAACAAGTTCGTCTTTCCTGACTTTACCATTGATGAGCTTTTAGATATTACACTTCGCAGGGTAAGAGAATATGAATACGAGTTCACTCCACAAGCTTGGATTCAATATAAAAAGATTGTTACAAAGGCTTATAACCAGAGAGATGCGGAGTCATGGGGAAACGCCAGATTCGTTGCAAACCAGTTGGAACGGATATACATTCAACATGCGACTCGCTGTGTTCAGATGCACCCTGCCGATAAGCGGCAAATGCGACTGCTCACACTGGAAGACGTCCTCCTCGCAGATTAGTTAACCTGAAAAGAACCGTAATAGAACTCCCAACCCAAGCTGTCGCTTTTTCTCGTTTTAGTTCAAAAAAATCCTCAATTATTCTGTAATTTGAGATTTTTTTTGTAATTTTGTAGCACTAATAACTAAGTTATAGGTGTATCTTATTACTTCTAACCAATAACAAACAGTGTATGTTCAAGGTATTTATAGCAGAGAAAATTCTGAGGAATATCATTCAGGCAGAGAGTCAACGACCAAATAATTCGCGGTCGAGTCTCTTTAAGATTCTTAAGTCTGCCAAGAATCTGTATGTGGCAATGGATGCTCCAGATTTGGCATGGATTAAACAGTTAAAAGATGATTATGGTCTTGTGGCAGATACAACAAGAACAGAATATATCAAGAAGATTCCCTCCAAACCAGAGTCAGTGCTTAAGAATCCGTCTTCACTCTTTATCCTTGATATTCCACTTGCTGAGGCCAAAAAGATTCAGGTAGAATATGGAGTGATTTGTCGGAGTGGGGTAGATACCAACATGTCAACGTTGATTGACGTAAACGACGAACATACTACTGACAAAAATGAACCATTGGGAAGAGGATGGGATACTGTGTTGGATAGCGTAGAACCCTTACCCTCTAATGCGCTCATTCTAACGGACCGCTATCTGTTTAAAACCACCAATGCGAAATATGGCAATGGATTTGATAATGTGCGCAGTATTTTAACGGAGTTACTGCCACGTGAATTGAATACCACCTATCATGTCACGGTTATTTTTGATAAAGACAGCATCGATCCCTTTTACAACTTTCAGATAATTGCGAAGCGACTGAACGACATCAAAGAAGAATTCAAGCGTCCTTATCCCATAACGATGGAGGTGTTAGGTATTACCGGCAAAAACGACTCCTACTACAATTTTCATAATCGGCGCATTGTTTCCAACTATTTCGTGGTCAAGATGGATTATAGCCTTGCGGCATTTAACAAGGCTGTTGGTACGGCAGATCAGACCATCACCCCGCAGGTGATGTTTACTGAAGACAGTCTGAACAGCCATTCTACGGCTCCATTAAAATCGATGCAGCAGATTGTCTCTACTCTTCGTAAATTCTCCAATTCTCTTTCTTCACCATACACTAAACACGACAGCTACTATTACGCTGTTAATGGTCAATGGATGGAAAAGTGTATAGCGATTAGGAATAGGTTGATAAAGTGATATTTTGATTAAAATTTGGCCAATTCATATTATTGTGTTATCTTTGCTGCATCAAACTAAGAACCTATGGCAAAATATATACGAACACTTACAGTATTTTATGATACAGAGATTGGTTACAAAGAGATTCCGCTCTTCCGAGGTGCGGTTTTAAAGAGTCTTGGTGATAATGCCAATGTTCTTTATCATAATCATACAGGAAATGATACATTCCGTTATTCCTATCCACTCATTCAATATAAACGATTGAATGGCAAGGCTGCTATTACATGTGTAGAAGAAGGAATAGAGCTTGTTGGGCAGTTGCTATTTGAATTACCTATTTCTATATTGATTGGTACACGTGAACAGAAATTTTGTGTTGAAAAAATCTTAACCAAAGAAGTTTCGTTCTCCATGCAGGACGAATGTATCTCCTATCGTTTACACCGATGGCTTCCACTAAATTCAAAGAACTATTCTTTGTATCAAAATACAGAATGCCTTGTTGAGAGAATCAAAATTTTAGAGCGAGTATTAATCGGTAATATCCTCTCCTTTCTGAAAGGTGTAGGCATTCATCTAGAAGAACAGGTGGAATTACATATAATTAATATCACAGATCAGAGGTCAGCTACTTACAAAAATGTAAAATTGATGGCTTTTGACATAGAGTTCAAGGCAAATCTTTGTCTTCCTCAATACATTGGCATAGGCAAAAATGCCAGTGTAGGATGTGGTGTATTGACTATTGTTAAATAAAGGAACACTGATGAAGCGCATTTTTTTACTTGGAGGTCACGATCTTGAGATGCTGGAAATAAGACGTTTGCTCATATTGCATGGCGAGCGTTTTGCTGATGCCAATCTCTCATGGTGTAATGCGCGCCTCTCGGCATATAAGTCCATTGTTGCAGAAGAACCAGACTCGGAATATTTTGGTATTGAGTTGCAAGATGACATGCAACTTCCCATATATTATCACAGAATAGACCATCATAATGATTATTACCAACGACCAGCAGCCATATTGCAAGTGACAGAATTATTGGGCATAAAGCCAGACAGATATCTACAACTTGTCGCAGCGAACGATGCTGGCTATATCCCTGCGATGGAAGCATTTGGGGCAACAAAGACAGAGATTACAACCATTCGAAAACAAGACCGGGCGGCGCAAGGCGTAACAGAAGAAGATGAGCAATTGGCAGAACTATCCATTTTAGAATATTTGACAAGATATGAGGGACTGTTCATTGTTCATGCCCATACCTCAAATTTTTCTCCCATCTGCGATAGACTGTTTCCTTATCAGCGTCTATTGATATATACCAATGATGAATGGACATACTATGGAGAAGGCAAATCGGATTTAGTTACCATGCTGACTGATGACATTAATAATAATAAGGTATATCATGGCGGAGGCGATAACGGCTATATAGGAGCCGCAAGAGGAGCCTTTACCCAACAACAGATACTTGATTTTGTAACATTAATAAAACGAAGATATGAGCGCAATTAGTTTTCACACTTTTATGTTCCCCTTCCAATGGAAGATTAATGGACATGACGGCAGACCGTTCTCCGAACAGGTTGATTTGGAAAATATCTGTTATGCTTTTTCATCCAATTGGGAACGGATGCCAAAGCCAATAGTAGAAGATGAGAAAGACGGTCTCTACAACGAGAGCAACTATTTCTATGAGTTCGTTCATCCGGCATTGTACGATGATGGCTCCCACCAAACGCTTGTGCGACACTATGAGCGATGCGAGCCGAAACATGGTGGTGTGACCTATCATATTGTGTGTGGGCATGACCATGATGAGTATATACTTGATGTGCAGTCCATTAATCTAAACCTTTATGCCACTGGTGTGGGTGTGCTCTCTATTTACCTCAACAACAACCGCTATACGGAAATTAAGGATGTGTTGGCTATCAACCAATATGGTCGACGAGTCTTTCCTCCTTTTATCGCAGATGTAAATGATAGGAAAGAGATTGCCCACAGTCTCACCTTCGAAGGGCTTAACGGAGAATATGGAGAAGATTTCAGTGGCTATTCTAACAAGACGCCAAACAATCACCCCGCTGCATTCATTGGTAAAATGGTGAACGAGGTAGCAGGAAACATCATGACGCAGCCTGTTATCGACGATAGAATGTTCGTACTTTGTTGGTACATAAATAATGAATGGGCGGCAGGGTTCGACTCCGACTATAATAAGTTCATTTCCGAGAACAAGGACTGGTACAAGTTCGTTTTTGTCGATAACATGGGGGGACTCTCTTGCTACAATGACGAGATGCGAAAAGAACTAATTAGGAAAGCCACTTACGAGCGGTGGCAGGGGTTGTATTCCCTGTACGGTATCTCACGCTATTCGATGGTTTATTTAACTAACACGGGAACTACAACTGAAGCCCCCTTCCTTTTTACCAATTTTGAAACCGAGTATGTCCGCATGGCTGAGTTGGTGTTGATGCAGCGTGCTTCGGTACTACGATTCTCTGCTGAGGTGACACAAATAAGTAAACTTTCCGGAACGAAAGATTTTAGTGAGCGTGTCAGCTCACTCTATAGGGAGTATATCCGTTTCGTCAATCGATTCTATTTCAGGGAGATTTCAGCTCAAGACCAAGCCATTGAGATTTATCAGAAACTATATGACGCTATGAATCTTAAAGAGCAGGTTGAGAAACTTGATGGTGAGATTGAGGAACTCCACAACTATGTTTCTATGCGCGAAGAAAACCGTACAAATCGAACCATGTCGCTCCTCACCTGGATTACCACCATCTTCCTGCCCTTTACGGTGGTTGCTGGCTACTTCAGCATGAATGATTTTTGTGTTAATCCCAAGTTCCTTTTCGAATCGATATTAATGATTTGTTTTGCAATAGTTGTCATATCAATAGTATTTATAATTAATAAGAAGAGTATAAAATGAGAAAGAAAAGGCAACCAATGAATTGTTGGCCAAACGGCTGGAAATCTATGAAAAAACAATAGAGAAGTTGAATGTCGAAATAAAACCAAAAGAAAATAAATTATATGCATACATTACCTATCGAACTCGTGCAACACACCCCGATACTGCATTTTCAGTCCGATTTGGCAGGGGATGGGGCGACACTTCGCGCGACCGAACTCAAGCCTAAACTGGACCGCTATCTTAATGCCAAATATAAAGATAAGATTCTAGCAGATTGGAAAATCAAGGATCCGGATGCCCTCAACTATAAGTTGAAGATAATGCCTTCCCGTCCTTCCATAGTTGACAACAACACAAAGCCACCTATGTTTTTCGGTCAAGGGAAAAAACCGGTTTTACAGAAGAGGGAACAAGACACTCTGACCATTCAAATCTTCTGTCTCATCCCTGGGTTGTCCGAACTCCTACAATCCGTGGATTGGAAGGACTTCTTCCTCGCTACCAACTTTGGCACCCGTCAATCCAAAGGGTATGGTTCATTTTTCCCTGTAACTACACTTGGAATTTTTGCCCCCAAAGATATGATAGGCAAGGAGATAATAACAGGCAAATCTGTGACCTATCGTGTTGACAGCTATTTCACCACCCTGACACCTACGTGGGAAGGCGTCATGAATGAAATAAACGATGTCTATAAGTGCCTGCGTTCGGGCATCAATGAGGGCGGGATATACTTCAAGTCGCTTATGTTCGCGTATGCAAAAAGCAAGGGTCAATGGTGGGACAAACGTATCATCAAAGAACTGTTTTTTCCAGATAAACTGGACGAGCAACGCAATGAGCATAAAAAATGGACTGAACCTGATCCATTGGAAGAGTACCCACAAGTAAAGCCCAATGATAAAGGTATATACCCTATGTATCGTGATAACCTCGGGCTGGCGACAGTCGAGTACTGGAAAGAATATGGATTCAAGGTTAAAAAAAAGGGACAAGAAGACATCGAGCGCTTTAAGTCCCCTATTCTGTTCAAGCCTTTGCGCATCAATGACCAGTGGTACGTGTTCATCCTTCATCGTGAGATACCGCAAAAATTCAAAAATGCTACCTTTACTGTAAGGAAAGACAAAACGCTTCGGTTCCAGACCCAGAATGAGTTCTCCATGAAAGCATTCCTGAACTATGTTTTTACTTCAATAGAAGATTATGGAATATATTTGTCAAAAAGCAATAATCAGGATCGCTCAAATACCATCTTGGAGAATCTGAAGGAAATCAAAAACCATTTCAAAGAAATCGAGTAACTATTATGAACAATAATTATATAGCATTGACCCTTGGCCCGATAACCCGCGTGATATCATTGGCCAAGAAAACGCGCGGGATGTGGGCTGCCAGCTATCTGTTCTCCTATCTTGCCAAGCAAATCATTGCGCCATTCAAGGATAAGGATAGGCAGTTTATTCTCCCCTATCTGGCCACAGAACTGTTCAACGAGAAATCCGAAGCGGGAACCTTTCCCGACCGTTATATTTTCCAATCGAAAGAGGGAGATTTCGACCTATTAGAGAAACAGGTGGACGTGGTTTTCAATGAACTGGCTGGAAAGTTGTGTCCCGCTAACAAGAAGCCTGAAGAGGTGAAGACCATGCTGATGCAGTATTTCAAGGTTTACTTTTTCGAGAAAGAGCGCAAGTCGGAGCTCCCGGAGCGCGAGTTCGTTGAGGGATGCGAACGCAAGATGGCTCTGCTGGAACAACGCGAGTCGTTCGTCCCATCCATTGCCGATGACGAGCATTACTTGTCACGCCTCTTCAATGCCGAGAAGAAGGAGATGCGTATCATGAATTTCCTGCTCCAGGATGCAGGAATTGGTAAATTCAAGAGCATTGTGGAAATCACGTCGCAGGACGATGATGAGAACATACAGCCGAAATATCCCTATCAACGCTACATAGCCATAGTATATGCCGACGGCGACTCGATGGGCAAGGCTTTTGCAACCGCGAGCAACAGCGGTGAACTCAGCAAAAAGCTGTATGATTTCAACAAGGCAGCCATTGCCACGATTAAAGGATATGATGGTCAGCCTATATTCATCGGAGGAGACGACCTTTTCTTCTTCGCACCGATATTCAATCCCGGAAAAGGCTCGATTTTTACCTTGCTGGATTCTCTAGAAGGAGATTTCCGCAAGGCATTGGACAATGACTGTCCTGCCTCGCTCTCGTTCGGTGTGTCCATAACTTACTATAAATATCCGATGTCTGAGGCGGTGCGACTCGCCCAGGAATTGCTTGACGATGCAAAAGGCCGTTATGTCCAAAGCGACACAATAAAGAAGAACAACATATTGTTCTCCGTCCAGAAGCATAGCGGACACACTCGTGGTGCCTTAATTCACAAAGGTTGCGCCAAGACGGTATCCTTGTTCAATCAATTTGCCGACAAGTACAGTATTTCCAAGAGTGAAGACGATAAGGATGAAGCAAACAATGGCATCTTCCTTCGTTCGGTTATGCATAATTTGCGCGAGCACGAACCGATAATACTCAATGCTATTAACGATTCTAATCTGCTGCAAAACTATTTCGACAACAACTATAACGAACCTGTTCATGACAGCTATAAAGGTTTCTTCAAGGATTTGAAGTGCCTCATGTTGACAGCCTATTATGAATATGGCCAAGAGATAGAGGGACTTAAACCCCTTATGCCTCCGACGGCCGATGGCATGGGGCGGTCAGAGGAGCACGATGCGGCCTATGCTGCCATCGACCTCGTCTATGCCCTTCTTCAGTTCATTCACCTTGTAAATTCCCAAAGAGATGTGTAGATATAAGATAACCCTTGAACCCATCGATTGGTTCTTCTTCGGTGGCGAGCAGACCTTCGACAACGGGGTCACCCAGAGTTTCATCGCCCGATCCAACCGGATGCCACAACAGACCACCCTGCTCGGCATGGTGCGTTATCAGCTGTTGAAAAAGAAACTCCTCCTGCCTCTGACCCATGACAACAAGACCCAAGCGGATGCCTTGATTGGTCCCTCTAGTTTCGACATCGGTCAATGCAATGCCACCTTCGGTAAAATCAAATCGTTGTCGCCCGTTTTCATACAAAGAGGAAGGCAACGGCTGGTTCCCGTGCCGCTCAACTATGGCTATGATTGCGCTTTCGACAACGGGACGCGTGTGTGGATGAGCGGTCATGAGACAGCGGGCATCATCAGTGTTTCAACGAAGAACGGCTGTGAATATGACGACAAGGAGTACTGGAAAAAGAACAATTATGGTCTGCTGGTTGACCAGAATGGCATGACGATGGCTTCCGACGAACTTTTTCTTTCAAACATGCAGATAGGGATTACCAAAGGTGCGGATTACGACGATAACAAAAAGGGATTCTGCAAGCAAGAGACGCTACGTTTCACATCGACCGATACCAAGTTCGCATTCTATCTGGAACTTGCTGAAGATGGGCTGATAGAAGATGACTACGTCTTTATTGGAGCGCAACGCTCCTGCTTCAAGATGAAGGTTGAACTATCGGACGAACAACCAGTCATCCCCAGTCACGGCTCAGGTACCATACTCTTGCTTAGCCCGACTTATATCGATAGCGTCGAGACGCTCAACACCCTCTGTCGGTTTCATTGGAGCTATGGCCTGCCGTTCCGCAATCTGGTCAATGCAGCTGATGGCAAGCTGAGGTCTGGCGGTATAGCCTACAGGCGTCAAGGTAGCGTATGCACGATGCTCGCACCAGGTTCCGTGCTGTTCTATCATCCAGACAAGATGATGGATATACTGACCTTGCTCAACAAGCCCCATCTGCAACAGATTGGCTACAATCAATATCATATAGAACAAAGTAGATAAATAATACACAAATAGTTATGAAAGCAGTACTCTTTTTTATTAAGGCTCTCAGCAACCTCCATGTGGGTAGCGGGGAGATTAACTATGGATTGGTCGATAACCTCATCCAACGCGACCCCGTCACTGGGTTGCCCACCATCAATTCGTCGTCGCTCAAAGGCGCCTTGCGTGAGCATTTTGAGAAATTCAGCGACAAAAAACTGAATGTAACAAAATTGTTTGGTAGCGAGCCCAAAGCATCTGTCGATAAACGCAACCCGGGTAGCCTGCGCTTTTTTGATGCCGACCTGGTGGGAATCCCCGTGCGCACCACGGGAGGCAACTTCCCGTTTGTTGTCGCTTCTTCAAAGGAGAATCTATCCAGAATCTGGAAGCGTCTTGATTCTATAGGCATTAAAGCACAGTATCTTGATAATATTGGAAACTTGCCTAAGACTCAGAATAATCCAAATCAAAAAGTGCGAATTGAGGATTTGCCTGGCGAAATTCAGTATGCAACAACGGGCAAATTTGAACCGATTGTTGATGAACGCATCGCGATTGTTCAGGAGAAAGAACTGGATGTGCTTTGCAATAACGAGCATTTGCCTGTCATTTCCCGCAATTGCCTTGAAGACGGCATAAGCACTAACCTCTTCTACGAACAGGTATTGCCTCGTTACACGCGCTTGTGTACGGTCATTATGGGACCGGAAGACGAATTGAACGCTTTTTGTGAAGCCCTCCAGGGTGAGGTCGTGCAGATTGGCGGCAATGCCACCATCGGCTATGGATACTGTCAGTTCCTAACCTATAACAACGAAAAGAAATGAAGACAACGGCAGAAGAAATAAGGAAAGCCCAAGAGGCTTTAAAAACGAGCGGAATTGTAAATAATGGAAATTATGATTCCGTCTTCAAGGGCTATATCTCGGGCTTCGGTGCCTCGCTGGTACAGGCAGGACTGCTCTCGACGGTCATCTTTTACGAATCTGGCAGCGACGAAGCCAGGGATAGAAAGAATCTGGTAGATGCTCTCAAGGTAATGCTGGGTATAAATACTGAACAATTGGCACGGTTTATTCTTGAGAGAGGCATGGCCAATGACCAAACCTTTATCAATAAAGTGGCTCAAGCAATGGTCGCATTGAAACTGGCCTTGCGAATGTATAACAAAATAGAGAAAAATTATGGCTAAGCAATATTATCCCAAACAGAATGCTCCCCATGCACAGAGCGGCGGACACTCCCAGGGCTATCATAAAAATCAGCCGATAGATAAAAACCCTTACGAGGGCTATTGTCGTTGTGGCAATCTGGGTATGTTGTACACACGCTGTTACTATGGTGAGATAAATCTTGACGTGCTGAACAAGAAGTCCATCACAATCATGGAGGGGAAGAAGACGAAGACGACGAACCACCAGTCTCTCTATTATGCGTCACGCAACAAGAATCTCATCAGCCAGTCCAAACAATTCCAAAGTCCAGATTCCATGCCTAATGCCGACAATAATCCTGTATTTCTGCAAACTCTCTATCCAGGGATGTTGATAGGCGTGGGTATCCCCCACGCAGCCAAACAGGAAGGTTCGGCACAGCTCGGACTGTTGTTTGACCATACGACAGGTCTGCCCTATATCCCCGGTTCGTCGGTGAAGGGCGTATTGCGTTCGATGTTCCCCCTTCAAGATATAGCTTTGGCAGGAAAAAAACTCAATGCAAAGGCCAAGACGCTGAGGGTTCGGGCTGATGAGAAGTGCAAATTCATTGCCGAGATTGTTCACAAAATAATCCCAAACTTCACACAAGAGTTGGTGGGCGAATTGGAGCGTTCCATATTTGAAGGGCAAGAGTTCGATGAGGAAAAGAAAAATTACGTTCAAATTGCGAAGCGTGATATCTTCTTTGATGCATTCCCTGCGGAAAGTAAGAATGGATTGCTCGGCACAGACTATATTGCTCCACATACGAAAGGCGAATTACAGAATCCTAATCTCATACAGTTCATACGCATAAACCCGAGGGTGACTTTCCGATTTGAGTTCCGACTTCGCGATTCAATATTAAAGGGAGGTGTCACTGTCAATGCCGAAACGAAAAGGGCTCTATTTCAAGAAATCCTCACCACCGTCGGCATAGGTGCCAAGACAAATGTAGGCTATGGACAGTTAAAGGTTTGTGAAGAAAAAGATTAGACCTGTCTTAAATAACATATTATGCCAATCCAGTTCAACACCCTCTGTCAGGAAGCTACGCTCTATGAAGCGTGGAACAATGTCAAGTCGAAAGGCTCGGCAGGGGGTATTGACGGGGTAACGATTGATGAGTTCAATAAAAACAAAATAAAGCAGATCCAGCAACTGAGAGAAGAGTTGCTAAATGGTTCCTGGAAACCACAGCCATATCTGCAAATAGCAATACCAAAGACCAAAGACCCAAGTGAGAAGCGTATATTAGGTATGGCAGTTGTAAGGGATAAAATCGTACAGCAAGCCATCCGTGGTATCATTGAGCCACGTTTCGAGCGATTGTTCCTACCTAATAGTTTTGCATACCGTTCTGGCAAAGGAGCATTGAAAACAATCAAATATATTGTTAAACAATGTGGAAATAAGGATTATCAATTCGCCCTCAGCTTAGATGTTGACAATTTTTTTGATGAGATAGACCATGCTATATTGCAACAACGCCTGACTGCTATTGGTGTAGAAGATGAAATCATCAGACTCATTATGCTTTCGGTCAAGATGGGAAGAGTAAAGCAATCAGGAATTTGGACGGAACCAACAAAGGGCATACCACAAGGTGCTGTACTCTCTCCATTATTGGCAAATCTCTATTTACATTCTTTTGATCAGTTTGCCGTCAGTAAGGGACTACCATACGCCCGCTATGGTGATGATTCTTTTATACTATGCAAGACACAAGAGCAGGCAAATGACATAAAAGACAAAGCTCAGAAGTATCTCACTACAAAACTTAAGTTGTCTTTGAACACTCCTGCTTGTTCTACCATATCTGAAGGATTCGATTTTCTTGGCGTAACCATCAAAGGCCAAAAAGTATATATTACTGATAAGAAAAAGGAAGAACAGGAGGGAAGAATCCTTGGACTTTTCTTTGGGCCAGATGGACTTGTTCCTAAAAGTCAGAAGACATGGGATGGTTTCCGTAACTATTATGCAAAACTTCTACCACAGCAAGATCTTGAGTTCTTTGATGCTACCCTAATAAAAAGAATCATCTTTGCCATTGAGAATACTGATGTTTTTAAGAGCAAGACATTCTTAATAACGTCACTCAACAATATCCATTTTCTTTCCAAGCAATATAATAAACAGCAGAAACAGCATATTGAGGAAGTAGTTGGGTTCTATCTGAATAATAAAAGTAAGGATCAGCAAGTCTCCAATGAAAAGACAAATCGTAAAATCATTCAGGAGCGCAAGAAAGAATACAGAAAAATAGAAACAGAGACAAGCGGATTGCTCGTTAACAAACCTGGCACATTCATCGGGCTGACCACACGGGGAGTAACTGCTACTTATAAAGGAAAAGTAATTGCCCAGCATCATAAGGATAATCTCTCGCAGATTATCATCACCGGACAAGGAGTTAGTTTGTCTTCAAACTTAATAGACTATTGCCTGACAAATAAGATTCCTATCGATTTCTTTGATCATCAAGGAACACATCTTGGAACTATCATCACGGCCAAATCCATACAAACTTCATTATGGGCAAAGCAAAGTGAGGCAGACGAAGCAAAACGGAATTCAATTGCACTTGGAATCATAACTGGGAAAATCAAGAACCAATATAGCCTTCTGAAGTATTTCCATAAATATCACAAAAACCATTATCCAAATCTTTTGGAGAAGATAAAGAGTATGGATGAATGTGTAAAGACTTTTAAAGACTGGAAGAAATCGGCTAAGATTAACAATAATGACTTCATGCAAAAACTGATAGGCCATGAAGCGCAAATTGCTATTCGTTATTGGGACTATATACGTGAACTCTTCTCCGATGACGATATCGGTTTTGAAAGGCGAGAACATCAGGGGGCCACAGACATAGTAAACTCTATGTTGAATTATGGTTATGCCATTCTATATGTGCGAGTATGGCAAGCTTTGCTTGCTGCAAGGCTGAACCCCTTTCACAGTATCATTCATGTCCGTCAAGATGGGAAACCGACTTTGGTTTATGATTTTGTTGAAATTTTTCGTAATCAAGTCGTTGACCGCATTGTCATTAGCTTGATCCAAAAGGGGCAGGATCTTGAGGTGCGCAATGGCTTGCTGACAGACAAAACACGGCAATTATTGGTGAAGTCTGTGATGGAACGTTTGGCCAGATACGAGAAATACCAAGGTGAGGAAATGAAGATGGAACAGATTCTCCTTCGACAAGCTAAGCTTTTGGCTAAAGCTTTTGAGGGAACAGAAGGGTTTAAACCATACGTGGCGAAGTGGTAACTACAATATATAATAAGGTGTAAGATGAAACGGAAGCATTTCTACGTGGTGACCTACGATATCAGCGATGACAAACGACGACGTCAGGTTGTAAAACTGATGGAGTCAATCGGAACACGGATGAACTTCAGCGTGTTTGAGTGTATGCTGACAGACATACAATATCAAAATATTTGCAAGAGGCTTGCAAGGCTTGTTGTCAAGCGAGAGGATTGGGTAAACATCTACCCACTCTGCACGGAATGCTATGCCCGCATAGAGTATATTCCTCCAGTCAAGAAGAAGGAACCTGTGAAAATTGCTGTGGTATAATCTTTCCGACCCTCGGTCTTTGACTTATTGATACAAACCTATAATGCAAAATGATTTGCGAAAAATGAGTTTTTGACAAGTGTCTCATTTTGAGGTTTTTGGCTAAAACGCAACAAATCTGCATGCTCTGTTATTTTCGAAAATGGAGAAAAAGTCAGAAAAACTTGTGACATTTGCGAAAAATTAGTAATTTTGAAGCCGAAAACTCCAATACAAACGAGAGTGTTTTTCGCAAGAGTTTATACGATGCGATTTGCCATGGGGCATTTGCGTTCTTTATAGAGAACGAATGTGACTGATGGTCAATGGATTGTAAGAGGATAGGACGTAATTCTCAATGATTTGACCTCGAAAATAAGAGGCATTTTCGAAAAAAAAGCGTAGCGGGAGATAAGTGCTTGATAATATGAGGACTGAAAAAGACAGAGAAGATGAACAAAGTCTCGAAACCATAGTAAACAGGAAGGTTCTATCGGTGTTCCATTAGAATAAGGATTAAGACGTTTCATATTGTTACTTAATTGATTACTCGATTTTTGTTCTATCGGTGTTCCATTAGAATAAGGATTAAGACAAACATATACTTGAATGTCTTCATTTTTTTAAGTAGTTCTATCGGTGTTCCATTAGAATAAGGATTAAGACTAAAAATATTTAAAGTCTTCATAATCTTAAGTATTGTTCTATCGGTGTTCCATTAGAATAAGGATTAAGACGACTCAAAATGAAATAATATAACATGATTTTTTTTGTTCTATCGGTGTTCCATTAGAATAAGGATTAAGAC
>JAEEGL017110256.1_pt1 | contig 25464 bp, 25 predicted proteins | sample 9134231 | NCBI WGS metagenome assembly JAEEGL01 (sample SAMN16246548, study PRJNA631951) | gut metagenome | biome: gut microbiome; feature: rumen; material: fiber-attached | host: Bos | place: Iran: Karaj | collected 2018-10
AAAAATAGTATTTTCTTTGAAAATGATTTTTATGATGCATACTCATTACTAATAGATATATTTAATAGTTCTAAAAAAGAAATAATAATTATTGATAATTATGCTGGTAAAGAATTATTCGATATATTAAAAAGTATTGATAGAAGAATTATCATTGTATCCAAAAATATAGATAGTGTTTTAAAAAATAAATATGAAAAACAATATAACAATATTACATTTATAAACAATAATTCATTTCATGATAGATTTATCATTTTAGATAGAAATAGATTATATGTATGTGGCTCTAGCTTTAAAGATTTAGGTAAGAAGTGTTTTGCTATCAATTCCATGCCTAAAGAATACTTGAATGATATATTAAAGGAGGTTTCGAATGAATGAAGTAATAGAAGATATTAATATAGAAAATATGATATATGAAATAAGAGGAATAGAAGTAATGTTGGATAGTGATTTAGCTAAACTTTATCATGTAGATACTAAGCGAATTAATGAAGCTGTATATAGAAACAAAGAAAAGTTTCCAGAAAGGTATTCTTGGCAATTAACGTTGCAAGAAACAAAAGATATTTCAAGGTCGCAATTTGCGACCTTGGACAAAAACAATCAACATTCAAGGTCGAAATTTTCGACCTTAGATAACAAACGTGGAGAAAACATCAAATATGGGGCAAGAGTATTTACAGAACAGGGTGTATATATGCTGACTACTATTTTAAAATCAAAAGTAGCTGTTGATGTAAGTATTCGTATAATGGATACCTTTGTTAAAATGCGCCATTATATAAATTATAATCAAAATATATTACCTCATAAATTTATGTTATTAGAAGATAAAGTAGATAATAACACTAAAAGAATAGATGAACTATTTGATAAGTTTAATCCTAAAGAAATAACTAAAAATAGTATTTTCTTTGAAAATGATTTTTATGATGCATACTCATTACTAATAGATATATTTAATAGTTCTAAAAAAGAAATAATAATTATTGATAATTATGCTGGTAAAGAATTATTCGATATATTAAAGGAGGTTTTATGATGAATTATTATAATGAAATAAAAAACGAATTAATAAATAACGAAATAAATAGAAGAGTAAAGAATTATTCAATTAATAAGAGCGATTTGAATACTTATTATAATGTTGGAAAAATGTTAAGTGAGGCTGGAAAACATTATGGAGAAGGAATAATAAAAGAGTATTCTAGACGGTTAGAATTTGATTTAAATAAGAATTATAGTGTTAGATTATTGTATAGAATGTTAAAATATTACAGTTTTGTATCTGAAGGGAAAGTGCCGACACTGTCGGCAAAATTGTCGTGGAGTCATTATGATGAAATTTTGCGATTTGATGATATTAGTAAAATTACATATTATATAAAAATTAGTGAGGAGCAAAGCTTATCAATAAGGCAACTTCGTAACAGAATAAAATCTAATGAATATGAACGTATCCCTGAATCTACTAAGAATAAAATAATACAAAAAGATGAACCTGATGTTATTGATTTCGTAAAGAATCCAATTTTAATTAAAAATAGTAGTAAATATGACATAGTATCAGAAAAAGTATTACAAAAGTTAATTTTAGAAGATATTGAAAAATTTTTAGAAGAATTAGGAGAAGGTTTTACATTTATAAAAAGTGAATATCCAATTAAAATGGATAATAGATATAATTACATAGATTTACTTTTATATAATATTAAATATAAATGTTATGTAGTTGTGGAATTAAAAATTACAGAACTAAAAAAAGAGCATACAGGTCAAATCATGACTTATATGAATTATATAGATAAAAATATTAAAATGATTGATGATAATGATACAGTTGGAATTATTATTTGTAAACAAGATAATGATTATGTAATTAAGTATTGTTCTGATGATAGAATAATAGCGCGATATTATGAATTGGTATGATGTGGTATACTTTTTTCGTATATATAACTACCTAAATAACTTCCTATGAAACTACCAAATATATATGAAATTATTTTAAACCAATCATTTATATTTGTAATAATGATACTTGTTGATATTAACCAACAGGTACATACAATTAGATTTAAGAAAGCACCTAATAGTTTTTTACCTTTAGCTATAACAATAATTCTTAATGTTGATAGTGTATTCTCGATTATTTTAGCTATAAAGATAAATATATATATAATTATATTCATATATTTCACCAATATTATTATGTATAAATATATAATGTATATGTGTTATAATAGTATTGGATAGGAGAGGTGATAAGATGACTACTGAAAAATCATGCGGAACTATTATTATATTAAATAATCAAGTATTATTAATTAAACAAAATTCAGGTATTGTTGGTTTCCCTAAAGGGCACATGTTGCCTTCAGAAAGTGAAGTAGAAACAGCTATTAGGGAAACTAAAGAGGAGACTAACATTGATGTTTTGGTTGATAAAACAAAACGTTACCCAATATCATACCCAAAATCTGAGACAATCATCAAAGAGGTTGTATACTTCTTAGCTACTCCTAAAGATGGATTTGTTGTTAAAAAACAAGATAGTGAAATAGCTGATACTTTTTGGGTTGACATGGACAAAGTTAGAGAGACTTTAACTTATGATAATTTAAGAGAACTATGGGATAATGTTTTAAAGGATTTAAAATGACTATATGGAGAAACTAGATTTTATTAATGCACTGATTAGTATAATCATCCTATGCAAGAATATGATTTCTATGATAAAAGTAGTGGTTTATAACCATTACTTTTTGTGTTATAATAAATTTTAGGAGGTAATAAAAATGCGTGATATTATAACAAACAAATATAATTTAAAAGAAGAGGATATGACTGAAGTAGTACAAAGAGTAAAAATCTTACTTGTAAATTCTGGTAATGAAATACTACTTGGATATTCTCATAATGATTATCAATTCCCAGGTGGGCATGTCGAAGAAAATGAAGCCTTAGTAGATACTGTTAATAGAGAAGTAAAAGAAGAAACTGGAATTGAATTAAATTTAACTGAAATTGAACCTTTTGCCAGAACGCTTGGCTACTATAAAGATTGGCCTAGCGAGGGTAAAAATAGAAAAATTGAAATCTATTATTATGAAATTAAAACAGATGAAAAGCCAAATTTAGATAATACAGAATATACTGATAGTGAAAAAGATGGAGGATTTAAACTAGAATATATTCCATTAAATGAAGTAGAGGAAGTACTAAAGAAAAATGCTATGGAATTTGGTGACGAACGTGGCATAGCTCACGAAATGCTAGAAGTATTTAAAGTATACAAAAATAGGGATTAATATGAAACACTTGATTGCTATAGATATTGATGGAACATTAAGAAGAAGTGATGGTACTATTTCTTATAAAACAAAAGAAATAATATCCAAAGTATTAAAAGATAATATTGTTGTCATATGCACAGCCAGACCAAGGTATTATACTTTAAAAGTTTCTAGTGAAGTAGGGGCAATTGATTATTTAATATCATCAAATGGAACCGAAATCTATGATAATATAAATAAAAAAGTAATTTATAGTGAATATTTGCCTGTTGAAATATGTACAAAAGTATATGAAGATACCAAAAAACTGAGTTTAAGAACTGTTTTTGTATCAGAAAATACTGAATATGTTACTAGATTTACTAGAAATGATTCTCAAGTATTACTTGAAGATAAAAATGCAGAAGTTTTATTAAAAAGAAATATTAAACAAATAATGATAATAGATAAAGATAAAGAGGCTGTTAAAGAATATCAAAAAGAATTGCAAAAAGAAAAAGAAATAGCTTTAGTTGATTCTTCAAGAAATGATAAAGAAGAAATGTGGTTTAGTATTATTAGTTCTATTTCTTCAAAGGGTAATGCATTAAAAATACTTGCCGATTATTTAAATATACCTTTAAAAGATACAATTGCCATAGGTAATGATAATAATGATATATCAATGATTAAAACTGCGGGAGTAGGCGTAGCTGTTGAAAATGCAACTGTAGATTTAAAAAAATACGCAAATATAATAACTGATAGCAATGATTTAGATGGTGTAGCTCATTATTTAGAAACATTGATATAATTTAAATAAGTGGTTATATGGGAATATTTATAAGTATAAAACCAGTTCACATGCAAAGAATTGTATCAGGTATTAAAAATTATGAATTTAGAAATTATATACCTAAACAACCATTTGATACTTTATATGTGTATGAATCATATCCTACATGTAGTTTAAAATATATTATAACTATAGATAAAATAGTTAAATATCCTGATAAAATAGACAATGATGGTTATGGTAATAATGATTTTAATAATGGATTGAAGAAGTGTAATTATGCATATCATATATCTAAAATAGAGGAGTTTGATCCTATTGATTTAAAAACTTTAAAATCTAAATTTAACTTTAATCAACCACAAGCTTATGCATATGATACAAGGTATCCTGAACTAGTAAAATACATTAAAGGAGAGTAGTATGAATAAAGAATATGAATATAGTTTTAAAGTAAAGGACATAACTTCTTTTATAAACTATTGTATAAGTAATAAATATCAATTAAAAAAAGAATGTGAACAGACGCGAACACTGTATAAAAATGGTGGGAAAGTCATGGCTAGAATCACTAAAAATATTTATAAAGATAATGAGATAGAAGTATTAAGTTTTAAAGATGATGATATGAGTGATAATACATTAAAGGTAAGTAGAGAATCAAAAGAATTATTAATTAATGATGATAATAGAGAATTCGTTGAATCATTATTAGAAATATTAGAATTAAAAGAATCTAAAAAATTAATTAGAAAACGTTATGTATATGAAAAAGACAATGTCATTTTTGAAATAGATAAATATTTAGATCCAGTTATGAATGTTGTTGCTATCGAAGGCAATAAAGAAGAAGTAGATAAAGTTTATGATGATATAAAGCATATTGTTGATGATGAGGTCGTAGATTAATTTACTTATAAAGGAGAAATAAAATGGAAACAGAAGTAAGATTTTATTATGCTATAGAAAGTAAAAATGATGTTATTAATTATTTAAAAAGCTTTAAAGAATTAAATTATAAAGGTAGGTTTTATGAATGTACAGATCAGTATAATCATCCTATGAAGGAATATGATTTCTATAGTAAAAGTATTGATGGTAGATTTAGAATAAGAAAAACAATTGGTGAAAACACGTCTAAATGCATGATTACATGGAAAAGAAGATTACAAAGTAATGAATTAATTCATAAGGAAGAAGAGATAGAAGTATCAATAAATCCTTCTAAATATGATAATCTTTGTTTGCTATTAGATAACGTATTACATATGACTTTAGTAGAAAGCTATGAAAGATATCGTTCTATATTCAGCAATGATGATATTGAAATAGTTGTAGATGAATATCCATTTGGATTATGTATTGAATTTGAAAATAAGAGTAAAGATAAAAATCCAGAAAGTGTTATTAAAGAATGGTTAACAAAACTTAAATTTGATATTAATAACGCATATAGATTATCTTGGGATGATAAATATACTGAATTATGCCAAGAACAAGGCAAACAAATAGAAAGTATTGTTAGATTTGATAAAGATATGCCTAAAGTAGTTGATAAGTTTAATATTAACTAACTTTTTATAAACTAAGTATTGCAATAATAAAAAATATATTATATAATGGCTTTGACATTTGCGAAGCCATATTTTTTTATATTACATTTTGTAACTACATGAAAATGTGGTTTTTTGCGTTGTCAGAAGGAGGCGAAGCATGATTGAGGTGCGTAACATCAGCAAAACCTTTAGGGTTTTGAAGAGGAAAGGAGGAATCAAGGAGGCATTAAAGGCATTTTTTAAACGGGAGTATAAGTATATTAAAGCTGTTGATGATGTATCATTTTCTATCAAAAAAGGTGAGATAGTAGGATATATTGGACCTAACGGAGCAGGTAAATCAACAACTATTAAAATGCTTACAGGTATTTTAAATCCTGATAGTGGGACAATTAGAGTTAACCATATTGATCCTTTTAAAGACAGGAAAGAATATGTGGCTAATATAGGCGTAGTATTTGGTCAAAAGTCTCAACTATGGTGGGATATACCCGTTATTGAATCATTTAATTTGTTGCGTGATATTTATAAAATAAAAAATGATAGATATCAAAAAACATTAAATGAATTAGTATCTTTACTTAAACTAGAAGATATTATTAATACACCAGTTAGACAATTGAGTTTAGGACAAAGAATGAAGTGCGAATTAGCAGCATCACTAATTCATGAACCATCCATTTTATTTTTAGATGAGCCAACAATAGGATTGGATGCTATTTCTAAAATGGCTTTAAGAAAATTTATTAAAGAAATTAATCGAAAGAAAAAAGTTACCATTATTTTAACGACACATGATATGAATGATATTGACGCCTTATCTAATAGAGTTATTGTTATTGGTAAAGGTAAAAAGTTATATGATGGTTCATTATCTAAATTAAAGAAGGATTTTAGCAAAACAAAGAAATTAGAAATTATTTATGATAAATTGGAGAGTATCCCAAAGGATATAAATGTTATTAAGAAAACTAAAAATAGTTTATTAATTGATTTAAATGGTCAGAAATCCAGTGATATCATAGCCAAATTTATAAATATATGTGAAGTAAAAGATGTCAATATATATGAAGATAATATTGATGATATTATTGTAGAACTATATAAGGCATACAATTTATGATAGGTTATTTATCATATTTTAAAACAAGGATTGAAGCAGGCCTACAGTATAAAGTAGCGGCTATAGCCGGTCTATCAACACAAGTATTTTGGGGAATGTTATATTGTTTAATATATCAAGCTTTTTATAGCAACGCATCTATACCGGATATAAGCTTTAATGAAATAATAACTTATGTTTGGTTAAATCAAGCGTTTTTATCATTAATATATATTAATATAAAAGATGTTGATATTTTAACAAGTATAACTGATGGAACAGTTGCTTATGAACTAGTAAGGCCATATCATTTATATACATGGTGGTATATAAAACTTGTAGCTAATAAGCTATCTAGTTGCTTACTTAGATTTGCGCCAGTAATTTTGATAGGTTTAATATTTCCAAAACCTTTTAATCTTAGCTTGCCAAATAGTATTTTGAGTTTTGTTTTATTTTTAATATCGCTTGTATTAGGCACATTACTTCTATGTGGTATTCTAATGACAACCCATTCTTTAGCTTTTTTTACAGTTAATTACAAGGGTATTCATAGTATATCTAGTCAATTAATGGCTTTAGTATCTGGCTTTGTTATACCAGTACCATTGCTACCTGATATCGTTAAAAGTATAACTTATTATATGCCTTTTCGTTTAATAGGTGATTTACCTTTTAGAATTTATTCAGGCAATATCGGTATTACATTAGCGTTACAGGATATACTATTACAATTTATATGGATTGTCATTATAATAATTATTGGGTTTTCTTTAATGAGAAGGGCATTAAAGAAAGTGTTTATACAAGGTGGTTAATATGACGAAGTATTTTCTTATGCATTTAAAAACAAGCTTAGAATATAAAGTGTCATTTATTTTGACGATGATAGCACAATTGATTGCTATTTTTGCATCAGTCTTTGTTATATCTTCATTATTTAATAAATTTGGTGTTTTAAAAGATTTTTCTTTTAGTGAATGTTTATTAGCGTTATCGATAGTTGATTTAGGATACTACTATGCACAGTTTATATTTAGAGGATTTGATGAATTCTCCAAATTAGTTAAGAAAGGTAATTTTGATATTTTATTAATAAGACCTGAAAATATTTATTTACAAATACTAGGTAGTGAAATAGATATTACTAAAGTATCTAGATTATTAGCTACCTTAGGTGTGCTTATATATGCAGTAGTTATTAATAATTTAAATTTATCAATTTTACATATATTAATTTTACTATTATCTGTTATAGGAAGTATTCTTACATTTGGAAGTTTAATTATTATAGGAGCAGGGATGTGTTTTTATACTATTGAAGGTTTAGAAGTTGTTAATATCTTTACATATGGAAGTAGACAATTAGGTGAATATCCTATGGGAATATATGATGCAAAGATAAAAATGTTTTTTACTTTTATTATTCCCTTAGCTTGTTTTAATTACTATCCAGTTTTATACTTACTCGGAAGAAGCAATAATATATTATTTGCATTATCTCCTTTGTTTGCTATATTTATAGTAATATTTTCTATATTGTTTTTTAATCATAGTCTTAAACATTATCAAAGTAGTGGTTCATAGCCACTCTTTTTTATGATATAATTGTAAAAGAGGTGGTAAGCTGTGAAAGAAGTAATATATAATTATGATAATTTAAAAGATGAAGATATCGATGAAACAGTTATAAGGATAAAAGGATTACTTATCAATAGTAATAATGAAATAATGTTAGGGTATTCTAATAAAACATATCAGTTTCCAGGTGGTCATTTAGAAGAAGGAGAAACTAAAGAAGAAGGGCTTCTTCGTGAAATAAAAGAAGAAACAGGTATTGAACTTAAAGATATTGTTTTAAAACCTTTTGAAAAGATAACACACTATAGTAAAAACTACCGTGAAACAGGTAAAAATAGACGAAATATAATTTACTATTATATAATCAAGACAGATGCTAAAGAAGATATGGACAATACATGTTTTGATGAATGGGAAAAAGAAGGAAATTATGTCGTTAAAACAATACCTTTAAATCAAGTTGAACAAGTTTTAATAGATAGTATAAAAGATAATCCTATTAATGAAGTAATAGTAGAAGAAATGTTAGATGCTTTAAAAGAATATAAAAAACATATATAAGGAGCATAAAATTTGATTGAAGAATATGTCGATTTATATGATGAAAACAAAGAATTGACAAAAAAGTGTCAATAGTCTTTTTATTTTATAAATTATATAGTATAATTAATATGATAAGTTTAACACAGATATCTTAATCTAAATTTGACAAAACTTGAAAAAATGCTTATAATAACAAGCAATTCAAGGGGAATTTGGATTAAAGTGATGCTAGGAGGAATGAATATGAAAATAATAGAGGGCATAGACAAAAATGGCACAATTCCAGCATTCCATTTGGAAGATGAAATAGCAAACTTATCAATAGATTTTACTAAGCCATCTTCAAGAGTACTACAAACAAAAATAGGGTTAAAAACGATAGCTTTATTGAAAAAAATTTATAAAGAAAACGACCATTCTTGGTACAAAGAAATACTTATACGAGCTCAAAATAATATGGAACATCCAGCATTATTTTATAGGGCAAATAAGATAAGCTATAGACAAATGTTTGAACATGCTGATGCAATAGCCAAATCTATGGCTAAGGCCGGATTAAAAAAAGGCGATACGGTAGCATGTTGTTTGGCTAATACGCCAGAACTAGTATATATCATGCTTGCTGCCAATAAAATGGGTGTTAGACTAAATTTATTTGGAACTAATTTAGATAAAGAATATATGAAACAAATTATGGACGGTACAAGCAAAAAACTCATGTTCTGTACAGATAATAATTATGAAATTATAAAAGATACTGTTAATGAAGTAGGTTTTGATAAAAAAATAGTAGTTTCTTTAGCAGATTCATTACCAGAACATCCTGAATTATGTGATGAGTATGAACCAGATTTGGCTGAATATTATAAATATCCAAATCTAGTCCCTGAATTAAAAAGGAATGATTCAAGTATTGAATCCATAAATGAATTTGTTGCATTTGGTCATGATTATGATAAAGAAATTATAGATGATAATACATTAGACACACCATTTACTACTACTTATTCAAGCGGATCAACAAGAATAGGATTTCCTAAACCAATATTGCATTGTAATAGGAGTTATATAGTTGGTGGAATATATAATGATACCAATTTAACCGGTAGCCCAAGCGTACCAGAAATAAGAGGTTTAGCGCATATTCATAGTGATTCAAATACTAACTTAGTAACGGCTATATCTGATAACTTGATAAAAAGAGGTACTGTTGCTTTAGAACCAGAATATGATAAACATAAAATGTTAGATTGTATAGTACTAAATAAACCAGTACATTTAGATGCTACTACAAGTTTCTTAGTTCAAGCTGCCAAAGATTACTTGGTTTCTAAAAAGTTTCATCAAGATGGTATTGGCAAAAAATTACCATATATGTTAGTTACTATGGCTGTAGGTGAACCAACAACACGTGGTGAGGAAAAATTTATTAATAGATTTTTAAGGGAAGCTAAAGCTGGAAGTGGCATTAAATTAAATGGTATACATTTGCCATATGCTCCACTTTCAATAGGTGGTGGAGACTGCGAACATGGTGGTATATACTATACTTTATTAAAAGAGTTACAGGCTTTAGCTAACACATTAAAAATCGGTAAACAAGATTATGGAATGGTTCCTGTTCCATTCTCTGTTGTTACAGCATTGAAAAAAATGCCTGATGGTACATATGAAGAATGTAATTATGGAGAGTATGGTATTATAGTTGCTAATTCCATTACTTCAATGGCTGGTTATGATCATGATATTGAAAAGACAAAAAGTAAAGTCATTGTTGACAAATATGGTAGAGAGTGGTTATCATGTGATACCTATGGATATATTAATAAACTTGGCAATGCAGTAATAAAAGGCAGAAAAGAAGATACACTTAAGATGCCTAACAATACTGAAATTCCAGCATTTTTAATTGAAGAAGTAATCGGTAAAGATACAAAAAATATTTTATCATGTAGTGTTACTAAATATGCTACAGAAAATGGTGATATTCCGATTGCTAATATTGAGTTTTCACCATTTATGAAAAAAAGTAAAGCTACAGTTGTTAAGTCAATTATTGCAAGAAGTAATAAACTTTTTCCTAAATATATTAGTGAAAGAATGATGATAAGAGTTATAAGCAACGAAGATTCATATCCATTAACTGGTAGCGGAAAGAGAAGCATTCCTGCATTGCAAAATATGGGATTAGAAAATGTATATAGAATAGTTGACAATACATTGGTAAAAGTTGATTTGAACGAAAGAGATTTTGTCGATAATCTAAATGGAAAACAAAAAAATTAGAAAAACTACAATTTTGTAGTTTTTTTGTTGTTGAATTTGTGATAAAATAATATATGTAATAAAGTAGCATAGAGGTGTAGGTAATGATAAGTGTTTTTTTAGTGACTTTGCTTTATTTGTTATTAATTGCTGGAATATATTTTTCAAAGAAAAAAATTGATTCAAGGGATAATAGACTTTATAAGGCTATAATAATTACCAGTATAATAGGAATATGTATAGATATTGTTCAAGCGGTATTAATCAAAAATTATCAATCAGATACAGTTATTTTTATTTTCAACAAATTGTTTTTGGTTTACATCAACGTATGGACTTGGATATTTACGGAATATGCTCTTAATATAGGTAATCTTAACAATAAGACTACTAAAGTTTTGAGTCTCTTGTCTAGAATTGGTTTAGTGGTATTCACGATTCTTTCATTTGTTCTACAAATCAATTACTTTTACGATGGAATAGATAAAATGTATTCATATGGTCCTGCTGCAAAAGTTGTATATGCATCTGGAACATATTTCTGTATTATAATGATTTTGTCAATTGTCATAAATCATAAGAAAGTAAGTGTAAAGGAAAAATCGAAGTATTTCCCTTTGGCCACTTTTTTATTGCTAACTGGAGGAGAAGTTCTTATACAATATTTTCATCCTGAAGCTTTACTCATATCTCCATTAGAAGCTTTCATAACGATATTAACATATTTCTTTATCGAAAACCCAGATGTTAAGATGTTAAATCAAATGGAACTTGCTAAATTACAAGCTGAAAAAGCTAATATGGCTAAAACAGATTTCTTATCTAGTATGTCCCATGAAATTAGAACACCTTTAAATGCTATCGTTGGTTTTTCTGAAATGATTGAATCAGAAGATACAATTGAAGGATGTAAGGAAAATGCAAGAGATATCGTTTTAGCTTCTCAAACATTACTTGATATCGTTAATGGTATACTTGATATCAGTAAGATTGAAGCTAATAAGATGGAAATAGTAAATAAAAATTATAACTTAGTTCCTGAATTATATAATTTATCTAAATTAATGATTTCAAGAATAGGTGAGAAACCTATTGAATTTAAAACTGACTTTGCGCCCGATATCCCATTTGAAATGTATGGCGATATTGGTAAGATTAAACAAGTTGTTACAAATATTCTAACTAATGCTTGTAAATATACTGAAAAAGGTGAGATTAAGTTTATTGTTAGATGTATTAATAACAAAGATAATTGTTCTTTAATGATATCAGTTAAAGATACAGGTAGAGGTATCAAAAAAGAACAAATGGGTAAATTATTTACGAAGTTTAACCGTTTAGATGAGGATAAAAATACGACTATTGAAGGTACTGGTTTAGGTCTTGCTATAACTAAAAAATTGGTAGACATGATGGGCGGTAAAATAATCGTTCAAAGTGAATATGGTGTGGGCAGTCAATTTACTATTTATTTGAGTCAAAAGATTGTTAAGATGGAAGGTAACTTAGAAGAAGTTCTTAAGAAAGAAGAAATATTAAATCTTGAAGGACGTAGAATACTAGTAGTTGATGACAATGAAATGAACTTAAAAGTTGCTGATAAATTATTGAAAACACATCGTTTAAGTACTAAATTAGTTAAGAGTGGTGCTGAATGTATCGAATTAATTAAAAATAATGAAAAATATGATTTAATCTTAATGGATGATATGATGCCTCATTTAAAAGGACCTGAAGTTTTGAACTTATTAAAACAAATACCTAATTTTAATATTCCAACTATTGCTTTAACAGCTAATGCAACAGAAGGTATTAGAGAAAGCTATATTAATATGGGATTCAACGATTATTTAGCTAAACCTATTGAAAGACCAGAATTGGTAAGAGTGTTAAAAAGATTCTTATCTAACGGACAAGATGTAACGGTACATGATGATATAGTTGAAGTAAAAAAAGAACCAATAACTGAAATTTCAAATAACGAAACTAAAGTATTAATAGTAGATGATAATATTATAAATATTAAAGTAGCTACAAAAGCTTTAGAACATTATCATTTTAATGTTGAATATGTTCTAAGTGGTAAGGAATGTTTAGAAAAAGTCAAAACAAATAAATATGATTTAATTTTCATGGATTATATGATGCCAGAGATGGATGGTATTGAAACATTACATCATTTAAAAGAAGATCCTAATTTTAAAACACCAGTTATATCATTAACAGCTGATGCTACAGATGGCGCTGAAGAAAGATTCTTAGCTGCAGGTTTTGATGAATATATTGCTAAACCATTAACTAAAGAAATAATGGATGGTATTATTGAAAGACGATTACATAAGAGTGTAACAGTAGAAGAAAATGTTACTAAAGAAGAACCTGTTGATAAAGTAGCTTATTTAAAAGAAAATGGTGTAGATGTTGATCATGGACTAGAACTTTTAGGTGATATGGAAATGTACAATGAAACATTAAAAATATTTATGGAAGGTGCTAGTGAAAGATTTAGTAAAATTAAAGCATATAAAGAGGCTGCTGATATGCCTAATTATGCTATAGAAGTACATGGCTTAAAGAGTGATTGTAAATATTTAGGATTCATGCATCTAGCTGAGATGTCATATGAACATGAATTAAAGAGTAAAGCTAATGATGTTGAATTTGTAAATAGTCATTATGATGAACTAATTGCAGAATCTAAAAAAATATTTGATATCGTTAAAAAATATTTTAATTAAGAAAGGTATTAACATATCTTTCTTTTTTTGATATAAATAGTTTGCCTGATATTTATTATGACAATTTGGGTCGATAGTGTTATTTCTAGAGGCAAAATATAAATAACTTGATGCGGAGATACTTATAAAATAAGTGCCTTTTTTTGTTATAGAAAGGGATGATTAAATGAAGTAGTATTGTTTTTCTATAAGGAATTTGAAATATATGAAGCGATTTTATAGTGAATATCATGATGATATAGAATTTGTGCAACTGGTTGCACAATTACCATGGAAGCATAATTAAAAGCCAAGCTGGACTGAACAGTTATAAATTAAGTGTTAAGGAGTGGGTTTCCCAACTAATGCTATTGGTATCATCTCTAAAGCAGGAAGATATGGTGGAACATAGCAATATCACAAATGAAAATATTGAATGAAAATGACAAAGAAATAATGGATAATTAAAATACACACTTTATCTTGATTTTCCTTTATTAAACTATTCAAATATGTTATACTTATAAAGGTGATAAGAATGAATAATGACATTATAAAAAGTACAAGTTTAGAACTTAATATCAAGGAAACACAAGTTGAAACTGTATTAAAACTATTAGAAGAAGGTAATACGATACCATTTATAGCTCGTTATCGTAAAGAAGCGACAGGGGCTTTAGATGAAGAACAAATAAGAAAAATTGGAGAGATATATGAATATCAAGTTAATCTACTTAAGAGAAAAGAAGATGTAATTAGATTAATAGATGAAAAAGGACTACTTACAGATGAACTTAAAAATCAAATTATGAATGCTACTAAGTTAGTTGAAGTAGAGGATTTATATAGGCCATTCAAAGAAAAGAAAAAAACTAAAGCTACGGATGCTATCAATAATGGTTTAGAGCCTTTAGCTAAAATGATTATGTCTTTTAAATTTGATATTAATGGTATATCTAAATTTATTAATGATAAAGTAAAAACAAAAGAAGAGGCTTTAGAAGGCGCTTCATATATCATTGCTGAATGGATTAGTGATAATGCATATTATCGTAAATGGATAAGAAATTATATCTATAGAAATGGTGTAATGGTAACTAAAGTTAAAAAGAATAATACGGATGATAAGAAAGTATATGAAATGTACTATGATTATAAGGAAAGCATCAAAGAGGTCAAGCCACATCGTATTTTAGCTATCAATAGAGCAGAGGATGAAAAAGTTATAACAGTATCATTAGATATTGATGAAAAAGAAATTATTAGTTATTTAGAATCTAAAATTATAAAAGATGAAAATTATAGTTTAACTTATTTAATTAAGGATGCTATTAAAGATGCTTATAAAAGATTAATTTATCCTTCTATTGAAAGAGAAATAAGAGCTGATTTAAAAGAAAAAGCTGATGTATCAGCTATTGATAATTTTAGTAAAAATCTAGAAAGTTTATTACTTACTCCTCCTATGAAGGAAAGAGTTGTTTTAGCTTTTGACCCTGGCTTTGTTAACGGATGTAAGTTAGCTGTTGTTGATAAGACAGGTAAGTATTTAGATTCTACAGTTATTAAACCATTTTTAAACAATGTATCAGATAGTATAATAAAGAAATGTAAAGAAGATGTTGTTAATCTGATAAAGAAATATCAAGTAGATATTATATCTATTGGTAATGGTACAGCTTCTCGTGAAAGTGAAAAATTCGTATCTGAAATGATTAAAGAATACAATTTAAATTGCAAATATGTTATTGTATCAGAAGCTGGAGCATCTATTTATTCAGCATCTAAAGTAGCTATTGAAGAATTCCCTACATTAGCTGTTGAAAAAAGAAGTGCTGTATCTATCGCAAGAAGATTACAAGATCCATTATCAGAATTAGTTAAAATACCTCCTGAAGGTATTGGCGTTGGTCTATATCAACATGATGTATCTCAAAAGAATTTGAAAGAAAGTTTAGACTTTGTTGTTAGTAAAACAGTTAATAGTGTTGGTGTTAATATTAATACAGCTTCAACTTCTATTCTACAATATGTATCAGGTTTAAATAAGAAGAGTATTGATAAATTAATTGAATATAGGGATACTAAAGGCAAATTTAATTCAAGAGAAGAAATAAGTAAAGTTTTAACTGATAAAACTTATGAACAAGCTATAGGATTCTTACGTATTCAAAATGGTATTAATATTTTAGATGAAACAAGTATTCACCCAGAAAGTTATGGTGTTACTTTAAAACTATTAGATGAACTTTCTTTAAGTGTTAACGATATTGGTAAAGATAATCTAATAGATAAATTAAATAGTATTAATAAAGAGGATATGTGTAAAAAATTAAAGACAGATATTTATACTTTAGATGATATTGTTAAATCACTAATAAGTCCCTTAAGAGATCCAAGAGATGAAATGCCACAACCTATTTTAAAAAGCGATGTACTTAATATCGAGGATTTAAAAATAGGTATGAAATTACAAGGAACAGTTAGAAATGTAGTTGATTTTGGAGCATTTATTGATATTGGATTACATAATGATGGCTTAGTTCATATATCTAAAATAACAGATAAATATATTAAACATCCATCTGAAGTTTTATCGGTTGGTGATATTGTTGATTGCTATGTTATCGATATAAATAAAGATAAAGAGAAAGTGTCATTATCTTTAAAAGAGGTATAATTATGAAAAAAATATTATTAGCCTTAAGTATATTTTTACTAACAGGATGTTATGAAAATAGTGGATATATAACTAAATCATGTTCAAAAGAAGAAAATTATGATGGTTTAAGTAGTAAAACTAGTTATGTTTTTACTTTTAGAGAAGATAATATAAGTGAAATGACAGTTACTTATGATTACCATGCTGATGTCAATACTATATCTTCTATTAGATCATCATTAGAATCACAAAATATGTTTGTTGATGTGAATTATAATGTCTTAATAAACGATGAAAATAATTATAAAATACAATATAATATTGATATGAATAATAAAGATTATTGGGACAAATTTGATGTTGTAAGTTCTAGAACTGAGTTAGTTCAAAGATTAAAACAAAATGGTTTTAAATGTGAGTAGGTGTTTAAATGAAAAGTATAGTTACGTTTTTAGTTGGTATAGCTTCGGCTTTTACAGCATCATTACTAGCTAAAAGAATATTTATATTTATTATATCAATGATACCAATTCTAGAATTAAGAGGTGGTATTTTAGCTGCAGCTTTATTAGATATGGATCCTTTGGAAAGCTATATTATTTGCGTTTTAGGTAATATCATAGTTATACCTATAGCTTTATTTATATTGGAATTAATATTTAAACTATTAAGAAAAATTAATTTTTTTGATAGAATTATATCTAAAATTGAAAATAAATGCTTAAGTAAAAAAGACAAGTTAGAAAAATATGGATATCTAGGATTAGTTTTATTTGTAGGTATCCCTGTACCAGGAACAGGTGCTTGGACAGGATGTTTTTTAGCGTCACTTCTTAACATGGATAAGAAAAAATCATTTATAGCAGCTTTGATAGGTGTTTTATTAGCTAGTGTTATTATGATGATTCTATCATTTGGTGTTATAAAGAGTATTATCTAAGAACCAACATAAAGAGCTTAGGCTCTTTTTTATTGTATAAAAAAAGTGTATAATAGATAATGGTGGTATTAATGAAAATATTAATAATTGAAGATGATGCAACTATTAGAGATGGTTTGAAATATTGCTTAGAATATGAGAATTTTGAAGTCTCTTTAGCTAGTTGTGGTAATGAAGGTTTATCTTTAGTTAAAGATGCCGATTTAACTTTATTAGATGTCAATTTACCTGACATCAATGGCTTTGATTTATTTAAAAAAATAAAGGAAATAAAGAATATCCCTGTCATATTTTTAACAGCTAATGATTTAGAAACTTCGATTGTTCTAGGATTAGATATGGGAGCTGATGATTATATTATTAAGCCTTTTAAAACAAGAGAATTAATTTCACGAATTAAAAATGCTTTAAGAAAAAATAATCAGTATACTGATGTAATAAGAATAAAAGATATAGTTATAGATTTAAAACAAGCTAAAGTGTTTAAAAATAGTAAAGATGTTAATTTGACGGCTTCAGAATATAAAATATTATTAACTTTAGCATTAAATCCTAATACAACTTTTACAAGAGAAAAGTTGCTTGCTGATGTTTGGGACGTTAACGAAGAATATGTATATGATAATACTTTAACTGTTTATATAAAAAGAATAAGAGAAAAAGTTGGTGAAGGTATTATTGATACAGTTCGTGGAATAGGTTATAAGATAGGGGATAGCAATGAACAATAAAGAAATTAAAGATTTACTAATTATCAATTTATTATGTATTATTCTAACAATATGTTTATCATTTGTTGTAAGTAATAGTTTATATAAAAAATACCAAGAAGCACGTGTTAATGAAACAGCTACCGTTATTGGTACTATTATGCATAATCATCCTGAAATGGAAAGTGAAATTATAGCAAGTTTTTTTAGTGAAGAAAATAAAGATGATGGATATCGTGTACTAGAAAAATATGGTTATAATACTATTGATAACTACGATATAAAATACTGTATCACTAAATCTAATTTAACAACAGTAATTATTGGTTTATTGATTATGCTTGTTATTAACGTCGTATTTATAAAAAAATGTTACGCTAAAATAAATAAAATAGATAAGTACATGAATAATATTTTAAATGATGATTATTCTTTAGATATTATGGAATATTGTGAAGGTGATATCAGTAATCTTAAAAATGATATATACAAAGTAACAGTTAAGTTAAAAGAACAAAGTGAGATGTTACAACAAGAGAAGAAATATTTAGAGGAATTATTGGAAGATATCTCTCATCAAATTAAAACACCTTTAACTAGTATGAGTATGATTAATGATATTTTAGAAAATGATACAAATGATGAAGTCAAGAAAGATTTCTTGGGTAAAAATAGAAATCAAATTGAAAGAATCAAATGGTTAATAACAAGTTTACTAAAATTATCACGTTTAGACAGTGGGACTATTAAATTGAAACAAGAAAAAATAAAAGTTAGTAGTTTAATTACTAAAGCTTTGGAACCTGTTCAAATGATGATTGAATTAAAAAAAATAAAAGTGAATTTAAATATACGTAATACGGATGTTTTAGTTGATAGTAATTGGACAAGTGAAGCTTTATTAAATATCATTAAGAATGCATGTGAACATACTAAAGATGAGATATTTATTGAATCAACAACTAATCCTATCTTTACAGAAATAAGAATATCTGATAATGGTAGTGGTATAAGTAAAGAGGATTTACCGCATATCTTTGAAAGATTTTATAAGGGTAATCATAATAAAGATAGTATTGGTATTGGGTTAAATATGTCTAAAAAAATAATTGAAATGCAAAATGGTACTATTGAAGTTGATACAAGTGATAAGACAACATTTATTATTAAATTATTCCGTTATGATTTGTGACAAATTTGTCATTAATTTTGTCATAAAATTGTAATATAAATATAATATAATTATTTCGAGGTGAGAAAAAATGGAAATTTTAAAGGTTGAAAATTTATGCAAAGTATATGGTAAAGGTGATACTAAAGTTGATGCTTTAGATAATGTTAGCTTTACTGTAGATAAGGGCGAATTTATTGCTATCGTAGGATCTTCTGGTAGTGGTAAATCAACATTATTACACATTTTAGGAGGTGTAGATAGACCAACATCTGGTAAGGTATATGTTGATGGTATTGATGTATATAAATTGAATGAAACTAATTTAGCTATCTTCCGTAGAAGACAAGTTGGTTTAATATATCAATTTTATAACTTGATTCCTATTTTAAATGTTAAGGAGAATATGACTTTACCAATTTTATTAGATAATAAGAAACCTGATGAAAAGTATTTAGATGAATTAATTGAAACATTAGGTTTAGCTAATAGAGTTGGTCATTTACCTAATGAGTTATCTGGTGGTCAACAACAAAGGGTAAGTATTGGTAGAGCTTTAATGAATAGACCTGCAATTCTACTTGCTGATGAGCCTACAGGAAACTTGGATAGTAAAGCTTCACGCGAAATAGTTGAATTATTGAAACTATCAAATAAAAAATATAAACAAACAATTATTATGATTACCCACGATCATAATTTAGCGTTAAATGCTGATAGAATTATTACTTTAGAAGATGGTAAAATCGTTAGTGATGAGCAAGTTAAATGAAAATATTAAATAAATTAACAATTAAACATTTAAAACAAAATCCAAAAAGAACGATTGTTACCATTATAGGTATCATTCTATCAACAGCTTTGATGGTGGGAATTGGGCTTCTATTTTCTTCAGCTCGTGATATGATGACGCAAGTTATTATTGAAGATTCTGGAAAATACCATGCAGTTATAGAAGTTCCAAAAGATAAGTTAGATATTATTAGTAAAAATAATAATGTTAAAGAATATGTATATACACATGAAATAGGATATGCTTCATTTAATACAAATAATAGCTTTAAACCATATCTTCATGTTTATATTGCGTCTTCTAATTATTTCAATAATTTAAAATTAATTGAAGGTAATTATCCTTCTTCTTCAACGGAGATCATTATTCCTAAATTAAATGATTCTAATATTAAAATTGGTGATAAGATAAAATTAGGCATCGGTAAGAGAATTAGCTTCGATGGTGAAAATGTAACAGGATCCGTTTTGACAGATGGTTATTATGACGATGATGATTATAAGTTTGATTTACTTGAAAAAATAGATGTCGAACAAACAAATGAATATACTGTAGTCGGTTTTATCGAACGTGATGTTCATGAAAGTTATGTTGATGCAGGATACAATTGTTATACGCAAGGTGAAGGTGATTTATATAATGTTTATATTGAATATAAAAACATTAGAAAGACATTTGATTATACTAGAACTATAGCTATAAACTTAGGATATCAAGAAGATAATGGATCATTTGCTGAAGTAGATTATAATACAGATTTATTAGCGGTTAATGGTGTTATTAAATATCAAAATGTTTTAGGTGCTTTAGTAAATATTATAATTATTGTACTTGCTTTAGTTTCTATAGCATGTATCATTGTTATTTATAATTCATTTGCTATATCTGTTATGGAAAGAAAGAAACAATTTGGCTTATTTGCATCTATTGGTACAACTAAAAAACAATTAAAACACACTGTTTTTTATGAGGCATTTATTGTTGGCTTAATTGGTATACCATTAGGTATCTTATCTGCTTATGTAGGTATAGGCACCGTTATTTATGTTGTTAATAATTTATTAAGTGATCTACTTAGTGGTATGCATGTTAATTTAGTTACATACCCAATATTTATTGTAATTCCTATTATATTTATGGTTATAACTATTTTGATATCAGCACTTATTCCTGCTAAATTAGCAGCACGTGTAAGTCCTATTGAAGCTATTAGACAAAATGATGATATAAAAATTAAATCTAAAAAAGTTAAATCACCTAAAATTATAAGTAAGATTTTTGGTGTTGAAGGTGACTTAGCTTATAAGAATATGAAACGTAATAAGAAAAAATATCGTGTTACAATTATATCATTATTTATAAGTATAGTATTATTTATATCTTTTTCAGCTTTAGTTAGATATGGTTTGGAAAGTTCTATTGATTATGTTAGATTGCCAGAATATGAATATCTTTTATACGTTTCTGCTGCCAAAGATAATGCTTCTAAAGTTGATGAATTAGTTAATAAAACAATAAATATTGATGGAATTAAGAAGTATAGTGTTGTTCAATCAATAGAATTATATAATAACGATATTAGTTTTGAATATAGTGATGATATAAAAAAATTAGATCCATCTAGCACTATAACTCATACTAAAGTATATAGTCTTGATAGTAAAACATATAGTGCATATTTAAAAGAATTAGGTTTAAAAACATCACGTCCAATTGTTATTAATCAATTTACATATCTTTCATATGCTAACAGTAGTCGTAAAGTTAAGAAAGCTAAGATATTTGATAAATTATCAGATTTTAGTGTTTCATTCTATGATTATGAATCAGATAAACCATATGATAAGAAGTTTAGTTTTAATGATATTTATTTGACAGATAAAATACCTATGGGGTTAGATGATATTGATTATGGATATATTAATATCATTGTATCTGAAGATATGTATAATGAAATAGTTAAAGATCAAGATGATTATGTTTCTAAAACAGTATTTCTTTTAGGTAATAATTATGATGAAGTTGATAAAATAGTTAAAGATGTTAATGCTGATAGAAGAACTCTTTATGTAAATACTTATAATTTAAAGCAAGATTTCCAAACAATTAGAAACATTATTCTTGTTGTTAAAATATTGTTATATGGATTTATAACATTAGTTACCTTAATTGGTATTACAAGCGTTTTAAATACTATTAATACATCTATAGCTTTAAGAAGAAAAGAATTTGCTGTTTTACGTAGTATTGGTTTAACGCCTAAAGGTTTTAATAAAGTTTTATTCTTTGAAAGTTTATTCTTTGGATTAAAATCTTTAATATATGGTATACCAGTATCATTGATAATTATTCATTTTATGCATAATTCAATTGATGAAGCTGTTGAGTTACCTGGTTTGCTAATACCTTATGAAAGTATTTTATTAGCTGTAATAGGAGTATTTATTATCGTTATGGTAAGTATGCGTTATGCATCACGTAAAATTAAAAAAGAAAATATTCTAGATGCTATAAGAGAAGAAAATATATAAGATATACAAATGTATATCTTTTTATATTAAAAAAAACTATACTTCTGTATAGTTTTCTGTTAAATCTATTTTTTTAAAGATTAGTTTTATTAACAATATACCTAAAATAATAGGTAATAGAATAACAAATATAGTTGTAGATAAAGAAACCCCACCGATTACTAAAAGTATATCTTTCATTCAATTCGCCTCACTATTAAATTATATCATATATTTTAAAATATGTATATTATTTTTTTTGACAAACATTTATTTGGTGTGCTAAAATGATAATGGTGGTAACATGGATACATATATTAAAGGTAATTATAAAAGAACTATCTTTACATCTGGTCAAGGTTATGTTGTTGGTTTATTTAAAATTAAAGAAACTAATGATGAAATGATGACTGAGTATGTTAATAGAACAATAACTTTTACAGGCTATTTTGCGGAATTGAATGAAGATGATTTATATATATTCTATGGTAAAACAAATTTTCATCCTCGATATGGTATCCAATTTGATGTAAGTAATTATGAAAAGATTAAACCATCTGATGAACTTGGATTAATAAGCTTTTTATCAAGTGATTTATTTAAAGGTGTAGGTGAGAAGTTAGCTAAACAAATTGTTGATACTTTAGGTCTTAATGCCTTAGATGAAATATTAAAAGATGAAAGTTGTTTGCTTTTAGTGCCTAAATTAACGCAAAAAAAAGCACATCAAATATATGAAACTTTAAATACATATGAAAAAAGTCATCAAATAACAGTATATCTAAGTAATTTAGGTTTTAGTATAAAAGATGCTTTAAGTATATATAATATGTATAAAGACCAAACTATTTCAATAATTGAAAGTAATCCATATCGTTTATATGATGATGAATTATGCAATTTTAGTGTTGTTGATAAAATAGCTTTAAATTTTGATATGGATCCATGTGATAATAAAAGAATTGAAGCTTGTATAATTTATGTTATGAAACAATTACTTTTTGAGTCTGGTGATACATATCTATATTATGATGAAATATATAATGGGGTATCATCATATTTGAATATAGACATCGAGGATAGTTTTTCAACATATTTAGATAATTTAATAAATAGGCATAAAGTATGCTATGTTGATAAAAAGTATTACATAAAAGAAATGTATGATAGTGAGAACAATATAGTTGATACTTTATCTTTGCTTATTAAAGATAAAATTGTTAAAAATAAAAAGATTCTTAATTGCATTGAAGAAATAGAAAAGAATCATGGTATAGTTTATAATGATCAACAAAAAGAAGCTATTGTAAAGGCTTTAGATAATAATATAACAGTTATAACGGGTGGACCTGGAACAGGTAAGACAACGATTATTAAAGCTATATGTGAAGTATATCAAATGATTAATAACTTAGGTTTTAATGAAGCTGTTAATAAAATAGCTTTATTAGCGCCAACGGGTAGAGCTAGTAAGAAAATGAGTGAAGCAACATTGATGCCAGCCAGTACCATTCATCGTTTTTTGAAATGGAATATGGATACAGGGGAATTTTTAGTAAATGAATATAACCCTGATATGCATCACTTAATTATTGTTGATGAGTTTAGTATGGTTGATTTGCAATTGTTTGATAGTTTACTAAATGGGTTAACTAGAAATATTAAATTAGTTTTAGTAGGTGATTATAATCAGCTTCCATCAGTAGGACCTGGTAATGTATTAAAGGATTTGATTGAAAGTGATGTTATTGATACTATTTATCTTGAACATTTATATCGTCAAGATGAAGATTCTTACATTCCTACTTTGGCGCAAGAAATTAAAAATAATGAGTTAAGTGAGCAATTTTTGACAACTAAAAGTGATTATACTTTTTTAAAATGTAACAATGAATTGATGGTTGATACTTTAGAAAAAATATGTCATCAATTGATAGAAAAAGGATATGATTATAAACGTGTTCAAATCATGGCTCCTATGTATGCCTCAAATATTGGTATTGACAGCTTAAATATGCGGTTACAAAATATTTTTAATCCCAAAACTAATCAAAATGAGATTAAATATGGTGATGTGATATATAGGGAAAATGATAAGGTCTTACAACTTGTTAATGATCCTGATAATTTTGTTTCTAATGGTGATATTGGTGTCATTAAAAGTATTATAAAAGATAATGGTAAAACAGTTATTTTTATCGATTTTGATGGTAATATAGTTTCATATAAGACTAAGGATTTAAATAAAATTAAACATGGTTTTGTTGTATCTATTCATAAATCACAGGGCAGTGAATTTGAATTGTGTATTGTACTAGTTTCTAATAGTTATAAAAGAATGTTGTATCGCAAGTTAATATATACAGCCGTGACACGCGCTAAAAAGAAACTTATAATAATTGGTAACCCTGATGCCTTTGTATATGCCGTTAATAATAATTTTGAAAAAGAAAGAAAAACAGCTTTAAAAGATAAACTTATGCATAATATTATTAAATCATAGCAAAATATATTATGAGGTGATAATATGAAATTAGCTAAGTCAATGCTTTTAATTGGTATGGGTGTAGGAGGTACCATACTTTATCAAAAGTATAGTAAACCTGTTATGAAAGAAATGGAAAAATTGATTGATAAAACAGTTAATAGTGTTAGTAGTACATTAGATGACATGATGTAAAAACTCTTCCTAAAAATGAAATGCACCCTTTATAGTAGACATCAATAAAAAACGCAAGTTTGAAAATATGATAAAATACACTTTCGAAAGGAGGTGTATTTTATTATGGCTTCAAAGGGGCAAAAGTTCAAAAAATATACTCAAGAGTTTAAATCAA
>JAEEGL013580427.1_pt1 | contig 25463 bp, 19 predicted proteins | sample 9134231 | NCBI WGS metagenome assembly JAEEGL01 (sample SAMN16246548, study PRJNA631951) | gut metagenome | biome: gut microbiome; feature: rumen; material: fiber-attached | host: Bos | place: Iran: Karaj | collected 2018-10
ATTTGAAAAACTGGAGGTAAAGATGATGTATTTAAATTGGTACTTAAAATTGGTGATATATCAGACATTAATTTTAGAATTTCGTTTTTTAATTATATTTTAATATTTTATATATTTAGTTTTTTAAATTAATTAAATTTAAATACTTTTACTTTTTTATAATATTATATATTTTAGAAAAAAAATTTTATTTATCTTTAATTATTTTTTGGCTTTTTAAATATTGCTTTTTGAACTTTTATTATTTGAGTTGTTTTATGTTTTTGTCCTGCTGACAACATTTTTTTAGATGATTTTTCTTTATTTATTTTATTTAATATTCTAGGAGACATATTTTTATTATTTGTAATAGGAGAAATAAATAATTTTGGTTTTCTAGCTGAATAAGCAATATAATTAGTTTTATATAAATTTGTATCATTTTTTATATTTTTTGTTTTAAATGTATTAGATTTTGTTGTTTTTATTAAATCAGATTTAATATTTTTTGAATGATTATTTCTTGATTTTTGAATACTTTTACTATTTTTATTCTCAATAGTATTTGTATTTATACAAATATTATTATTTATATTTATATTTATATTATTTATTGTAGGTGAAGTAAATGTAATAATATTATCTTTTTTTTGATTTCTTTCTGTGTTTGTATGAAATATATCAATTAATTCATTTAAATTTAAATTACTTTTTATTCCCTTATTATTAATAATTGTATTATATATATTTTCATTTTGAGTTATTGTATTGAAATTTAAATTTAAAGATAATTTTTTTCTATTTGCATTTCTTGATTTATTTGAAGAGAAATTTTTAATTGTTTTCTTTTTCAAATTGTCTTTTATTTCTTTTTCATTTTTATTTTTAGAAGTATGTCTAAATGTTAATTTATTATTAAAACTAGTATTTGATTTAATTGAATTATTAGCAGATAAATCAGAGAACATTTTAGTAGAAATTTTTTTATATATTTGATGTGGCCTATAAGTTTGTGAAATATTTTTATTTTGAAGAGAATCACTTTTTTTAAGTTGTAATTGAGAAATTTGTTTTTTCTTTTTCAAAGATGAACTTTCATTATGATTATCCCTTTTTTCAACTTTAATAACTTTATTAAAATTTTTAATAGCAGGAACAATATTTTTTAAATTTTTATTATTCTTATTGCTTTTTTTATTGTTATTATTTTCATTATTAAAACAATTTAAAATTGATTTAAATGAACTTTCATTTGAAAATTTATATGAATTGAAAGTAATATCTTGTATAGAAATACTATAACTTTTATTAAATTCATAAAAAGAAGAATTTCTATCAATATCTTTAATAATATCATCATTAAATATTTTTTCATATTTTTTATTTAAACTTTTTTTTCTTTTATCTTTTTTTTCTTCATCAGTTCTTTCATAATTATAAGTATAAAAATATTTAGCTTGTTTTTCTCCATTTTCTCTTAAAATTTTATTTGCAAATGAAGCTCTAAAAGTAGGTTTACAAAAAAATAATGAATAATTATGATAATATTTTGATATTTTTGGAAGACGATCTTTTGATTCTTTTTCATGGTAAAATCTCCTTAAATATTCTTCTATAAATCCTGTTAAATTATTTTCTTTATAACATACTATGAAATGAGATGAATTTGCATTCATTAAATTATTTATCATAATTAAATCATATCTTTTTTTTGTTATATTATGATTATGTAAATTATTTTTAATTATTAAATAATTTGATTTAATTTTTCGATTTGGTTTTATTTTTTTTTGAGAAGTTTTTCTTTTTTTTGGAAAATTACTTTTCATTGGTTGAGTTATTTTTGATATTTTATTAATTTTTCCATATGTATTTTGTTTCCTTATTTTGTCGTTATCATCTTTATAATACATTAAATAAATTAAAATTTAAATTGTTTATTAAGTCAATATTAAAAAAAATAAAAAAAAACAATTTTTTTCTTAAAATTTAATTCCTTTTTATAAAATAATTTATTTTTCAAATTTATTTTTTTTTACTGTATTCATATATTAAAATCATAAAATACTTTATTAATTAATATAAAAAAAAATAAATATTATATGTTTATATATAATTTAATTTTTGCAATTATTTATATTTTTTTATTCTAATGAATTTTAGAAATAGACTTTACAAAATTTGTAAAAGGAATATTTGTTTTATATCTATATTTTTACAAAATAAAACAATTGATATAAATTATTAATTTTCAGCAATAGAATTAATTCTATTTTCAAGAAATCCCAAAATTGAATTAACATGTTTAGTATTTTCCATAGTCATATATCTATGTTCTTTCCTAAATTTATTATTCCTATCAGCAATAATATTTTTATTAAATTTCCCATCACTTAAATTAATTTTGGGAATTAAACCAGAATAATCTTGTAAATCTTTAACTTGACTTTTAATAGAATAATCATCATTATTTATTTTCATAAAATCAGAATTTGCTCTTTTTCTAATATCTTTAAAACTTTTTCTCATTTTAACTAAATCATCATTATTAATTTCATTTAAAACAACATCATCATTTTCATTTTCAGAAATTGAATTTTCTTCTTCTTCATATTCACTAAATGCTAATTCTTCATTATAACTTTCACTATCACTTTCACTTATTTCTTTATTATGAATATTAAATACATGTAAAATAGTATTTTTTGGTATTTTTTTTTCTTTAATATCATCTTCTTTAAATTTATTATTTTCTAATCTTATTGGACTTGGACATAAATTACTTTTTTGTGGTTTTAATTGAGGAACAAAATTTTTGGGAAGTGAAATAATTAAAGATTGACTTCTTAATCTCTTTTCAATTATATTTTCTTTTCCTCCTTCTATTATTAAACCTTTATATGTTTTATCATCATTTAATGCAATTGAATAATGTTTCTCTAATATTAAACTATTTCTTTTAAAGTTTTCTTTTCCTTCGATCATTTCTATATTATAATTTTTTTATAATATTTTGATTAATAAAAAAAATTATATAAAAATAATAAATATAAAAAAAATAAAAGTAATAAATTAAAAAAATTAAAAAAAAAAAAAAACTTTAAAAAAAATTCTCTAAAAAAAAAACTTAAAAAAAACATAATAAAAAAAAACTTAATAAAAAAAAATTAAAAAAATACAAAAATAAATGTTATCAAGACCAGTAAAAGATGAAATAAAAATAATAGTAGTGGGTCAATGTAACACAGGAAAAACTTCATTTTGTCGTTTATGGACAAAAAATGAATTTTCAGATAAATACAAAGCAACAGTAATGACAGATTTTAATTATAAAATATATCAATATATGGGAGATTATTATAAAGTTCAAATATGGGATATTGCAGGTCAAGATAGAAATATTGGAGTAACTAAAATTTTAACAAAAGATGCTCATGCTTCTTTAATTTTTTGTGATATTACAAATAAAAAGACTTTAGATGAGACTTTAAAATGGAAAAAAGAAATTGATGAAAATTCAAGATTTAAAGATGGTTCTCTTTTACCTTGTGTTCTAATTCAAAATAAAATTGATTTAGTTTCACAAAATGAAATTAATGATGATGCTTATTTTAAATCTTTTTCAAATAGAAATAAATTTTTAAAATGTTTTAGAACAAGTGTTAAAAAAAAAATTGGTGTTAATGAAGTTATGGATTATATAATTGGTCATATTATTGAAAAGTTAAAAGTTATTAATCAAAAAGATGAAGTTCCTAAAATTAATGAGAAACATCCTTCTATTTTTTATCGATTGAGTGCGATGAGTCAAAAAGAAAGAGAAGAATATATTAAAAGTGGTAATTGTTGTACTAATCCACAAAATAATAAAGATAAACAATTTTAATTTTGAGATTTTTTCTTTATTATTTATTTGTGAATTTATTTTATTTAATTTTAAATTTATTTAATATTATAGTTTTAAGTTTTTTTTTTTTATTCTTTTATTTCTTAAATTATAATTTTAAATAATGAAAAATGTTAAAAATAATTCCACAACAAATTCAACGAAAAATATAATTGAAAATAATAGAAAAAAAAGTACTGGTAATTTTTCTCATAAACAAATTCATCCTTCTAATATAATAAATAATTCATCATTAAGTCAAAAAATTTCAATGAATCAAATAAATAATAATCTTTTAGATGATGATATAGAAGAAATTGATATTAAAATACCAACTCCTTATCCAAAAACAAAATATTTTACAATTGATGATCCTTCTTTAATGAATTCAGAATATACTTCAATTTTAAATGAGAAATATCCTCCTAGAAAATATTTATTACATAATCAAGATTCTTATAACAAAATTAATAAAGATAAAATTAAGGAAATTAAATTTACTTTTTTAAATCCAAAATTAAATTTTAGTGATTATAATTTAAAAGAATTAACTTTTAAAGGAGAAGAAATTGATGAAAAAAATATTACTAATTTAAAAGATGCATTAGATATTATAAATATATTAAAAGCAAAATTAATTGAATATGAATTAGCAAATAATGAAAATATTAATAAAGCAAAAGATATAATTAATAATTTACAAGAACAAAATCAATTATGTTTAAAAAAAATTAATGATTTATATGATGAAATGGAAGATATTGAAAAAAAATATGATATTAATTTTGAACATCCTGATCCAAAAGATCCTATTAATTTATTAATTAAAGATTTTAGAAGAAGATGGTTAAAAAAAAATTTTATTCGTAATTTTAAATTAAGAATTAAAAGACAAAAATTTATTAATAATGGTGTTAAAAATTTACAATTAAAAAAAAATGTTTTATTAAAATTAAAAACATTTATTGCTTTTGAAAAATTACAAAATATAAATGCATTTAAAATAGCTTTACAAAATAGAAGAGGAATAAAATTAATTAATAATGCAATTGATTCATTAAGATTTAATTCTATATTAAATAAATTACAAAAAAAATTTTATATTGTTCAACAAAATTTATTTCAATTAATTTACTTAAAAGAATTAAAATTAAAAATATATGAAAAAAAAAGATATAGAAATAATAATAAAAAAGCATTATTATTTTATTATTTGAAGACATTAAAAAAAATCATGAAAATTTTAAAAGCATATGCAATACATAAAGATGAAATTGAAAATAATAATAATAAAATGAAAAAAAATAAAATAGAATATTTAAATTTTGTAAAGAATATTAATAATAAATATAAAGGAAAATTACCTTCTGAATTAAAAGAAAATAAAGTAAAAGGATTAAAATGTTTAAGAAAACTAATAGAAAACATAGAAGAAAAAAATGAAAAAAATAAATTCATTAAATCAAATAATAAAAAAATTGCTATTTTATTTAAATATTTTAATTTATGGAAAAAGGGACAAAATGAAATTGATAAAATAATGTATATGAAAATATTTCATCAAAAAAATTTAATTAAGTCATTTTTTAAAAGTGCATTAAATTCATATAAAATGCATAATTATTTAATGCTAAAAAACAATAGGAAAGCAAGAAACAATTTATTTCATAAATTTTTCTATAATATAAATAAACAAATTAATTTAAGGAAAAATAAAAAACAATTTGAAGAAAATTTACCTAAAATTAGAATGTCTATAATATTAAATAAAATATTACAATTAGCTCAAATTGATCCTTTTTCTAGATTTGCAAGTTTAAGAAGAAAGTTAATTTATTCATATGTTATTGAAAAACTAAAAGATAATAAAAAATATTCTAATCAAAAATATTATTCAAACAATAAAAATAACAAATTTCAATCATTATACCCAAATATATTTTATAAACAATTTTTTATTAAAATGAAAAAAAAAGTTATAAATTATCGAAATAAAAAAAGAAGAATTAATAAATTAATTCATGGACATTATTTATCAAAATCATTAAAATTATTATTAATAAAATCATATAGATATAAAGAAAAAAAATTAAGAGAATATTATGAAAATACAATATCATATATAAAAAAAATATTAAATGAAAAGTCAATAGCAATAAATAAACTTCAATATGATAATAATGACTTAATTGAAAATTATGAAAATCTTATAAAACAAATAGAATCTCTTAAAAATGAAAATAATGATTTAAAAAGAAGAATTTCTGAAATAAGTAGTAATTATTATAATGATAAAAAAATGTATTCTGATGTTATAAGAAAAAACCAATTTGAATATCAAAAAATGGATAGTAATATGAAAAATGTTCAAAATCAATTAAATGAAGCTTTACAAAGAGAAGATTTACTTCAACAAAAATATTGTAATGAAATTCAAAATTCTATTCAATTAAATAAGAATTTAAATGATATTATTAATCGAAAAAATCAAGAAATTTATGAATTAAATGTCAAACAAGGAAAATTGGAAAATAAAAATAATCTTTTATATTTTGATAAATCAAACAATTTAACAGATAATAAATTTAATTCATTGGGAAATCTATCTACAAAAAATGGGTTTACAAAAACTAATTTTTAATTTTTTTTTTTTAATTATTAAAATTTTTTATAAGTAAAATTAAAACAAATTTAAATAAAAAGGAATTAATATAAAAATTAAAAAATAATTAATATTACTAAAAATATTAAGGGTTAAAAATAATAAAAGAAAAAAATTGATAAATAATAAATTCATAAATTCAATAATTTAAAAAACTGATAATATAATGTTTTTTTATAAAATATATTTTTATCAATATCTATATTATATTTAAAATTTATAAACTAAAAAAAAATAATATTATATAATTATAATTATTTAAGTACTTTTTTGATTTTTATAAAATTAAGTAAATTGGAAGAATATCTATTTTTAAAACTTTGAATATGAGTTGGAGTAATGGATGTTCTTCTAGTATTATTTTGTCTTACTATTTTTAAATTTGAAGTATTTCTTAAAAATAATTTATTATGATTAAGATTATTTAATTTATCTAATAAATGAATTAAATTAGTACCCCATTCATCTATATTTTTACTAAAATTAATTTTTTTTAATAAAGATATTTTTACATGATAATTTATAAAGTTTTTATTCATATAATTTTCAATATTATTATTCATAGAACTAGTATCAATCAATTCCCCATTAAAAAATGAATGAAGAGTAATTGAAGTTTTCATTAACATTATTTTATTTTCAACATTTTCTTCTTCTTCATTATCAGAAGAAGATGAATTATCTTTATTAATATTCATATTAATATTATTATTAATGTTAATTAATTTTAAATTTTCTTTTTTCACTGAATTAAAATTTTTATAATCAAAAGTAATTTCGCCTGTTATTGAATTATATTCAATAAATTTTTGTAAATATTCTTGTAAATCAACAAATTTAGCTGATTCTATTAATGAGAGGAATTCTCCTATTGTAAAATAAAAATTAATAGTTTTATTTAAATTTTTTATATTTTTAATCTTATAAGGTATTATTAAATACATTGGAGTAAAATTTAATATATAATTTTTATTTTCTCTATTTGTAAAAATAAATGAAGCCATTTTATTATTTAAATTATTTTCTTTTATTCTATTTTCACTCATTTTAATTTTTTTATTAATATAAAGAATTTGATTATTTGTTTTTACTTTTGAAGAAATTGTATCAATAATTTTCCTAAATGATTTAAAAGAAAAAAGATAATTTATTAAATAAAAATCCCAATTAAGCATATCTTGACAATATAAAAAAGTAAATAATTTTTCATCAATAAATTTATGAATAACTGTTTTTGTTGTTTTTACAACCAATTGAATACAAGGCATTATAACTTTAACTTCAAAAATTTTTTCATAACTTATCCATAAATATTTATAAATATGATACTTTTTATTTAATTTATTTTCATAAGTTTTATAATTATCATTTTTTGGAATAAAATTAAAAAATTCTTCATTTTTTTCAAATATAATATCTTTAAAGTCATTATGAAATTTAAAAAGTATAATTAAAAGTTTATCTATATTAACTTCAGAATTATAATAAAATAAAGGAACTAAAAAAAATGGTAAATAAAATTCTTTTTTAAAAGAAGAATCATTTTTATCTTTAAATTTAATTAAAACTGATGATAAAGTAATACTTATTTCTTTTTCTTTTCCATTATGAATAATTTTATATAATTTATTTAAAGAATAAGGAGGAGCTTTAATTTGATTATCTTTATAATTATTTAAATTTTTAATAATAAATGAGATATTTTTATTTATTCTTTCAATAAATTTTATTTGATTGAAAAAAATAATTTTTTCATCATAATCTCTTTCAGTTTTATTTCCATGTGTATCAAATAATATATCATTAACTAATCTATAATTTCCAAAAATATTATCCAAACTATTACTTAATATTACACCTTTGTTTGAAATAAAAGTTTGTGAAATATTTTTTTTTTTCCAAAAACTAGATTTTCTTTTAGTTTTACTATTACAAAATAATTGTTTTGGTATTGGATAGAAATTATCACATGAAACATTTTTTAACATTCTACATTTATTAATATCATTTAATTTATATTTACTAACTTTAGGTAATAAAATAGGTAATTGTTCTTTAATCATATCATTATTTTCTTTCAACATATATCCAATAAATTTATTTTCACTTCTTATTAAATTTTTTGTAATATGTAAAATTTTACTAATCCCCTTTTCTTTATTATTCATATTATAATAAAATCTAAAAAAAAAAATTAAAAAAAGTATAAAAAAAATAGAAAAAAAAACTAAAAAAATATTAAATAGAAGAAATAAAAGTTAATTATAATGATATAAAACTAAAATAAAAATAAAAATATGAATTAATAATTATAAGTTTCATAAAATTTCCCAAAACTAGCATAATACTCTTCAATTTGTCTCGGAATTTCTCTTAAAACTTCTTCACTTAATTCATTATTATTTCCACTTTTTTTAAATTTTTCATATTCAACAAACTGAACTAAATCTCTTTTAGTAACATTCCCATCATTATCAGTTAAAGGTATATCATCACCATCTAAAGTAACCATCATAGAAAAATCAGCATCACCAATTCCAATAATAATAACACTTAAAGGTAATTCAGCACACTCAACTAATAATTTAGTAGTTTCTTGCATATCATTAATTAAACCATCAGTTAAAATCATTAATATTTCATAATGATTTTCTTCAGGACATTCAATTAAATTTTTTTTAATATCATCCATTACTTTCTTTATTATAGGAGAAAATAAAGTTGGTCCACTTAAAACAATTTGACTTAAAGATTCTTTATATGTTTTTATTACATTATCTATTAAATGAATATCTGGACTTTCAGTAAAGTTTATATTAAAACAATGTGATACTTGATTTTTACCTTTTGGTATTCCACCAAAACCATAAACAGGAAAAATTTGATCTCTATCATAATATCCTACTATTGTTCCACATGAAAAAATTGCATTTTCATAGTCATTTGGTATTTCTCCTAAATAATAATGATATGAATTAGGATTCTTTGGATCTTCATTTGATGCAGTATAATCAATTGCTATATTTAAATTTAGATTTATTCCTCCTCTTATATAATCTAAAAATGTTTTTTTTGCTTTGAAAGTATGTTTTAATATTGCTTTTCCTATTTGATTTGATGAATTTAATTCTTCATATAATGTTACCATATCTCTATTTTCTAATTGTTGTAATGTAAATTGAGCTACTCCTTTCAATGTATTTGTTGTAAGGTAATATAATTCCATTATTATAGAATCTTTTTTTGAATTACATATAAGTGTTGAATCAAATTGTATTTTATCTAATGTACATTTTCCATTTCTTATATAAAATTCATTACTTTTATAACATACTCTCCATAAGGAATTTGCATTATTTCTCTTTTTAAATAATATATAATATTCTCCATTTAAATTATCCATTGATTCAAATAATATGATAAATTCAGATTTATAATTATCAAATGAATTCTTTTCTTTTTTTTTTAATTCTAATTGAAGTGTTCCTATATTTATTTCATTTGAAATCATATCTTTTGTATATATAAAATTTTTTTGTCCCATAATAATTGGAACATCTACTTCAGTTTCATATACTTTTTGATTTTCTTGAAATAAATCTATTCTTAAAATTTGTCTTCTTTCAAAAAAATAATCAAATTCAAAACATTGTCCAAAATCTATTCTTTGTTCTGATATTTCTTCAGTTGTTCCTAAATTTTCATAATTATTTATTCTTTTATTATTACAAATCCAAAGTTTAATAAAAGTACTTGTAATATTTGTTAAATTATAAAGACTTATAAATAATTCAACTCTAAAAAATAAATTTTGACCTCCTGTATTCATTTCATTATCTCCATCCATTTTTTTTAAAAATATTTTTTCTCCTCTTGGATAAGAAGTATTAGTCAATTTTCTATGTATAGAAGGATTACGAACTGTATTTGGAATTGATGTATTAGTCACTTTTCTTTGAAGTTGTGGAAATGTTTGTTTTGATTTTAATCTCTCAGTATAAGTATTAAAAGATTGTTTCTCTCTATTTGAATTAATTTGACTATTTGATGTGCTATTTATATCATTTATTATATCCTTTTTCTTATTTGAAGAACATATCCCCATTTTAATTAATATTTAATTGACATTAAAAATAATTTTTACATAAATGAAATTAATTTTTAGATTTTTAATATATTCTATTATTATAGAATTTAGATTAAAATAATTTAATTTTTTAACAAAATATATTAAAAATATAAATATATTCACAAATATAAACTGTAAACAAAATGATTCCATATATATTTATATTAAACATGAAATGATTTTTTTTCAATATATAAAATTTAACTGTATTTACTTTACATAAATTTATTTTAATTTTTTTCAAAACCAGCAATAAAATTTTTAAGTTTATTTCTATCTTTATTGTTCGTAATATTTAAATTATTTAAATAAAAAGACAATTCATCTCTTTGATTTTTATTTAAAGCCTTAATTGCTTTTTGTAAAACATATCTTCCATATTTATTTTTTAAAATATTCATAACTTTATTAGTATAAAATAATTCATGAATTAATAAACGAAGATTTTTTTCATCAAGATATTCAATAATTTTTTCAGAAACATTAGAAGAAAATTTTTGAGTAGCCAAAATACAAATATTACTAATTATAATATTAACAATAGAACTACATTGATTAATTCCCCAAAATTCTAAAATATACTGAACTGCATAATTCCCAAAAGGACTTTGTGATATTTCAATACAATTTTTAGAAATAATTTGAATAATTTTACTTTTAATATTATTTAAAATATTATTAGATATAAATTTTTTAACAAGACAAATCCCATTTACATCTAAAGAAAGATTTTTTAAATTATCAATGATAATATTATTTAAATTTTGTCTTCTACATTCATTAATAATAGTAATTATTTTTTGTAATACATGAGTTGCATTAGAATCATATGCCATTTCTAATTCTTTTCCTTCAATTGATTTTAATATTAAATTTTCTTCTTCTTGTGATGTTATCATATCACAAATTGTTTGAAGAACATGTGTTCCAGAATAATTTTTTGCTATATTAACATATTCTTCACTTATATATTTTAATATTAAAATTATTTGATTTTGATTACATCCTTTTATTATATCTTGACAAAAATAATTTCCATATATATCTGTCATTAAAAGATTTAAATTTGTGTTTAATTTATTTATTAATATTGTTTTACATTCTTGAGGAGATTTTAATATGTTTTTTTGAACTTCTTTTGCACCTTTTTGTGTACGAAGATAATCTATTAATGAAAAGGGAAGATTGTTTAAATAATTTTCAAATTCTTTTATTTCATATTGATCTATTTTATCATAATTATTTTTTCTTTTTATTGTTGGATTAAATGATGTTTTTTTCTTTGTAATATTATTTAAATTTATATCATTAAATTTTCTATTTTGATTTTTTGAATTTTCTGTTCTTTTTCTTTCATAAGGAATATTAATATAAGGAAAATTAATAATGTTTAAAATATTATTTGGACAATTTTGAATGAAATTTATATTTTGATAAATTGTAGGTTGATTTTGAGGAAAAAATAAAAAGTTATTTTGATTTTGATAAAATTGATTTTGTTGGTTTTGTAAGATATTATTTTGATTTAAGTTATTAAATATATTTACATTATTTTCATATGAAAATAAATTTTGTTCATTTTGTTGTTTTTTAAAATATTCAATTTGTTTTTTTGTTGGATTTATTTTATAAGATAAATCCTAAATTTAAATAATATTAAAAAAACTATTTTACATCTATTCCTTCATCCCAACTTTCACTCTCTTCTGTTTTTTCTTCTTCTTCAACATAATCCATTTCAGAAAGTAAATTTGAAGGGAGTAATTCATTTAAATTCTTATTTGTTGAAATACAATCATCTGTCATTTTTTTATAATTTTTTATACTATTTTTTCCGAGTTTATCGGAATTTTTCAAAATAATTATTAATAATTAGAAAAAAAAATGCATTTTTTTTAATATATTTAGTTAATTTTTTTGTAATTGATTATTTTTGTATAATTTAAATGTTTTTAACTTTATTTATTATTTATATAATTTTTAAAAATAAAATGATTATGAAATGATATTTTAATATCATAAAAATTCATTTTTGATTTTTTTTAAATTAAAATATTAATTATGGGTTCTTGTGCAACTTCAAGAAAAATTATTCATATTATTGAAAAAAAAAATGATATACAAATATTTGTGATTAGGAAAATAAAAGATTTAATAAGAAATAATCCGTTTATGAATATAAGTGTTGATAATTTTCAACAAACAGTAATTTCATTTATTCCAAATATTCAAAATGAACAAAATATTGAAAATTATGATATTAAAAGTTTTCTTCAAAGTTTTCAATTAAATGATCTTCAAGAAAAAATGTTTTCAGATGTTATACAATTATCTCTTAAAAAATTATTAAATGTAATTGAAAAAAAAAATTTATTTGATTCAATTTGTTATATGCTTTTTTATTTATTATCTAAAGAAAGTGAAGAAAATAAAATTGAAAGAAAAAAATTTTTATATTATTTATTAGAAAGAACAAAAAAAGATTCAAAAGATTATTCATCTACAAAATTATCATATTTAATAATGAATATATTAATTTTACTTTCATTTACTTTACTATATTTATTTATAGGTCCAGCAATTTTAGAATTGAATTATGGATTTAATCTTCAAAATATTAAATCAATTTATATAGATAAAGTAGCTTGTAAAGAGATTAATCCAAAATCATTTAGTCAAAATATTTATATGAAATTAAAAGAATATAATTCTAAATTTAATAGAAAAACTTTTATAATTATATCTCTTAATTATATTTTTCAACCTTTTAAAAAATATTATGATATGGATAATTCTTCTCTTTCTTTAATTAATGCTAAAGCAAATGAAATTGATGAAATTGTAAATAGATTAGATTATTTTTTTAATTCTAATAATTTATTAGATATCTTAACAAAAATGAAAATAACAGGTTATTAAAAAAAAATCATTATTAATATAATTAATACAAAATAAAAATTTTACTTAAATGAAATATATAATATAATTTTATAAATAATAAATACTTATATCAATTTTGATTTTTGATTAAATTAATATTCTTATTTTTAATGTTATTTTCACTTAAAGAATTATCATCAATATCAATTTTTTCTACATTATTTTTTAATATACTATTTTCAGTTTTATCTTCATCATTAATATCAATTTGTAACCAAGAAGTACAAAATTTTTTTTGTAAAGATAAATGTAAATTATATTTATGAAAAGTTTCATTATTTACTGTGTCAATATCTTCTAAAAACGATTTTGTAGCTTCATTAATACAAAATCTGGGAAAACAAAAAGATATTCCTAATGTACAAATACAACAAATATAACCAAAAATGAAACAAAAATCACAAGGCCACATTATTATATTTCCTTCTATTAATCTTTCCATTACTCTTTTATATTCTAATTTATTTATATATGGTTTTAATTCTTCAAAATATGTTATTTCATATGATGAAGACATTCCATTTATAAAAGTTTTTGATGTTGGTTTTAATATTAATTTTTTCGATGTTGATTTTGGTATTCTTTTATTAAAAAACCAATCCATAAATTTATTTTTTTTTTTCAAAACTATAAATTTTTTTTTAAATATTTTTTTAATTTCAAAAAAAAAAATATATTAATTTTTTTTTTATAGTTTATTTTTTAACCAAAATTTTTCCTAAATTTGTAAAATATTCATTGTAAATTTTTCTTTTATCTCTAAAACGATATGAATTAATAGGATTAGTAATAGGATTATTAGGTAAAGATGATATAACATTAAAATTATAAGTTTTTAAATTATAAGGATCATGTGGAACTTCATAAAAAGGACTATTTTTTTCTCTAATAACTTCATATGGATTTGGATTAGTATATGCTCTTCTTAAAGGTCGATAATTATTATTTGTATAAATTATTTGATTATCTAATAATTCTTTATAATGTCTTTCATTTCTTATTCTTTCTTTATAATCTGATAATTCATTTGGTGGTTTTTTTGTGTAAGGATCTGTTATTATATTTCCTATTGATGATGTATTATATTTTTTATTGTGTAAATATTCTTTTCTTGAATCAAGGAATTCTGGTTTATTTTTTTCATTATTTTGTAAATTATAGTAATTAGAATAATTATTATTTTGAGTTTGAATTTGATTATAATTATTATTATCATAATTATTACTTTGTGTTTGAATTTGGTTATTATAATTAATATTTTGAGTTTGAATTTGGTTATAATTGTTATTTTCAAAATTATTATTTTGTGTTTGAATTTGATTATAATTATTATTATTTAAATTAATATTTTTCTGTATCTTTTCCTCATTTAATATTTTTTCATGATAATTAATTTTTTCTGGATTATTATTATATTCATATTGTTTATTACTTTCTTGATATACTGGTTTTGGAGTATTTCTTCTTATATAATCATCATATATATTATTACTATTCAAATTTTGATTTTGATAATAATTATTAGATGAATTAAATGAAGATTCATTTTGTTGAGTATAATAATGATTTGTATTTTTCAAATATTTTTTTTCATTTTCTAGTGTGTTATAAACTTTCCCATATGAATTATTTAAATTAACTTGACCTAAATATTGATTATATCTTTTATATCTTTCATTATTTAAATAATCATTCTCAGTTACAGTATTCACATTTATATTTGGTTGACTATAAGTTCTATTATGTTTTGAATTTATTGTATTTTCATTATATTCATTATTATAATTTTGATAATCTTCAATTGAATTATTTGTTTGTGTATAATCATAATATAAATTTTTCCTATTTTCTTGTCCTATTTTAACAGGAAGTTGATTTTTAATTAAATATTGATATGATTTATCGTATTTTTTTCTTACAAATTCAGAATAATCTTTTAATTGTTCATTTCTTATTTCATTTTTTTTCATTTGTTCTAATTGATTTTCTTCCTCAATTCCTTTTTCTAAATCTTCAATTTTTTTTCTTTCATATCTCAATTGTTGAATTTTATCATTTCTATCTCTTTCTCTTTTTAAATTAGCACTTTCAATATTTGCATCTTGAAATTCTTTAAAATTAAAATGGGGAATATTTGACATTTACAGAAGAATTATAATTTAGAAAAAATAAAAAAAAATAATATTTATAATAAATAAAAATATACTTTTTATTCTAAAAAATTTAATAAAAAAAATATGAAAAATTAAAATAAAAAATTAAATAATGGGTAGATATTGTTTCAATAAATTTAAAACAATTATAAAAAAATGTGATTTATTTGGAATATTTATAACATTTAGAATAAAGGATGAGATTGAATATAAATCAATGATTGGTGGATTTTCAACAATTTTTTTTATTTTACTCACATTAATATATACTATTTATTATTCAATAAATTTTCTAGCAAGGAAAAATATTGATTTAATATATTCATTTAAAATTATTGAAACTCAACCACTTATTAATTTAACAGAAATTAAATTTAATTTAGCTTTTGGTGTTCAAAGACAAAGTGATGGTGGAGATTATATTTTTGAAGATTATGATTACTTTAATTATTCTATTGAATTAGTTGAATGGATAAATGAAGATAAATTTATATATAATAATTTAAAATTAAAACCTTGTACAACAAAAGATTTTTTTGATAAAGTAAATAATACTTTTAATAGTTTAAATTTAAAAACTTTATTATGTCCAGAATTAACTAATGTTAATTTTACTTTAGATGGTTTATATTCAGATATTTATTTTAAATTTATAAGATTAAATTTATCACTTTCAGATTATGCTATAAATAATTTAAATAAATTTGAAAATTTTATTAATAAAATTCCTTTAGAAATGGTAATTTATTTCTTAGATACTACTATAGATTATAAAAAACAATATTTTTTTATGACACCATATTTAAATTATTTATATAGAGCAATTGATTTTAATTTTATAAAATATCTTCATTTATTTATTTCACCAATTGAATTTGTTTCTGATGAGAATTTACTAATTGAAAATCCAAAAAAAGAATCAAATTTAATGTTTGATTCATCATATGATTCTTTTAGCAATGTTAAAAGAGAAAAAAATGGTAATAATATAAACAAATTAATTGGGCAAATAATAATTAAAGCATCACCAAAAATTATTCAATTTAAAAGACATTATCAAAAATTACCTTCTTTTATTGCTGACTTAAGTGGAATATTAGAGGAATTATTAGTATTAACTATATTTTTTGTTAATATTATTGAAAGAAAATTAGTTGATTTAAAACTTATAAATAATATTATAAAATATAAAGGAAGTAAATATTATGATATTGAATATTTACTTACAGTTTTTCATAAAGATAGAATTAGAGATAATGTATTCAAACTAATAAAAAGTCCTAATTTAAATATTGAAAAAAAACAAAATATTACTTCGATAAATAAAAAAGTAATTTTCTTATTGAATAATTATGTAAATTATAATTCAAAAAATAAATTTCCAAATAAAAAAGCCAATACTAAAAAAGAAAAAAATCAATCAGCAAAAATTAATTTAGTAATACCTGAAAAGAAAAATAAATGTGATAAAACAACTCAGAACTTTTCAAAAAGAAATTCATTGAGCAAAACTTTAAATTATAAAAGAAATGAAAATACAGAAATTATAAATGATTCACATAGTTTTTCTTCAATAAGTTTCCCTTTAACTAAAATAAATAAAAAATTCAAAAATAAAAATTTAAAAATATTACCTATATCATATTGTGAAAATATTTTAGTAAAACTTTGTTTTCACTGTTCTGAAAAACAAAGAAAAAGATTTAATATAATTCACATTGCAGAAAATAAGATTTATTATTATTTAAATATACATCAATATATAATAAAAATGAAAGAAATTGATTTATTAAAATATTGTCTTTTTAATAAAGAACAAATTAATTTATTTGATTATTTGGCAATTCCTCCAATAAATTTAGGAAATGATAATAATAATAATTCAATATATAAAGAATTTGAAAAACAAAAAAGAATTAAAAAATATGGAGTGGAAGAAATTAATGAAATATTTAAATCATATAATAGTATTAGAGATAAAAAAGAAATTTGTTTTGAAGATATTAAATTATTACGCTTAATTAGAGCAGAAGTAGATTTTTTAAAAGATTAATATTAAATAATAGAAATAATATAAATACAATATTTATTAATTATTATATAAATAAAATTATAAAAGAAACATTCAAAAAAAATTAAAAAAAATTTTATTATTTTTTAATATTAAAGAATTTTAAATGAAAGAAAAAGAAAAAATTAATTCAGCAAGAGCAACCTTATTAATAAAAGTATCTACTGAATTATTTAAATTATCAAAATCTGAGAATATTTTAATTAATAGTATATCATTATCTACAATAGACTCTCAATACAATTATAATAATTTTGAAATGAATATTGAAAATCCTTTAGAAATTGGAAATTCAATAACAGGAATTTCTAGATCTTCATATAATTTAAGTGAAAAAAAAAAAATAAAAAAAAAAAAAGAAATGTTCAGAAGAAAAAAATATTTATATAAAAGACCAAAATTTTTATATAGATTAGCAATAAATAATTCAAATATATATAATATATTGAATCAAATTAATGATTATGATTTAAATAAAATTAGAAAAAGAAAAATAATTTCTGAAGGAAAATTTCAAAATATTGAAACTCCTAAAACAATTAGTTCTATATTCCCTACTTCTATTTCTCAAGAAAAAAATTATATTGTAAAACAAGGTTTAAAATATTTAAGAGATTACGCAAAAACTTTAAAAGATGTTTTAAAATGTAAAAATAATAGAAAAAGTATGAAATGTATTAATACAATTAGATTAAGTGTTGTTGAAAATAATGTTAATAATGAAAAAATAAAAAATACTCAAAAAAAGGAAAGTCCCCCTAAAAATCAATTTAATTTAATAGCTAAATCAAAAAGTGATGAAAATGTTATGAAAATAATAAAAGACTGTCAATATAAAAATAATATCAAACATGTCAAACATTTACATTTTCATAAAAATGAAAGTAATAAAATTGGTAATTTAAATATAGAAAATAATGAAAATGGAAAATTTAATAATAATAAAGATAAAAATAATAAAATGGATAATGCTGATATAAAAATAAAAAAAAAGAGATCTATTACTTTTATATTACCTAATAATCAATTTAAAAAAAAGGAGTCTTTTATTATTAATCAAAATATAAATGGAGATTAATTAACTTAATAGCAAATTTTCAATATCTTGAGAAAGATATTATCAATATTTAAATAATGCAGAATTTTTAAGTATAATTTGGTTTTTTCTTTTTTTCAATTTTATGAATAAAACTATCTTTAATGTCTAATTAGTTTGGTTTATTGGAAATTATATAATTAATTTGATATTCATTTATATATAAACAATAAAAATTAAAAAATAATTGATAATACAAAAATTTTAATTGATAATAAATTTCAATAAATATTGAAATTTACTTATAATTATAAATTTAAAATTTAATAAACCCATAAAATATATTTTGACTTCAAAATAAATTATTAAAATTATTTATAAAATGATATTCAAATATTGTAACAATCTTTATTTAAAATCAATATTATATCTTATCCATTATATTCTTATTTCCAATTATCTTTTTCTTTTTATAAATATAAGATATATTTAAATTTAATAATTTACTTGTAATTCATTTTTTTAACTTAAAACAATTTTAATTTAATTAAAAACTTATATAATTAAAATTTGTTTTTATATATATAATAATAGTATTTCAAATATTTATCATTATGATATAGCATTATAATATTTATATATGATTCTTTTATCAACTAAATCACTTGGCATTTGCAAGTTATAACTTGTTATATTTTTTATTTCTCCTTTACCTTTGTATTCATATATTTCATTTACTAAATCTTCATTATTATCATTAAAATATTCCATATAACCATTATTATTATACATTCGAGGATAATTATTATAGAGAACATAAAAATTTGTGTTTTTAAATCCTTGAATTCCTCCTTTTCCATATGGATGTCTTAAAATTAATAATCCACATTTTTTAACTATTATTTCTGACCTTAATTCTTTTTTGTCATCTATATTTATTGTATTATCCTTATTTTTACAACAACAACAAAAAATTCGATTTATATTTTTCCTAAAAGATAAGATATCAAAAATATATAGAATTAAAAAGGTAAAAGTTCCTATACCTAATGATAAATATAAAGGTGACATAAAAAATCAATAAAATTGTTAAAAATTATTTATTTATATTTTTAAAAATATATAATTTGCATATTATTTAATGAAATTTTTTTATTAAATCAAATTATATATTTTCAATAATTATTTATATATTTATAAATAAGGTGTAAGAATTTTTACATACAATTGATAGTTTAAAGCCTCTAATAGTAATCAATTTATAATCAAAATAATAATTGAAAAAATATTATGAAATGAAATAATTATATTTATAAAATAATTATATATCCATTTCATATTATTATTTTCTGAAGATTTTTTAAGATATTATTCTTAACTAAGTTTTTTATTTCTTTTTGAATGTTCATATAGTTTAGAAAAAATAGGACGTTTATTAAAATTTAAACTTGGGGATTTTAATATTGTTTTTTTAATTGAATCATCTTCATATGAATCTAATTCATATTTTAAATTATTTTTATAATTATTTATTGGAGTTTTATTTCTTTCAACTTTTTCTTTTGAAAAAGTATTTGCTTTTGATAAACTAAATAAAGATATTCTTTGTGACATATCTTTTATTTGATAATAATTAGGTTGTATTAAAGAAGAAAATGTATTAATTGTATTATCATTTGAATTATTACTCACATAACTTTGAACTTTTTGAGAATAATTTGATGAAAATATATTTTTATTTAAAGGAGATTTTGTTAGTTCATTTGAATTTAATAAGAATTGAAAAGGTTTAGAAATATCATTATTTGGTTCTTTTGAATTAATTTTTATTTCAGATGAATTCACATTTTTTACTCTAACACAAATACAATATCCCATTTTAAAATATTAATTAATATTATTTTAATAAAGATATATACTACATTAATTTATTATTAATGTTTTTAAAAATATTATTTTTTGATTGAATTTAATTATTTTATATTAGTAAAAAGTGTTGATAATAAAAAATTATTTTTTTATTTCATTAATTGATGATTAAACTTTCTTAATTTAAATATTAAATAAAAATCACAAAAAATATGTATAAATAATAATTAGATAAAAATTTATAATTTAAATTCTTTTATTTTTGTTCTGTAAGTTTTTTTTCTTGTGCTTTTTTCAATTCTGTTTTATATAACCAAACAAGATATAATATAACAATAGTACTCATTATAATAAAAAATATCAAATTTCTACAATTTATTTTATTTATTTCATGTCTAATAGCATTTTTTAAACTATTATATCTATTTACTATTTTATTTTTTGGATTTTCATAAACTTTAAATTTGAGATTTTTATAAAATTTAATAATTGAATTAGTAAAAGTTGCATTATCTGTAAATTCAGAAAATTTATTAAAAATTTTTTGGAAAGCATTTGGTCTATTTATTCTATATTTCTCATTTGAATTATCTTTATCTAATGTCGCAGTATTAATTATTTTATTTTTTGGTGTAGTATCAATTATATCAATATTTTTTTCTTCTGACTGTTCTTGATTATTATATCTTTTTTTCATTCCTTTATTATTTAAATTTATTTCTCCATTTGTATTAATTTCATTATCTTCATTTTCTTCTTCCTCATAATTATTATTTTCATTATCATAATTTTCTAATTCATTATCATCATTAAAAAACATATATCCTTCATTTGATTTTGGAAATGAATCAGTATTAATTTCTTCTAAATTATCATTAAAATTATTATTTTTATTATTTTTTATTACTATTTTTTCATCTTCTTCAATAATTTCTTTTTTTTTTTTGATATTATTTTTATTAATTTCAGTTTTGTTTTCTTTTTTATTTATTTTTTCATCTTCTTCATCTTCAATTTTATTATCTTTTTTTTCTTCGGATTTATTTGTTTTTTTCTCACTTTCTCCTAATTTTTCTTTTTCATGATTTATTATTAAATTTTCAAATAATCCAGAACCTTTTCTTTCTTTTTCCTTTTTTTCATTTTTATTATCTTCATTTATATTACCATTTATTTCTTTTTTATCTTCCTTTTTATTTGATATATTATCTAAAAAATCTAGATTAATTTCTTTTCCTATTCTATAATTATCAATTTGTTCTCTAAAAAATTGTAATTTTCTTTTATTATAATTTATTTTCTCATTTAATTTTTGTTTATTTTCTGGTATTCTAACATATTGACATTCAAATTCCATTTGTGAAATTGATCTCTCTAATTCACTAATATTTGTTTCTAATTCTTTATTTATTATTTCAAATTTATCTTTTATTATATTTAATATAATATTTTACCTTTATTTTTTGTCTGAGATGCATTAATAAGCAAATCCTTTAATTTATTTGATGATTCTTCAAAATTTTTTTCATATATATCAAATAAATTAGACATTAAATTAATTATTTTAAATATAATAATATAAAAATTCATTCTATAATATATTGAAAAAAAAAAAAAAAAATTTTAATTCTTTAACCAAAAGTATATAAATTTAAATTGATATTATTATTTATTTATATTAATAAAAAATTAAAATTCTTTTACGATTTAACTACCAATTTATATATTATTATTTTAAAATTTTTTATTTTTTTAATATCATTCTACGTATTTTTTTTCTTTTCTTCATAAAATTAGGAGGAATATTTTTTGTTTTAAATCCCTCATTTATAATATTTTCTTGAGTTAAATTAGGTTTATTAGAAATAATATTTTCAAACTCTTTATCCCATAATGTTATTTTATTTATACTCATATTATTATATTTATAATTATTTCTAGATGGGTTTTTATTATAACTTAAATTTAAAATATTTGAAATGTTATCTGATTTTTTATAAGCTTTTTTAACAAATTCTTTTGTTTCATAATCAATTGGTTGTGTAAATGAAATTGTTTTTTTAATTTTTTCTTCTTCCTTTTTATTTTCATCTTCAGTTAGTTTTAAACTTAACATTTGTCTTTCCATAGGTTTAAATTTAATTAAATGAGTAACTTTTTTTTGAGGAATATTCATAACATAATCTTTAATAGAATTTCTTATTTCATTAATTGAATTTTTTTTTTGAATAGTTTTATTATTAGTATTTATTAAAGGTAATTTAATATCACTTTTTTTACTTATCTCATTTTGTTTAATAATATTATTTTTTGTTTCATCATCACTACTACTACTTAATGAAAAAGATGAAGAAGAATCATTATTTTTCTCATTATTTTTATCAATTATTCCTGAATCAAAATCATATTTTAAAACTAAATTTGAACTTATTGCTGGAACAGTAGGAAGTGACATTCTTCTATTATATTTTTTTTTATTTGGAATTGCATTTAAAAAGAATTTTGATTCAATAAAAACTTGACTTTTTCTTCTTGGAATATCAGTTTGTTTCATTACAATTTCTTCTCCTTTTGTATCAAAAAAACTTGTAACATTAATTTTTTCTTTACTTAACTTTTTTTTTGTAGTATTTACTAAAGAAGTTTGATGAAATTTTTTTATTATTTTTAGTCTATTTAAAAGTAAATTTATTTTCTTATTTTCAAAATTTATAATTTCTTCATTTACTTCTTTAAATGTATTTCTCATTTCATTGAAAATATTAATATCAATTGAAAAAAATCTTACTGTACTTGTTACACATTCTGCATTACAAATAAATTTCTCTTTATATACAATATCATTTAATCCTAAAATATCTCCTGTTTTAGATTGAGTTAATGTTATATTTTGTCCTTTTTCTTCATCAATATTTTCTTTAATTTTAGTTTTAGTTAAATTTTCAATCATTAAATTAATTTTTTTTTGAGTTAAATTTGGACTAATTAATTTAATTTCTCCATTTTGAATAAAATAAATTTTTTTTCTTTTTTCATCATATTTAAAAACAAACTCTCCTTTATTCATTTTTTCTTCAATAAAATAATTCCAATATTTATTAATAAATTTATTAATTCCCATTTGATTAAATATTTTCAATGAAAAAATAAACTCAACATTTTCTCTTTTAATTCTTTCTTGAATTTGTCTAATTGTAGACTGATAATTTTTTGCAGACAAAACACCAAAAAATGAATCTTCTTTAACAATAATTGTAGCTGTTCTTTGATTATTTTCATTAATTAAAGCGATTTCACCAAAAGAACTTCCTTGACTTAAATCAACTACATTAAAATATCCTATATATTCAATTTCATTTGAATTAAATTCTTCTTCTTTCATATCTTCTGCATTAATTTTTGAAATATATTCTTTTATTGAAATTTTTAATGGTGTTTCAATTATTAAATTATTATCTTTTACTTGAATTTCTTTTATATCAAAATTATATATTGTTTTATTTAAACTATATGTTCTTTCTAATAAATTTTTTTCATTGTTATTATATAAAAATTTTAAATGTGTCATATATTGTTCTTTTGTCATTTTTTTTTTTAAATTTTTTGGAACAATTATTGAAACTTTTCCTGATAAAGTTACATAAAAATTTTTTCCAATTTCTCCAACTCTCATTAAAAAAGTATTTTTTTGAAAAATTTCCATTGTTAAATTCTTACATATTTTAGTTAATATTGCCTCTGTTCCTTTTTCATCTTCTTTTTGTCTTATCATTGACATAAAATTTGTTAATGTTTTTAAAAATATATTTAATATTGTAATTTCATTATCTGAACGTTGACTTTTTGATAATATTGTTTTTATAATTTGCATTGATTCTTCTTTTCTCATAATATTTGTAATTATTTGGGGGTCATGTTTATTTGTTATATCTTCATAAAATTTTTTTATTAATTGATTATCAACTAAACTTCTCAATTGTAACATAAAACTTTTTTTCCTTTTCATATTTTTAATTAAATTATTTTTTTATATGATTATTTGGTTGATATATAGAATAACATCAATAAATAAAATTAAAAAATATATTCAAATACATATTATAAAATGAATATTAGAAATGAAATTATAGATTTATTAATAATTAATTATATATTTATTAATGATGAATAATAAAAGGATTTTATATTTTTTAAATAAAGAACACTATTATAAAATATATAAAAACTTATTCATTATATTATTTTGAATAATATGGTTTATTAATTTTTTAAAAAATAAAAATTATTATCTGAAATAAAAAATAATAAAAACACAAATTTTTAAGAATTATAATATATAATATTTATTTATTATTATAAATTCCATAATTTTACTTCTTTTCCAGTAACTGAAACTATAGTTTCATTTTGTAAATAAATAATATCTTCAATTTTACCTTCATGAGCCTTTTCAATTGTTTGAATGATATCAAAATTATCACTTCTATATATCGATAAATCATTTAATTTAGTAACTAAAAATATTCCTTTATTATAAATTGATTTATAACAAAATGAATAAGTCGCAATAAATATTTCATGTATTATTTGTTTTTGAGAAATTGAAATAATAGAAGCATTAACACTTTTTCCTATAATTACTTTATCTTCACTAATTCTTTCAACAAAATTATAATTATCTATAATTCCAGTAAAATTAAATCTTTTTATTTTATCATAATTTATCAAATTAAAAAAT
>JAEEGL015763151.1_pt1 | contig 25463 bp, 11 predicted proteins | sample 9134231 | NCBI WGS metagenome assembly JAEEGL01 (sample SAMN16246548, study PRJNA631951) | gut metagenome | biome: gut microbiome; feature: rumen; material: fiber-attached | host: Bos | place: Iran: Karaj | collected 2018-10
CCACTTGACTGGTGGGCCAACTGCAGATCAATGAACTCTTCTCGTGTCATAGGAAAAACTGTTGTAGTTGGGTGCAATATCGCACGGCAAAGGTACGAACCTACTACAACTGAATCAAGGTGTATTTCATCGAATGCTTACACTTGTTTTTCATCTGCGAGCATCTCATTAAGCACCGCCTTGCAAGTCTTGAGGTTTGTCACATAGCCGAGCTTCAGGAGGCCGGTCTTGGGAGTGTTGTTCGTCTTATTCTCCATAGTTTTAAGTTTTTTCTACCAACAGTTTGCAGCGTCAATCATCGTGGTAGTATCGATGTTTTGACGCTGCAAATATAGGTACATTTCCTCTTGCTTTGAAGAATTGTTGAGGATACAATGGTTCCTTTCAAATTGGAACCATTTGGACTCAAATACTATGGTGCTAATGATACTTTATTCATACAGTTTTGCTAATTTTTCAACTCGCTGTTTAAAAATATCTCTCACCTCGATAGGTGATACGATTTCAAGCCCTGCACCCATTTGCAGAATACGTCCAATGAACTCGTTATTTATTTCCAGCCGAAGGGAAAAATCACCATAAGAACCATCTTCATAATCACCCCAAGGTGTGGCGATGGATTGAGACTGGTGTATAGGTTTTGTCTCAGTCAACTTAAAAATGTAATATGAACGCGCACGTACAACAATATTATATTTTGTGGTATCTTTCGTATGGCTAACTCCGACGATATCGTTGAAGAACTTCTCATAGAACAATGGTGGTGCAGGCTGATACTCAATCTTTGACTTCTCACGTGGTTTGGTTTGTATCCGATCCAAAGGAATGTTATAGCCGTTTTCAGGGAATCGCCCATCTACATGGCCGAAGAGATTCCACCTACCATTATACTCTTTCAGATAATGTGGATGTAAAACCAGAGTTTCTTGTTCTCCTCCGTATGGCTTGTAGTCTATTTCTAAGACTTGTTTGTTGACAATTGCCTCATAAAGCATAGGAAGATATTCAATATTGGTAAGTATTCTGTCAAGACTGGCACTAATCACTTGTTCTCCCTTCTGTTTTCGAGTTTTCATTTCCAACAAATCTTGACAGTCTTTGAAAAAGTATTCCAACCAAGATTTTGGGAAGAACCCAGCAGAGTCTTGACAAAACTTCCAATATTGGCGCAGATTATTGATAACCTTGGCATTCCTCATGTCCGACAAGGGATCATTATCTTTGCCAATATATCGGAAACGTTTATTTCGGTTATTGCCATCAATCTCGAAGCAACCTTCACCGACTTTCTCAATAATAGCTTTATTGATATCTCTGAAAGCCTTCTTAAGTTCTCCATAATTGTCACAATTGGAAACATTGCAGGTCAGTTCTTTAGCAGATTTGAGACCAAGGTAATCAGCCATTATATCTGCATAAGCAACCCACTTGCGACTCATTAGCCATTTGTAGGTTACTTGTGCAAATATTGCATGGTAGCTTTCACCATCAAAAATGTTTCTATGCGTCATTTTTTATAAACAATCTTTTTATTTCTTCCTGTTATTAAGAAAAAGTTCTGTCTTTTCATTTACTTCATGACAATATTTCTTTGCGATTTCAACACGCGTTTGAGGAATACCTGGGTTATTGTGCAGCTTAATATTACGCACCTCATTAATAGTAGAGAACTTTTCATGCCAATCATTCCACGTATTCCCAAATACTTGTACAAACCAATGCCATTCACGTTTAAAGAATATTTCTGGCAAATCGGATGGGTCGCTATAATCGATAAGAGATGATGACATGTCAGGATATTTGTTGCGATTTTTTCTCATCTTTTCCCTCATAGAATCAAAGCGTCCTTTCGCTGTATATTTTGGATTCGCTTCCTTTTCAATGCCCTTTGCATTCTTTGTCTCAAGGTGATTTATCATCTTGGCTTCATCTCCTTGATACATATCATTACAAAAACACTTCACAATATTTCTCATATTACCTTCTGCTTTAGACCATTCATCACCAAAAGGTAAAATGTATCGTTTGAGATTCATCCATTCTGTAAAATAACGAGAAATCGCAATTCGTATCGGCCCATCAGGTTCGGTTAGAATCTGATTCTTATTAATTACACCATAACGGTCCAATTCTGATAGTTCTTCATTTGGAATATTTTCGTCAGGTCCCCAAGTTGATAGGATTAGAGTACGTAGCAATTGCCATTTCTCCATATCACGCCACACGGCCCAACTGAAGGCGTCATGCAATTCATTAACTAATTCATCGTTTATACTTAAATCTGTAGAATTATAAAAAATATAATTATGTGATTTTTGATTAGTCCAATAATTTCCATTAAATAAATTTAGCATGCAGGGATGGCAACCTACATAGTACTGAACTTCTTGAATATACTTTTCAGAGATAGCACAACCTATTTTTTTGCTGATGGTCGTCCAATAGTCGGTCATGTCTTCCTCGTTGAACATCTTCAGTTTGCAACCATTGATGAAAATCGGTGCTAATGTGGATACATTGGCATTTACGGCACCTTCAACTTCCCTTTCAATTCTTTCTACCATCCTCCTTGACGCAATAACTGCCCTTATTCCATAATCGGAGCTACTAAATAATGTTCTAAAGTTACCAACAGTTGCTTTGGATGCAATCGTTGAGAAATTGTCAAATTCATCAATCAAAACTAATCCGAAAAAGCCAACTGTTTTCATGCTTTTTGCAACAGAACAGACATAGTCATAGTCTATGTTGTTCTCATCAACACCTTCAAATTCTAACTCTTCTTCAAAAGCAGCATATTTATTGCTTGAGCTAAGTTTCCTTTTAAGCTCTTTACGTAGCTCCTTTCCAATCTCTCTCCACATTGCCTCTGAGTTTTCGCATTTGTCCAGAGTGATGTAGATAACAACCAAATCAAGACTGTAATGATTTTGTTGAACTATTTTTCTAAAAGCTTTCAGCAATGAAGATTTGCCAATTCTTGGTAGACCTACAACATGATAGTTGCTAATTTTATTAGGATATACAATATCGCGATGCATGTCTGCTAACACAGACTTGCGACCTGCGAAATATTCCCCTTCAGCTTCTTCTGTAGGTGAAGCAAAAGGATTTCCTATACATGTTAGATTCAGATTGTTTGTTAATTGTTCAGTATCCATTTTACAAATAATTTTACATTAATTGAATATCCTTTATCTTGTTTTGATATAACTCTGCGGGCATATAAATTGCCTAATACACTTTTTAGTTTTTCTGGGGGGAAGTCAACATCTAAATCTTCCATGTTGACGTGACCTCCTGCACGAGTATGTTTTGCTATCGCCTTAAGTACTCTTATGTTATCTTCCTCATTATAATCAGATCCGTCAGCCTCTTTTGTAAGGCATTCAAATGTTGATTTTTCAAGTCGGTGCGTTCCCGTACATAAACGTTCTGCTACGATTTCTATTTCTTCCTTACCAACTACATTGCTTTTCTTAGAATTCAAATAATCTACCAGTCTCGTACAGAAAATTTGAGTAAAGAAAGCACTTCCCGATGTATAGTCGTATATGAGCTCGTCACTATGATTGTGAAATATAACGTCCTTAATCGGATTTTTAATCAGTTGAAGAGCTTCTTCTTTACTTAGATATGAAAGAGGCTCCTTACTAAACTTATTGAAACAATTGGAGGCATAACTCTCATTCATAAAATGTGGTAACGTATCTTGAGCTGCAACTATTGCTTGAAGATTAATTCCCGGCATTTCAATAAGTGCAATCCATCTTCGCATGAAATCTTCGTTAACCTTTTTTTCTTTTATTAATTGGTAAAGATATGTGAACTCATCAATAAAAATAACGAAGTGGGAATCTTTTAGTTCATTTATCGTATTAATATGTTCAATAAATTCCCCTAATGCTATGAAGGCATCAGACTCTTTGGTAAAGAAATTTGAAACAGTGGATTTATTAAGTTCACTAACGCCATGTTTGCGAATGCTAGGTAATAACGATTTTGCTATTGATTCAAGTATCCATCTCATGGGATTAAGCTCATTGTCAGGTAAACCTTGAAGATTGAACTTGCCACAAATAACAGAATGAGATTTATCGGATTCCAGTCTTCCCGTAATTTGATTAAGCAAAGAACTTTTTCCAGATCGCTTTTGGCCATATATAGCAATCTGATTCTTAGTACCTGTCAATATGGACTCTTGCAAATTGTTGATGATTTTATCTCGCCCATAAAACATTGAATCACCTGACGCCAACTCTTCACCTCCAGCGCATTGCCGGAATTTATTTTCTATTTCAACAAAAGGCTTGAGCTTTCCGAAATTGATGGTTTTAGTAATATTACTATTCTGTTGAATCCGCTGCTCTGTGGCAATGTAAATATCGTCATATTCAATTACAAATTCCACTTCTGCAATTTTTTCTTTTAAAGCATTTTTACAGAGAGAGAGTTCAATGCTTATTATTTTGTCATCTCCTGCATGGAGAGTCGCATCAATAATTATGTTGTTTTCTTCTGTTAGATCATCACCAAATACCTTTACTCTATTAATGTGAACACTACGGGCACTGTCAACTGAATTCCGAATTTCAACCTTTGATTCTACAGATTGGTTATCCGCCAAACTAACAGATTCCAAAATTTCAACCTGTACTGTTGGATTTGCTCTTTGCTCTAATTCTTCAAATTTATCACGGACATTCTTTTTCAGTAACTTAAGAGCAGGTAAGATCGTTTCATATCCAATTTCCGTTGGATGGTCAATCAGATTAGGAATATTAGCATCTATTTTTTGAATAATATTGTTATAGGCATCACGAATAGCATTATACTTTTGACCTGTATTAAAGTCTGTTAGACAAGACACAATCTTAACAGAATCGTTCTTAACAACATTCATTTCGTTTTCAAGCAGAATTGCTGTTGTCGAAAGATATGAAATGAAAGACATGAAGTTAATTGACGGATTTGCAGAAAATAGGTCGTATCGCTTTTTTATTTCATTTAAAATAGTTGGGTATTCATCAAAACGATCAATATTTTTCCCATTTTTTTCATATTCTTTAATAATTCGATTCTTAATGTCGGCATTTGATTCTGCAAGCAAAGTTAATTCCAAAGTGTTATCAACTTCCCTCGCAAATACGTTTTTCAATAAGTCCTCAAATTTATAGTTGCTTAGATTCCCATTCATGTACATCTCTATTTCTGATGTTGCATAATCACCAAGGGTCATAAGATATAAACCAACCGTGTAATTAAAACCGTTATCAATAGTTTTTACACGATATGCTAATCGGAGTAAATACCTAACATCGCTATACAGGTTTTCGTCTCCAGTTGCCAATATATTCTTAGCACGATTAACAAGAAAATTAGATATATCTTCTTTGGGATTATACTCTTTAGGATGAAAAGCTAACTGAAGTTTCAGCATTGTTAAATATAACAAATGATCAGCCTTGTTTTGTTTAATGTTTTCTTTCAATTCTTCGATATAGTCTTCTTTATATAAGCCTGTTCTTATGGTATCTTTATCTGGTGTGATGCCATTAAAGTCTTTATAAGTCAAAATAATATCTCGAACATAGACTGGCATAAAAGGAAAAACATACCCAGATATTTCAAGACTGTTTGCAAGTGTCTTTTCGTTTATTTCTATTCTATTAGTTAGGGATTCGACGGACTTATACAAACCCTTGAAATATCTCACCTTCCTAGATTCTCCCTTAAACACCTTTAATGCCCTTTTTATCAAATGTTTTGACACATCATACAATTTGTGAGACCTTGCATAGCTTGAAGAACGCAAAAACAAATTGTAGCACTTTGAAGGATCCTTTTTTACTACTTCGTCAATTAAAAGCTCAACCGCTATTGCATATTCATTCGAAGAAAGCTTTTCTGCAAATGCTTTTTCTACATCATTTGGAGAAAAGGATGTTTTTGGGTTGACTCCAACTTTTTCAAGATAGTAAGCTAATCCATCTGTATTATCTGATGTTTCCGAATTAAGATTATCATAGTCTTCAATGTGTTTTCTTAAACGAGAATAATTTTTTGTATCGTAGCGGAATTTCTCTGCCAAATCTTCAACAACATCTCTTGTACATTGTTTGTGTATACAAACTGCAATTGGTTGCCGTTGAGGATTTTGTCCTAATGAATAAATGACTTCATCACCAATACTTGGCGCATCGATTATTCCTACATAGGAAACCAACTCTGCAGTTTTGAAATATATATTGTTTTCTTGGTTATGGGGTTTTATAAATCCATAATTTGGCTTCATATTTATTATTTTGCCCATAGAGGGAAGTAAGTCATTGTCATTACTGATAGAAATTGAGTCGTTGGGATTCATCGTAATGGTAACATTTACTTCCTTTTCTTTTTTCTTTTTAGGTTTCTCTATTTCTTTTAAATCTATCTTCCCAATGACCTTTGGACCTTGAATCGGTGTGATTCCTGGCTTAAATATTTCTTCAGATGATGACGTATCGGAAGGCTCTATCTGACTTTTTGCACTATCTAAATAATTAGTTTCAATATCTATAGCAGACGATAATTTTTCTGTGTGTATTTCATGTAATGATTCCTTTCCTTTTTCTTCATCGTTTAGCAGTTCATCTTCTATACTATCATCCTTCGATGATGCAGAATGAGGCATAAGTTTTTTCAATTGTCGTTTGAGCGCACTTAGTTTTTGAAGAGACTCTGAATGACTAATCTTCTTTTTCATATAAACTAACAAACGCAATATTTGGGCTCTTCTATGATTAGAAACCATATTGGGCGTGGATACTAAATCCTCAAATATTTCAAAGAGCTCATAATACGTCATCTCCATTATGGCCCAATTAACAATCTCTTTTATTAATGCGTACACAAAGATTCTTTGACCTTTAACCAATTTCTCTTTATTGTACCCGATGATAGCCCCTTTATCACACACCCCTGTATTTCTATCATCTGTAGTTAACCATATTCTCCTACTCTCCACCATCGTAATGGTAGCATTTGTTTCTATTACTGAAGAGGAATATAGGCCTTCTGCTATCATAATATCCTTTATAATTGCATTAGCAAAAGAAAGGTCAATTGGATTATTATTAGAAGAAATCGATTCAATACTTGATATAGCATCACATCTAATTCTAATTGATCTGTTGTCTTTTAGTTCTAATTGGACAAATTGTTTGTTTAATATACTAACTTTGCCACTTTTTAGTATTCCATAAGTGCTTATCTGTACATCATCACCAATTTTAACTCCACTCAAAAAACTAATATTATCTTGATCCATTCCATCATTATTTGGAATACTTGCAATGGTAGTAGATATGTCTGAATAATCCAAAGGAAATTTCACATATACCATGGTGCTTCCAACATTTTTCCTTTGCATAGAATCCCCAAACATTGCCTCTAAAAACAGTGCAAGCTTTTGAAAACCATAAAGAGAGTAATCAATCCCATTCGCTTTTAGTTTTGGAGCTATCTTAACTAAATCAAACCATCCTTCGGAATCTGGAGTGCAACATTGTCTGATAATTGAAAGTATATTATTTGCAACATTCCTCCTTGCTTCATCAGGAATGATAATATGTTCATTAGAGTTTTCATTTAGTGGTGTCACGTCTTTTTTGCTTATGCTTTTATCTTTGTCTTCATATGGCAAAAGAGGTTGTGCATCATTTCTTACATTATTTTCATTTATTTTCGACGTCACTTTTTCCATGATTGATGTTATCTCAATATTATCTTCAAGTGAATTGATAGCATAATTCAGTAGGGGCACGGCAATTTTTTGGAGCCTAATTCCTGGCCAAGTAATAGGATTGGAAAAACTAGCTTTTAGGATTTCACTTGTTAACGGTACATGGTGAAAACTAAATACGATGTTATCAAGTTTGTAATACAAACAAGATTCCTCTTTATTGTAATAGTAAGAAATATCATCTTTCTTAAGACTATCAACAACTGCAACCAATTTCGCAGCATTTGATTTTATCAAATCATAGGACAAATGGTTTTTGTACATTTCTGTCTTTATTGCTGCATTTAACAAATTTAAAGCACAAAGTTGCAGGAATACTTCATCAGTATTCTTTGGATGAAGATATATAACGATATTAATCGATTTTTTTACTAACTTTTCATCTATGCTTTGAATTTGTTCTTCAGATATTTCCTGAAGCCAATTAGAAATTAGCTTTGATATGTCGTTATAGTTTATATTGCTCATACTAGGTACATTCTTTATTCCTAACCATTTCTATTAACTATCAATTCACGCATGCTTATTTGTAACAAATCTGAAATCTAAAACAAAGTAAATAAGGTAGGTTGCGTAGTATTCGTACAGCACTTGCTTATAGTTACAAGTTATTTTACCAAGTTGCTCGGGTAACCACTTGTTCGTATTATCAGAATCAGTGAGCACTGCTTTTAGTCGATTTAAAATTTCCATTTTTTTATATAATTAATTCTGGACAAAATTACTAATTTCATTTGATATAACGTGATTCTTTGAAACAAAAAGGGTGAATAGATGGCATTTTATTGTATTCAATATAATCTGGGACTATCGTTACGATTTGTAATTCATAAGACAAGTCCAAGTTCAAGATATAAAGTGCAATTATTGGATGGGGAAGAAGATTTCTATTAGTGAAAAGGCACTCAGGTCATAGTAGGGTGGGCATAAATCAATATCTCTCGACACAAATCGAACAAACAATTATATGAATCCATTTTAAAAGTTAGATACTTGACCATTATTAATGTTATGTTAGTTTAACACTATATTGCACTTTGAAGACCAGCTGATTCTCAAGCAGGCCTTTTACTTCCTCGGCTAGGAACTCCGGAAGACCGTCTGCTGCACAGATAGCGAGACGATGGTAACGCGTTTGCCGACGCTCGGAATCGTCATCGACTATATCCTCTCCCATTGCCAGGCAAATGAGATGCCTTTTCTGTGCAGAGTGTTTGGCGAACAGTATGAGAAGGCTGGGACGGCATAGTGTCTGTAAGTGAAAAGAAGTATATCAGCGCCAAGAACGTGCAGAACCCCAACGATCCCGATGCAGAGTATCACAGTAAAGCCGGTAAGAAGGTGAAAGAATTCTTAACCAACAACACAGAAACCTGCGACGAAGCGGACAAGCTCAGCCTGATAACCTGCGTCGAGCCGACCATCTTCCAGTACTGCTTCCATACGAGGAACAACAAGACAAGGTGCCGGACACCCCTTAAACACAAGATGTAGGCGATGGCCAGCTGTGCATGGATCAATGTGCGCTGGCTCCTTTTGTTTGACATCAAAAAGACTCCCCAGAGAGCATAAAATGATTCAAAGACCGCGTCAGACCTCCTGCGAGCATCCGTCTTGGCCTGTATAGACCGATTCCCCGGCACAAGCCATCTATGAGAGTAACCACCAAGCGGAATACAATACCAGTCAGTGGTCAAGGTTTGATCTATTTAATGCACTTTTTACAAGTGTCCTTAAATATAATTAAGGTACGCGCGAGCGAAAATCTTTTGATTCTTCATTATGGGACAATACCGGTATTGACCGATTTTTTCCTTACTCTCCCGATTAGCAATCTAATGACGCTCCTCTGTTGGGATAGGATAAAGCCGACGATTCTCAAACCATCCCTCTCCACTCCCCAAATATACTATGCATTGTCATAAAGAGCGGTTTGCCAAAAAGTAAAGACAATATTTTCCAAATTTATGTTATAAAAAATAAAATTCATGTTACAAAATCATTTTTCAAAGTCCGACAATCTTCTTAATTTTGTGGCGGATATTTGAAACCTAACATGATGTAGTCAGTCCTTATGTCAAAATCTGGAAAAATGAAGCGATAAATGTGATTGTGCAGATAAGCCGTTGCTGAAAAAAAGTTAATAATTTTATTTGGTTGGATGCTTGTAAATTTGAATACTATTTCATATCTTTGCAGCATTGTGGTGTTAAGGTCGAGAGACTGAATAATACCCCAAATTACAAATGTTAACAATCGACGTGGCGGCTCAAGCTGTGTGAAAAACATCCCATTGGGCAACAAATCATTCAGTAATAAAATTGAAAATCTTAATTAATTAATAACATAATTTCTAACTTATGGATCAAAATCTGTCAAAATCTAAGAATTTAAAGCAGCTGATTAGACAGACCATTCCCACGATTCTGATGCTGTTCGCATTCAGCACTATGCTCAATGCTCAGGGCATCAAAGTAAGGGGTTCAGTCACAGATAATACCATGGAGCCTATGATTGGAGCCTCGGTAATCGTGAAGGGACAGTCTTCTCTGGGAACGGTGACTGATATCGATGGTAACTTCCAGTTGGAGGTGCCGTCGGAAAGTTCAGTGCTTGTTATTTCTTATGTAGGTATGACCACTAAGGAAATCCGGATTGGCAAACAGCGTAACCTCAGCATTACGCTCGATGAGGACAACCAGCTGGAAGAAGTCGTTGTGGTAGGTTACGGACAACAGAAAAAAGCCTCGGTGGTGGGTGCTATCACACAGACCACGGGCGAAGTTCTTGAACGTGCAGCAGGTATCGGTAGCGTGGGTGCTGCCCTTACTGGTAACCTCCCCGGTATCGCAACAATAGCCTCTACCGGTCAGCCTGGTGAAGAGGACCCGCGTATTTACATCCGTGGTGCCGCAGCTTGGAACCAGGACGCACAGCCGCTTATCCTCGTCGATGGTGTGAAACGTGAGATCAAGTCGGTTGATGTCACTTCAGTGGCCACTATCTCTGTGTTGAAAGACGCATCCGCAACCGCCGTCTACGGTGTGGAAGGTGCAAACGGTGTTATCCTTATCACCACAAAGCGTGGTCAGGAAGGTAAGGCAAGAATCGATGTGGGATTCAATGCCACATTGAAGGCTGTGTCTAAACTGCCGCGCAAGTATGACTCATACGACGCTTACATGTTCCGCAACCAGGCCATCGAGCATGAGCTTGCATTGGGTGGAGCCGCTTCATGGGCATACTATCGTCCGCAGAATTTTATCAACAACTTCCGGAACCAGGACTATACCGTAAGGCCTAACTATGACGCTGACGGCAACTACCTCGGCGACTACAGTCAGGCTGAGCGTTATCCTAACGTCGACTGGCAGGATGAGATGTTCAAAGAATACACCTTATCTTATAATACTAACCTCAATCTTTCCGGTGGTACAAAGTTCGTGAAGTATTTCGTGGCTTTCGACTTCCAGAACGAGGGTGATATGACCAGAATCTGGGACAACCATCAGGGATATGAGGGCGGTTATACATACAACCGTCTGAATGTGCGTTCTAACCTTGACTTCCAGATCACAAAGACCACTCAGTTTAAGGTCAACCTGGCTGGCTCAAATGCTCAGCAGAAGACACCGCGTTATTATTATGGTAATAGCGGCGAGTTCTTCCAGCAGCAAAACTGGGCTGGTGCTTACGGTATGGCGCCAAACCTCTTCCCCGTACAGTTCTCTGACGGCTCATGGGGATACTATCCCTTGGTTTCCAACATCGCCAACTCGCCTATGAACGTGGCTACCTCGGGTTATGAGCTTAGCACCATTACACGCGTGTTCACCGACTTCTCCCTCGAACAGGACCTCGGATTTATCACCAAAGGCCTTATCGCAAGAGGTACAATCTCGTGGGACAACCAGTTTAATGAGGGGTCACGCGGTATTTCTGACCTCCATACCGAAAAAAGAGCATACATGCTTCCTGAGGATGGACAGCTACTCTATGAGAATGCTATCTATGACAATACGGGATTCGATTTCTATGAAAGCCGCGACTGGGGCACTGAGGCCGGTAGCGTCAGTTATACAAGCCGCGCTACGGAAATGTCGTTGCAGCTCTTCTGGGCTCGTCAGTTCGGCGTGCACAATGTTACCGTCATGGGTAACTGGAAGCGCCGTGTCAATGCAGGTAATGCTGACCTCGAAAACAGACGTGAGGACTGGGTGTTCCGTACCACATACGACTTGATGAGCAAGTATTTCGCTGAGTTCAACGGAGCTTACAACGGTTCACAGAAGTTCTCTCCGGACAACAGATTCGTGTTCTTCTGCTCAGGTGCTGCAGGATGGATGATTTCCGAAGAGAAATTCATGAGAAAGTTGAAGGACAAGAAAATCATCGATATGCTCAAAATCCGTGGCTCTATCGGTGAAATCGGTGATGACAACGCAGGTGCCAGATGGGCTTACCTGACCGACTGGGCTATCACGAACCCCGCCAACTTCACCATATCTCTTGACAATACGGCAAGTCCTTTCACCTCATATTATGAAAAGACCATTGCCAATCCCGACCTGCGTTGGGCTACAGTGTCGAAGAAGAACATCGGTTTCGACTATGCTTTGCTCGGAGGTATGTTCGCAGGTAGTTTCGACTTGTTCCGCGATGACCGTTACGACATCTTTATCTCTGGTGCCAACCGTTCCGTGCCTTCATACTATGGTGCAAAAACAACGCCTGACATCAACAAGGGTAAAATGAAGAACACGGGTTTCGAGTTTGAAGTACGTTTCAACAAGGTGCTCAAGAACGGTATGCGTTTCTGGACCAATGCCAACTATACCTATGCACACAACGTGATCAAACTGAAGGATGACCCGGCTTTGATTCCAAGCTACCGCAAGTCGCAAGGTTATTCACAGGGACAGTACTGGTCTTTTATCGACAATGGTTTCATCAAGTCATACGACGAACTCTACAGTGTGCCTGAGCGTGAGAAGGACGACAGCCAGGTACTCATCGGCGACCATTATATCGTCGACTTCAACGGTGATGGTGTGGTTGACGAGACCAACGACCAGGCTCCTTACGGATTCACCGGTAACCCGGAGCACACTTACAATGCCACTATCGGATGGGAGTGGAAAGGATGGAGCATGTTCGCACAGCTCTACGGTGTGACTGGTGTCACACGTGATGTGGGTCTGCCTTCTTTCAACAACAAACTCCTCACCGTTTATGATAACGGCACATGGTGGAATCCTGTAGATGGTGACGGAAAGGTGGTTGTGCCGCGCTTCACCACACAGGTCTCCTACAACGACGGTACACAGTACCTCTTCGATGGATCATACTTCCGACTCAAAAACGTGGAAGTAGCTTACACTTGGACTAAGGGCTGGATTAAGAAACTCGGTTTCTCAAGCCTGAAGATTTACTTGAATGGCAACAACCTCTTACTTATCACTAAGATGCCTGACGACCGTGAGAGTAACTATGGATGGAGTGGTGGCGGTGGCGCTTACCCAACTGTTAGACGTTACAATTTCGGACTTAAGCTTTACCTTTAATTGAGTATATATATTATGAAATATTATAATAACATTAAAAACCTTCTGTGTGGTTCACTGCTGCTCATAGCCGGCGGTGTAAGCTTCACTTCCTGCACCGACTGGCTCGAAAAGGAAAAGGAGGCTCAGGTGGCTGAGGATGAGGCTTTCAAAAACTTCCGCAACTTTCAGGGTTATATTGAGGAAATCTATAACTTGATTCCTGATAAGCAGAAGATTAACTATTGTACAGCATGGAATTTCGGTGATGACGCTGTACATAATCCTGAAGGCTATGCTCACATGGATCATCAGGTCGACCTCGGCAACTATCGTAACTGGTGGACAAACACACAGTGCTGGCTGAATGGTGACAGAAGCTCTCTCTGGAGAAACTCCTGGTACTGCATCCGAAAGTGTAATATGGGTATCGAGAGAATCAAGTCGCTCATCGGTTCTGACGAGGAACGCGACCTCTTGCTCGGACAACTCTATTTCTTCCGCGCATGGTGGCATTTTGAGTTGATGTGCTACTTCGGCGGACTTCCATACATCGACCAAAGCTTTGAGGCTACAAGCATTCCTGAGCTTCCAAGGCTCTCCTTCCAGGAATGTGCCGATAGATGTGCGGAAGATTTCGAAAGGGCTTACGAAATGCTTCCTTATGACTGGGATGAGACACTCGCCGGACAGCAGACTTATTTAAAGAACGATTTGCGTGTCAATAAGTTCATGGCACTCTGCTACCTTGGCAAGTGCTACCTCTGGGCTGGTTCTCCCCTCATGAAGGAGTTCGAGAAGACAAAGGATGGAGGCATGGCACAGCTCTTAGGTGCAAGCTCAAATGGCAAAACGTATGATTATGACGTGAAATACTGCCGACTGGCTGCTGAGACACTTGGAAAAGCTCTCGATTTGGTGGAGAGAGGTACCGTTAGGTACAAATTGGCTGAATTCAGATATTCTAATATCTACGACCATGAGCGTGATGAGAATGCTGAGACATGCTACTCTGACATCTTCTATACCGTAAAGCAAAGCTGGCTTATGCCTGGCTCTACAGAAGCCATCTTCCGCGGTGCTTATCCCGGCGTAAACTCTGCCAACTGGAACTGCGCAAAAATCTTCGGTCCTAAGGTGGCAGGTCTTGTGGAGCATGACAATATCATCCACCACCCCACAGCCAACCTTGTCGACCAGTACGGAATGGCCAACGGACAGCCTATCTATCTCGTACAAAACGGTGAGTATGTGCTCAACCCATTGTCGGGATGGGATCCGGAACATCCATACAAAAACCGTGACCCAAGATTCTATCACGATTTTGTCTTCGACGGATTCCACTATGTTCTCAGTACCGACGGTCTGTCTGCCGAGCAGAAGAAACTTGAATATTGCGACCTTTTCACAAATGGTGCAATGCGCGACGTCGACCATGGAAGCAGCACTGGATATTTCATCCAGAAACTCATTCCTCACCAGTGCAACAAAGGCGATAAGTGGTACGATTGGGATTATGCTTTCCAATGCTATCTGCCTTACATGCGACTCGCTGACATCTATCTGATGTATGCCGAGGCACAGGCTGCTATCGCTACAACTGCGAAAGAACTCAAGGAAAGACCTACATATTGTATATCTCTCTCGGCTGTTGAGGCTATCAACAAACTGAGAGACCGCGTAAACTCCGGCGATTATCCAATGGAGCGTGTGCAGGCTAACCTTATGGACACAAGGGAGCACTTCATCGACGAGGTGAGACGTGAACGTGCTGTGGAGCTTTCGTTCGAGGGATTCCGCTGGTGTGACCTCCAGCGCTGGCTCCTCCTGACTGAGCCTCCTTACACTGTGAAATACTCTCATGAGTTCGAACGACTGGAAAAGGCCGACTGGTTTAAAACCCACGATCCAAAAGACGCACAGATTGGCAACTTCCACAAGAAAGAGCTTATCACCCGTAACTTGACGGAAAAGCATTACTGGTTCCCGCTTCCTGACAAAGATATCTATCTTTACGAAGGATTCCCACAAAATCCAGGATGGTAAGACGTTGATTAATGATTAACGATTTGACGATTAATGATTAATAAGACATTTTTATGAAAAATATAAGAACAAATATATTTCTCCTTGCCATGGTTGCTGTTTCGTCATTGACAGTCAACGCACAGAACGCTGACGAATTCGCCGACGAAGCTGATACCACGGTGGTGAAAAAGAAAGTCCATGTCGCTTTCCGCGACAAGGATCCAGACCATATCCTCGGAGGCATTTCCTATGTCGACATGGAAGAGCTGCAGAAAAAGGATTACACCATGGGTAGCCTTGATGACATGTATGCTCTCGTCGGTGGATGGAATGGAAACAACCTTTGGGGAATGGACAATGACCGCCTTGACAATAACGACAACAACAATTTGCCACTCGTTATCATCGACGGTGTGAAGCGTCCGTCAAACAATGTGCTTCCCTCTGAAATTGAACAGATCACCTTCCTCAAAGGGGCGCAGGCTGTCGTGCTCTATGGCTCGAAGGCTGCAAAGGGAGCTATTCTTATCACAACCAAACGTGGTAAGGTCGACGGACTGCAGATCGTGGGCAACGCCAACACGGGCTTCCATGTGGCTAAGGAATTCCCAGAGTATCTCGGCTCCGCTGAGTACATGACGCTATACAATGAGGCACGAGCCAACGACGGACTTGAGCCAAGATACACCCAGATGGATATCTACAATCATGCTTCTGGGCTCAATCCTTACCGCTATCCCAATGTGAACTATTATTCCGACGAGTATATACGCAAAGTGTATAACCGCTCGGAAGGTACACTCGAAATCCAGGGTGGTGGAACAAGGGCTCACTTCTATACAAACATCAACTACTATAGAAGCGAAGACCTGCTCAACTTCGGCGTGGCTAAGAAAAACTATACCGACCGCTTCAGCGTTCGTGGTAATGTGGACCTCATAGTGAATAAGGTGATCAAAGGATTTGCCAATGCTACGGCTACATTCTACAATGCCAACAGAAACAAGGGCGATTTCTGGAGCGACGCAGCAAACTTGAGGCCTAACTTCCCGGAGAATGCCGCTCCTTTGATTCCCATTGATATGGTCGACCCGAATGCTTCAAAGGCTCTTGCCATTCTGGGCAAGTCGCTCAACCTGCTCGATGGAAAATACTTCCCCGGCGGTACAAAAGCCACACAGACCAATGCCATTGCCGACTGCTATTTCGGTGGTAAGACAACAAGCGTAAGCCGTCAGTTCCAGTTCGATGCCGGTATCATCTACGACATGGACAAGTTTGTGAAGGGACTCTCTTTCAAGACTCAGTTCGCTATCGACTATGCTGCCAACTACAGCCTTTCATACGACAACAAGTACGCTGTGTTTATCCCCACATGGAGTAACTATAACTCACAGGACGCCATTGTGGCTCTTACGCAGCAGAACGATGAAATCGTGACGGGCCACATGGCTATGTCAAACACGGCTTACCGACAGACTATCAGCTGGAACGGACATTTCGACTATGACCATGTGTTCGCCGGAAAACATCATGTCACAGGTATGCTGCTCGGTAATATGTTTACAACTACCGCAAGTGGCACTTACCATCGGTATGCTAACGTAAACATCGGTCTTCAGGCTGGTTACGACTATATGGGACGCTACTTTGCTGACATGTCATTGGCAGGAGTGCATTCAGCACGACTTCCTAAAGACAACCGCAATGCCATCTCTCCTTCTTTCACTGTCGGATGGAACATCGCAAAGGAGAATTTCATGCAGGGCAGCTTCGTCGACGACTTGTTGCTCAGCGCCTCTTACAGCGACCTGAGTGAGGACATAGATGTGTATAAGGACGACAGAAACTTCTATATCTACGATGCTTTGTGGGCAATGGGTGGAAGTGGATTCTCATGGAATGAAGGTTCTACTACCGACCGCACCTACTCCACAACCGGTAACAGCCCGGCACTCGACTTCGTGCATCGCAAGGAATTCTCCGTCAGTCTGAGAGGCTCGTTCTTCAACAAGCTGATCTCTACCGACCTCACATTCTTCAATACCGATATGGATGGATTCATTATCAAGAACCCCACAATATTCCCCTCTCACTTGCAGGGCGGACTCTCTGGAAGCTCATTCAAGCCGGCTATCAACAATGATATTCAAAACCGACAGGGACTCGACTTCAGCATCACCGCTCAGAAGCAGTTCGGACAGGTGCACGCACAGCTTGGGGTCGTCGGTACTTATCTCACAACCGAATGGAAGCGCTTTGATGAATTAATAGATCCCACAGCAGAGCATAAATACACTGAGGGCCAGTACCTTGATGCCCTCTGGGGTTACAAATGCTTAGGTTTCTATACTGAGGACGACTTCAACATAACCACGACCGATGACGGTAAGACCAGATACAGTTTGAAGAGCGGTCTCCCCGTGTCAAAAATCGGCGGTGCTATCCAACCGGGTGACTTGAAGTATGTGGATGTGAATAACGACGGCATTATCGACAAAAATGACCTGGTTGTTCTTGGCAAGTCGGGCAACGTTACCTATTTGGATACCAACGGCAATCCCATTGGCAGCTCTGCCATCGGCACTCCTTGGAACATCGGTGTTAACTTGACTCTCAAGTACAAGAATTTTACTCTCTTCATGTTGGGTAATGGGCAGTTCGGAGGCAAGGGTATGATGAACGGCAGTTATTTCTACATGAGTGGCGACACCAAGTACTCTGTCAATGCCCTTGGACGTTGGACTAAGGAGACAGCAAATACTGCTACTCATCCGCGTCTTACTTCACTTTCCTCTGCCAACAACGGCGCTGCATCCACATTCTGGCTGTACAGCACTGACCGGTTCAACCTCCGCAAAGTGCAGCTTACCTACGACTTCCCCGAAGATATGTTCCAAGGAAAAGTCGTAAAGGCTCTCTCGGTTTATTTGAACGGAAACGACCTTCTCACTTTCTCCAAGTATCGCAAGATGATGGAGACAAGCGTTGGATATGCACCACAGACTCGTTTCTATAATCTCGGTGTTAAGGTAACCTTCTAATAAAACAACAAGAAAATGAAGACAAGAAACATTATATTGTATTTTATCGGTCTCCTCGCTCTCTCATCATGCGATGACATGTTTGAGCCGGCAGATGAAAACAACCGACCGGAGGAAGCCATGTATGAGGAGTCGAGATATGCGCATGGTCTGCTGATGTATGGATATGACCGCCTTCCTTATATAACAACCACACAGACTGATATCGCTACTGATGATGCCGTAACCAATGTCACCAACAGCGCATTCCTCAATATGGCTACCGGTACATGGGCTTCCGACAACAACCCGATGTCACAATGGGATAATTGTAAGGATGGTATACAGTATGTCAATCTCTTCCTTACAAAGGTGGACAATGTCAAGTGGGCGCCAAGTGCCGCTTCTAAGCAGCAGATGTTTATCGACCGTCTGAAAGGAGAGGCTTTGGGACTGCGAGCACTGTTTTATTACTATCTCCTTCAGGCTCATGGTGGATATGCCGACGATGGGGTGCTCTACGGTGTGCCTTTGCTTACACTGCCTGAAACCGGTAGCTCCGACTTCAATCAGCCAAGAGCAACATTTGCCGACTGTGTAAACCAGTGTTTCACCGACTGCGACAACGCAATGGAACTTCTTCCTTTTGATTATGAGGATATCGATAATGATGAGGACATTCCTGCAAAGTATAAGGCTCTTGGAGCAAATCATTCTGGTTTTAACCTCATCTTCGGTAGAAAGGCAAAAAATCTTATGAATGCAAGAATCGCTGAGGCTATAAAGGCACAGGTGGCTCTCCTCGCAGCAAGTCCTGCCTTCCGCGAGCAGAGTGGAGTGACCTCAGCACAGGCTGCAACGCTTTGTGCCAACGTACTCAAGAGAATCGGAGGAATGGAAGGATTTGACCCCACTGGAAACATCTGGTACAAGAATACCGCAAAGCTTGAGCCGAGTGCATCGGAAATGCCGGAAATTCTTTGGCGCGAAGACAGACATAAGAACGCTGATCAGGAAAGAGAGAATTTCCCGCCGACACTCTATGGCAGCGGAAGAGTTAACCCGTCGCAGAACCTTGTTGACGCTTTTCCAATGCGTAGCGGACTGCCCATCACGGATCCCAACTCTGGGTATGACCCGAAGAATCCTTATGCCAATCGGGATCCTCGTCTAAGCGACGACGTGATCTTTAATGGTTCTTCTTTCAGAAAAACCGTTATCGTAACAGGTACTTATCCCACTGAGAACAATGAGACCGACGACAACCTCAACAAAATCAGTACTTCAACACGTACGGGATATTACCTGAAGAAACTTCTCCGCGAAGACGTTAGCCCGCAGGCAAGCTCTCTCATCGAGCAGCAGCACATCTATCCGCGCATCCGTTACACCGAGATCTTCCTCGCATTCGCGGAAGCCGCTAACGATGCTTGGGGACCAAAGGGTGACCCCACTGGAATAGGTTTCACTGCTTACGACGTTATCAAGGCCATACGTGAGCGTGCCGGACTCGCTACAAACGAGATTGGTCAGCCGCTTGCCCAAGGGGATGTCTATCTTGAAGAGTGTGCTTCCGACCAGGCCAAAATGACCAACCTGATCCGTAACGAGCGCCGTATTGAGCTTTGCTTCGAGAACAAGCGCTTCTGGGACCTCCGTCGATGGATGTTGCCTATCAATGAGGGTGTGAAGGGTATGAAGATTGACCGCAATGAGGAAACTCAGGTGCTCACATACACCATCATCAATGTCGAGGACCGCAAGTACGACAGCTCATACCAGTGGTACGGACCAATTCCAAAGGGTGAAATCCTTAAATGGAGCAATCTCGTGCAAAACAGGGGCTGGCAATAATAGTCAGGTTTAAATAACTTAAAAGTAAACCATAAGAATTATGAAAATATCAAAATATATATACGGAGTAGTCTTGGGAGCGCTCTTCCTCACCAATACGTCTTGTTATAATTCGGACAGAGATTTCCCAGACTATGAAGATGGTACAACAGCCTACTTCGCATATCAGTTCCCGGTACGAACTATCATACTTGGTAACGATATCTACGACAATACGCTCGACAATCAGCACAAGTGCCAGATTTGGTCTACTATGGGTGGTGCCTATGGGGGACGAAAAGCAACTGTGGAGATTGCCGTCGATGAGTCGCTCTGCGATAACCTCTGGTTTGTTGATGATGGTGGTAACGCTTCCACTCCTGTGCTGCCCATGCCGACAGCATACTATCAGCTTGCTTCCAACTCCATCTCTTACAATGGGGATCCACGTGGATATGTGGAAGTGCAGCTCACCGATGCTTTCTTCAACGATCCAAAGGCGATAGAGAACACTTATGTTATTCCTCTCGTGATGAAGAGCGTGAAAGGAATTGACCATATCCTTACTGGTACACCGCGTCAGGGTTTCACTCCCGTGCGCCAGAATTTGGCGGAGTGGGCTACTCTGCCTAAGGACTATGTGCTTTACTGCGTGAAGTATATGAATCCATGGCAAGGAAAGTATATACGCCGTGGTGTGGATAATGTGACTGAGAATGGGACACTCACCACTGTCGTCAGAAAGGATTTCTCCCTCGTCAACTCCGACCTTGAGCACTATAAGGATAATCCTGTCAACCAAAATGACGAAGTTTGTGGTATCGCCACAAAAAACATGACTCAGGCCATTTTCCCGGTGTCGTTCAAAACTTCTGGCGCTTCCATCTCCTGTAATCTGATTCTCACTTTCAATGGCAACACCTGCACTATTTCAACCGATGATGACAATGTGACAGCGTCTGGAACGGGTGAATTCATTACCAAGGGAACTGAGAGACCTGAATACAAGGACTACCAGTGGGGTAGCAACAATGGCGAACCTGTACAGCGCGACATCCTCAAGTTGGCTTACAATGTGAACTTCGAAGACAGAAACATCCAGGTGTCAACCAACGACACGCTCGTTGTTCAGACTCGTGAGTCAAACAAGAAAGAATTCTTCACACCAAAATTTGTAAAATAATAATTGGAGGCTAAGAATATGAAAAGATTTTTTAGAAACGGTCTCTTGATGTTGGCTGCAGGGATGCTCGTAATATCCTGTGCTGACTATAACGTGACAGACGATTTCCCCGCTGCACCTGATCCCACTTTCGAAGAGCCTTATAAGGACCTGGCACCTGTCAAGTCGTACATCGACAGGGCACAGTTCCCGAATCTGACTCTCGGAGCCCAGCTTAGAGTGGCTGATTTCAACAAGCAGGAACTGGCTCATGCCGCTGCCATGACCAATTTCGACAATATCGCTTTCGGAACCTCTCTCATGTCGGGTACCATCATCAATGCAAAGGGTGTGATGAATTTCCTCGATATGAATGACCTCCTTGAACATATTGACGAAATAGAGGGTGAAGTGTTCGGAAGCCCTATCGTCGCAAATGCCAACCAGGCTGATGACTGGCTTAACTATCTTACGGCTCCTATTGAGATTCCGGTGGACTATGTGGAGGGCAAGACTGTCGACTACACCACAATGACTACTTTCGATGGTACAGTGCCGAAGGGTAAGGCCAGTATCGAGAAATACGATGGAATGAATTGTCTTAAAATCAATTCCAATTCAAACGTCTATATCATTGAGGGTTTTGATGTCGATCCGCTCGCTACATACACCACCACTTTCTGGGCAAAGGCTGACAAAGATGCTGAGTTTTATGTCAATTTCTCCGGCAACAGAATTGAGGGTGCTGGTGCCGACGGTAAATGGACATTCAAATCCGGTAAATGGACAAAGATTGTCGTGGAAGGTAAAAGTGCTCCTGACGCTACTGAAGGTTACTTGATGATTGAAAATACCCGTAAGACCCTCTTTTATGTGCAAAAAGTTGAGGTGGGCTACTATCCCGACAACCATCGTGCGCAGACAGCTCAGGAGATTAAAGACACAATCAACTATGCACTCAATGAATGGTGCGATGGTCTGATGAAAATCAACAAGGGACGTATCAACTCTTTCGACCTTATCGACGAGGCTATCGACAACAAAGCTGTTCTTGAGAATGGGTTGTACGACCTTAAGCATTCCACAGAAAAGTTGTTCTGGCAGGATATCCTGGGCAGTGAAAACTATGCAAAGGTTGTATCCAATGTGGCTGCAAAAGCTTATGAGAAGTATGAGGGCAATCCCGCTGATTTGAGATTCTTTATCAGTGAGACTGGACTCGAGGAGCAAAAGAAATTTGAGAGTCTCAAATACTGGATTGGTGTATGGGACAATAGTGGAGCGAAGATTGATGGCATCAATGCCAAACTTAATCTTTTCTACAGTGAGAATCCGGAAACTCAGGCGGCTAACAAAGCCTCTCTTGAGACTCTGCTCGCAAACCTTGCATCTACAGGCAAACTTATACGTCTCTCCAATTTCGATATCAAGTATCAGAGTGCTGACGGAGCTAATGTGGCAGCAAAAGATATCACACCCGAACAGAGGCAGAAACTTGCCGACTACTATGGATATGTGATAAAGAGCTACATGTCAAAGATTCCGCACGACAAGCAGGCTGGTATCTGCAAGGGCAACATGGCCGACACAACCGACCCCGTTGGACTTTGGTCGGTCGACAGCAAGGACTGGGTACGCAATGCCACATACAAGGCATTCTGCGATGCACTCAGCGGAAAGTAAATATCTTGAATGACAGATAATTGCCTGTGAACAAATGGATTCATTCTGTTTTTCCTGGCAATTATCTTTCACAGGTCTAAAAAACAACTTTATTTTATCTTATATTAATCTCCTTTTTAATAACTAAATTTTTTCTATTATGAAGAAACTCTTTACACTTGTTGCTCTCTTGACATGCTTCTTGGGAGCAAAGGCTGACTGGGTAGACATTTACAAAATTGACTACTCTACAAAGTCTGGTTTCCCATTCTATGTAATGGGTTATGTGCCGGAGTGGTATGACGGTGTGATGACCGACTTTGGTGCTATGTACAAGTATGTTACTTTGGACAACGAAGATGGTGAGACCAGCGATGTCATCGTAAAAACTGACAATGGCACAGAGTACTACAGAATTCAATTAAGTGAGCCGGGATGGCATCAGTATTTCATCGCTGATGGTATTCCCACTAACCTTGATGACGCTATCAAAGTAAAAGCTATGGTTAAAGCCTCTGAAGCTTGTACTATCAACGTCAACATGGGTTGGGGTTGGGGTGAAGGACAGCAAGTCGGCACCTCTGTCTCCATTGGCACTGAGTGGAATGAAGTTGAATGGGAGTACTCCGGAATCGGTGGAACTTCTTGTAACCTCGTCGCTCAGCCGGGTACTGTGACTGCAACCATCGAGTGGAAGTATGTGACAGTGTCTCACTTCGAGAAACCGTCCAGACCTGTTGTATGGCAGGAGTGGCTCACAAGTGATGGTCAGCCTGTCATCGTCGACGGTTCACCTATTCCTACTTACATGGGTGATGCCGAGACTCCTTGGGCTGATCCTAACGTGAGATTCGACGATCAGGAAAAGAACTACCTCATTTGTGCATGGTCTAAGGAGAAGGGCCGTAACATGAATGATGATGGTGGTTGGGATCCTTTCCCCGCCGACATCGAAATGGTTGACGGTAGCAATGTGTTTGTATGCCATGGTCAGGTTGCTGACACTGAGGGTGATGCCTCTGCATGGGACAACCAGTTCTGGATTCAGTCACCGAAGTCTTGGAAGTCTGGTGACCAGATCAAGATTCACTTCCGTTACAAGGCATCTGCTCCTGTAAGCTCTACTGACACTCAGATTCACTATCAGAACCCGTCCAACTACCTCATCTGGCATGCTATTGGCAACATTGCATTCACAACAGAGTGGCAGGAGTTTGATGGTATTATGAATATCGCTGACGACATGGCTGGTGGTTGGTCAATCGCATTCAACCTGAACTCAGTGGTGAAGGAAGCTGTCACATTCTATTTCGACGACCTCTCATGGCAAAGCATGAAGCTTGACGAGGGTTACTTCGTCGCTGCTTCCAACCCTGTGACTGGTATTGAGTATGACTATGACAATGCCATTGAATTTACTCCGGATCCTGAGGATGAGGAACTGATTATCGCAACAGTTGGTGAGGAAGGCAAGAAAGACACATGGGTGAGTGAGGTGATGATCTCTACTGTGCGTGGTAACGATGCTGCTTTCAAGGCTGCTACCATCAAACCTACAAGTGCTATCGTGGATGGTGAGTGGGGTGGATACACTGAGGCAAGTCTTGCTAAACTCAAACTGCCTGCAGCTGGTGTATGGAAAATCTCGCTCGCTCCTGAGACAAAGGAGATTTGCTTTGACAAGATTGAAGGTGACAAAGATATCGAGCCTATCGAAATCAATCCTAACCCGACAGTGGTTGTAGTAAATGCTCTCGAGAGAGACGACCTTGCCGATGAAAATGGTACTGTAAGAGAAGAAGAAGGTGGTACTGGACAGCCTTGGGACAACCAGTTCTGGATTGTGGCTAACCGCACACTTAGTGCTGGTGAGGAGACAATCGTTGAGTTCGACTATGTTGCTACACAAGATGCAAAAGTTACAACACAGAGCCACGGCGATCCCGGCGCTTACATCCACTGGGGTGCTATCGGCGACGTGAACTTCACAACTGAAGAGCAGCACTTCTCTACCACATTCACCATTCCTACTCAAGCAGACGGCATGCAATCTATCGCTTTCAACCTGTCTGAAATCAGACCGGCCAACGATTATACCTTTAAGAATTTTGTTTGGAAACTTTCTGACAACACTGAGACGCTCATCAACCAGACTGGTTCGGAGAACTTCTACGTGAAAATCCTTGGAGGTAATCCTGAAGTTTTTGTTGACCCGACAGGCATCAGCAGCGTGGTTTCTGACAACAATGTTTCCACCGCTGCCTATAACCTCGCCGGACAGCGTGTGTCGAAGGACTACAAGGGTATCGTCGTTAAGAACGGTAGAAAGTACATTTCCAAGTAAATGCTTGTCTCTCTAATCTTTTAGAGAGCGAATAAACCACTTCGTGCGTCACGTTTTCGTCATAATGACGGAATGTGGCGCACGA
>JAEEGL011978234.1_pt1 | contig 25461 bp, 18 predicted proteins | sample 9134231 | NCBI WGS metagenome assembly JAEEGL01 (sample SAMN16246548, study PRJNA631951) | gut metagenome | biome: gut microbiome; feature: rumen; material: fiber-attached | host: Bos | place: Iran: Karaj | collected 2018-10
GCTTAAGTATCTCGGCTGGAAGAAGCTGCAGCATAAACCGTCAACCTTTACCTGGGCCGGCGTGTTCTACGGAGAATACAAAGGAAAAATAGTGATGCAGGAAAGCGAGGTTGATGACGTGCTGATGCTTACGGCGGAAGAAGTCTCATCAAGAGCCGGTGAATTCACTCCCGATTCACTTATAGCCTTCAGATTCGTGCAGGAACAGCTGAGAGAAGGAAAGATTTAGATTTCCGGAGTAAGACAGCCTGTCTCAGGCTGTCTTTACTGACCGGATTATAGCCACTTCTTGCGTCTGAAGAAGAGGTAGGTGATGGTGGCTGAAAGAATCATCATGATAATGGAAATCGGGTAGCCGTATTTCCAGTCAAGTTCAGGCATGGTGTTGAAGTTCATGCCGTATACGCTTGCAATCCAGGTCGGAGGCATGAACACTACCGCCGCCACGGAGAAGATTTTGATAATCTTGTTCTGCTTGTGGTTGGTGTATGACATCGCTGTCTGCAGCTGGAAGTTGATCTTGTCGAACATGAACTGAGTGTGCGGAAGCAGGGACTCGATATCCTGAAGGATATTGTCAATGGTTTCGAACTGCTGTGAGGTCAGACGTCCGGTTATGGATTTACGCAGGAATCGCAGAGCCTTTCTGGTATCGAACAGGGCACTACGAATCTGGGAAATGGTTTCTTCCTGGAAGGTAAGTTCCTGAAGCAGATCCTGAATGGTTTCGTCATCATCAGACAGTACCTGTGAGGCGGTTTCTTCCAGAGTTTCGTAAGAGTCTTCGATGTAGTCTGACAGGGATTCAACCTTGATGTCCTGCAGTTCCAGGAAAATGTCGATGTTGTCCTTGATTTCCACGCGGTCATGCTTGAGATAATGTCTCAGCAGACGGATGATGCTTACGTCCTCTTCACGGAAAGTGATAAGCATGCTGCCGTGAATGGTGAACAGTACGTTGGCACTCTCTGTTTCACGACCTTTTCTCTGCGGGAACAGGGAGGTGATGTGAACACCGTCGGTATCGATGTAGAAACGGGATGATGATTCGATTTCGTCGATGTCATCCTCTTCCGGAACCTCTTCCTTGAAGAGGTGCTGCATCCATTCCCTTTCTTCGTCGTCAGGGTTTTTGATGTCAATCCAGATGGTGTTTTCAGGTATGGGCTTCAGAGGTTCGAGATCCTTGTAGGTCAGGGTCTGGTTATTCAGTATATATGTTCTGATCATCTCTGTCCTCCTACCTGTCTTAACTGAACTATTTTATCAAAATGTCCTGTTTTATGCAAACGGCGGTTGTCCGTTAACGGCATTCCGTCGGGCTTTGACGGGGATGCGTAAAGGGCGGAAACAGAAAACGCCGGATGTGATTTTTTCAGCATCCGGCGTCATGTTTTTATAAGCTAAGGTTCTGGCTTAGATTTCCTTTGCGAATTCAACGGCACGACCGATGTAGTTTGCCGGAGTAAGCTTTCTTAAGGATTCCTTGGCTTCTTCAGGGATTTCAAGAGTATCGATGAACTTCAGCATGATTTCCTGATTTACCTTCTGACCGCGGGTGAGAGCCTTGAGCTTTTCATAAGGCTTGTCAACACCGTATCTGCGCATTACGGTCTGATATGGTTCTGCCAGAACTTCCCAGTTGTTGTCGAGTTCGTCAAGCATGTGCTGAGTGTTGGCTTCAAGCTTGCTTACGCCTTTGAGGGTAGACTTCATGGCGATTTCGGTATAGCCGACTGCAACACCGAGGTTTCTCAGAACGGTAGAGTCGGTAAGGTCTCTCTGCCAGCGGCTTACAGGAAGCTTTGCTGCCAGGTGATTGAAGATTGCATTGGCGATGCCGATGTTGCCTTCTGAGTTTTCGAAGTCGATTGGGTTAACCTTGTGAGGCATGGTTGAAGAACCTACTTCACCGGCGATGGTACGCTGCTTGAAGGTACCGAGACAGATGTAACCCCAGATGTCACGGTCAAAGTCTAAAACGATGGTGTTGAATCTTGCGATGGCATTGAACAGTTCGGCAATGTAATCGTGAGGTTCGATCTGGATGGTGTACGGATTCCAAGTCAGACCGAGGCTTTCAACGAATTCCTGACTGAACTTCTTCCAGTCTACGTTTGGATAAGCACTTAAGTGAGCATTGTAGTTACCAACGGCACCGTTGATCTTTGCGAGAAGCTCTACAGATTCAATCTGCTTGAGCTGACGGCGGAGACGGTATACAACGTTGGCCATTTCCTTACCGAGGGTGGAAGGAGATGCCGGCTGACCGTGAGTTCTTGACATCATCGGAGCTTCTGCATAGGTGTGTGCCAGATTGGTGATGGCGTCAATGATCTGGTTGAATAAAGGAACGATAACCTGTTCTCTTGCCTTCTTGAGCATTAAGGCATGAGAGTTGTTGTTGATGTCTTCTGAAGTACAGGCAAAGTGGATGAATTCCTTAACTGCATTGATTTCAGGGAATTCGGCAGCCTTGTCCTTAAGGAAGTATTCAATAGCCTTAACATCGTGATTGGTTACGCTTTCGTGCTTCTTGATGGCCTGGGCATCGGCGAGGCTGAAGTTGTTCACAATGTTGTCGAGGAAAGCGACAGCTTCCTTGCTGAATGCAGGAACTTCGGTGATTTCAGGAGTGGCGGCTAACTTCTTTAACCATTCAACCTCAACGGTTACACGGTTATGCATTAAACCGAATTCTGAGAAAATAGCGCGAAGATCGGTACATTTTCCGGCATAACGTCCGTCAATAGGGGACACTGCGGTAAGAGTAGATAGTTCTAATTCCATTTGCTGTTATAGCTCCAGTTTATTAATGTAAAGGAATCAAGTTAAATTTGTTTCAGACGGGTGTTTGCACATTCAACCAGTCTGGCTCTTCTAAAAATGAAACTGCGACGTCTTCCGCCGGCACTGCGCCAGTGGATAACGGCTTTAATGGCGGCAAGAATAAGGGCTCTGATTTTATGCTGGATGTGCAGCTGCTGCAGCATGCTCTTCCTGCCGTAAATATTAAATTTAAGAAGTCCGGTATCTGAAATTTCAGACTTGTAGATATTGGACAGATTTTCAATAAGCCCAGGATCAAGGACAGACAGATGTCTGGCTCTGGCCTGTTCTGTGTTGTCCACCAGTCTGCGGTTGAGTCTTTCGGCCACCGTTACCGACTGGGTGACTTTTCTTTCAAGACGAATGAACAGAATCACGTACTTTGCCAGCTGCAGGTATCTCTGTTCACCTGAATTTCCGCCAAAACACTGAACCAGTGAAAAATAACCTTTTTTCAGATACTGAGGCGGATAAAGCTCTTCGAGATTATCGGTACTGTCAACAGCTAACGATTTAATGAGAATGGCGGCAGCGTCCTCATCCCAGGTTCCGCAGTTTGCGAGTTCCTGAATCAGGGCACTGGCCTGACAGATTGCGGCAAAAGCCTGAGTCTGGGCAGTAATGTCGTTAGCCATAGAGTCTCCTTAAATATTCTGAAGGCGCTGTTCAATGATGCCGCCGCCGAGACATTCCTCTCCATTGTATAAAACGGCACTCTGTCCCGGAGTTACCGCAGCCACATCATGATCAAAGACAACCTTAATCTGATCGTCTCCGGTCTGCTCCGCATAGCACGGAATGTCAGGCTGGCGGTATCTTGTCTTTACGGTGTATCTTCCCGCCTTGAGCGGTTCACGGTTGGTAAAGCAGAGATTGGTTGCAATCAGTGCCTTTGACATGAGTCTCGGGTGATTGTGTCCCTGAGCCACAATGAGAACATTGTGTTCAAGGTCTTTGTCAACCACATACCACGGTTCATCAGAGCCGTCTTTTCTGCCGCCGATTCTCAGTCCCTTTCTCTGACCGAGAGTGTGGTACATCAGACCGTCATGCTTTCCGATAACCTCTCCGTCGACAGTTACGATGTCGCCTCCCTTGGCCGGAATGAACCGGCTGAGGAATTCATTGAATCTTTTTTCCCCAATAAAGCAGATTCCGGTGGAATCCTTCTTGGCTGCGGTGACAAGTCCCAGCTTGGAGGCTATTTCCCTTACCTTTGGCTTGATGATGTCGCCAACAGGAAAGAGAGACTTGCCGATCTGCTCATGGCTCAGAGTGTACAGGAAGTAGCTCTGATCCTTGTTCGGATCCGTTCCTCTGAGAAGCTTGGGCTTTTCATCAAAGGTACGCTGCACATAGTGACCGGTGGCAATGTAGTCGGCCTCCAGATCTTCCATGGCATAGTCAAGGAATGCCTTGAACTTGATTTCCTTGTTGCACAGAATGTCCGGATTCGGGGTTCTGCCGGCACTGTACTCCGACAGAAAGTTTTCAAAAACACGATCCCAGTATTCGGCTGCGAAATTTATGGTCTTAAGCTCAATGCCTATTTTTTCGCATACGGCTCTGGCATCCGCCAGATCGGCGGCAGCGGAGCAGTAAGTGTCCGTGTCGTCTTCTTCCCAGTTCTTCATGAAAAGACCGACGACATCATATCCCTGTTCTTTAAGCAGGTATGCTGATACGGAGGAATCAACCCCGCCTGACATACCGACTACTACTTTTTTTGTTGACATTTGTGATCGAAATACCAGAATTGTTGTGAAATATTTAGAAATACATCTGTAGAATTATACGACAATGCGGGCTTTATTTCAATTTGTTACGGCTTGATTGTTTTCAGAATATCAAGAGGATATCTGTTGCCGGCAAAGTAGTCGTCAAAGCAGTGTTTTACAAGTCTGGTGCGGTACTGAGGCTTGAGTTTTTCAATCTCCTCGCGGGTGTACCATCCTGCTGTCTGAATATCCTGATCCGGATCGTTGGCTGTCAGTTCTTCAGGAAGGTCATTGTTGACTGTGTAGAAGCAGAATCTCTGAATGGTTTCGTTATCCTTTACGTAGGTGTAGATGCCGCAGAGTCCCTGGGGCTCAAGATTAAGTCCGGTTTCCTCTCTCATTTCCCTCTTAACTGCGTCAATCAGGTCTTCCCTGTTTTCAAGATGTCCTGCGGGTTGTCCGTAAACAGGATAGGGTGCTTCATCGTATTCTGATACAAGAGCGTATTTACCGCGACATTCGATGATTGCCGCAACTGTTACATAAGGACGAAAACGTTCAGCCATTGTTATTTTCTCTCAGTTCGTGTTTTTGGAGTTACATGTGTTTTATGACAGTCATAATGATTAAACCGCCGGAAGGCGGTTTAATCTGCTGTCGGAAATTCTGTCCATATTCTACCAACAAAGAGAGTGTTAGTCACTTCAGATTGAACGCAATTTACTCATGACTGTTTTTCTCTGAACTTTACGGAAAAACCTGAAAGTCTGTTTCAGAAAGTCAGTAAGCCTGGAAATTCCGCCTGTTTTATGGAAAAAAGAGTAAACTACCGCGCCTTCATCTGACGGACGGAATCGGAAAGTTTGTCGTAGCTTGTTATCAGATCAACGGGATACAGACGTCCCTCATGAAAATCCCTGATGGCATCAAACACAAGTTCGGAACGCATGCTCGGAGAAATCGCCCGGCACTGTTCGTATGTCATCCAGTGATGAGCCACGATATCTCCGTCAGGATCATTTATCATCAGCTCAGGTTCACTGTCCAGCCTGAGACTGAACACGGTTCTCAGCATGGTATAGTTGTCCTGAACCAGATTGTACAGTCCCACCACTCCGTCAAAATGATCTGTTCTGATGCCTGTTTCCTCGTAAAGTTCTCTTACGGCTCCTTCAAACAGATTCTCCCAGTGTTCAATATGACCGGCCGGGGTGTTATAAACCGGATTCCCGTTACCGAGACGCTCTTCCACAATCAGGTATTTGTTATTGAAGGTAACGATGACGGCAACAACAGAGACAGGTTTGAATTTGTAGGACATGACGAAACGGCTCCTCTTTGCTGACTAAGCAAAATTTTATCACAAGGAGGAAAAGAAACAAATAAAACACGGGAGATGATTAAAGAAAAAGAGATGCTTAATCCGCTGAAAACATCACGTATCCGTGATGGACCGGTGTATGGATGACTTCCGTATTTTCGGATGCGCGTAACCTGAATTCAATGAAACATTGCGTGCGGACAGAGCCGGAACGGGGCCGGCCTGAAATACATCTGGTTTAATCCCGGCATAATCCGGTGAAAACGTATGTGTCACCGTCTTTTGAAAAACGGTAATAACAGACTTCCGCAACGGAACCGTCAGAGAAGGTTCCTCTGCCTCTGAAAAATTTTCCGCCTGTTTTGAGCTGGTTCCTGTCTTTACTGAATACCTCGAAAGCGTCCTTATCGGTACCTGTGCTCAGAAGTTCCAGTTTATCCAGTGTAATGTCGAGCTCTTCATCTTCAAGTGATTCGTTAATCATTTTTTTTGCGAAATGAGTTGCGCCTGAATCTGTGTGGTTTTCCCAAAATACAAAGCCGTTATAGATAAGGATGCCCAATGCGATGATTGTGGTGACAACAGTTACTGATGAAGATTGATTAGCCATTCGAATTATCCTTAATCTGCAATGAATGTTTTATATTTACGCCGAAGCTGTTTACGCGATTTATTTTGCTGTCGGATTTACCGTTCCGGTGTATCGGAATGATGTTTATAAATCAAAAAGAAAAACACGCTGCCGGCATATTCCTGTTATCTGCCGGAGCCTCTGGTCTTTAGGTTCCGACAGCTTCTGATTATTTAACCGGAGTGGTGTAATAATCCCTGAATTCATCTGTGGTTATGTAAAGATTCAGTTTTTTGTCAGGGGTTTTGTTTTTTGAGATCCACGGTCCGGCAAAAAATATCATTCTGTCTGTTTCTGATGCCGGTGAATTCTGTACGTCATCTATTTTCATATCATCTGAAACAGGAGGCAGGTTTGCCGCTTTTCTAAGTGTGTTTTCGCTGATCCCGTATATGTGGCAGACCTCACGGCTGTATTTTATCACAGGCTCGGGGTGTAGGGACAGTTTTATGTTAGGCCAACATGTGTATGTCAGTCCTATGATTGCCGTATTGAACTGGCTTATTTGAAAGTTGCAGCGTGTTTCAAAAGTTCTCTTCCAGCTTCGGAAAGAGCTTGAAATGTTTTTTTCTGTCCCCATATCAGACATCAGCATCAGAGGAGAATCGTAATTATTCTTTACCGCATGGTAAAACAACTCTGCAGGCTGCAGTTGAAGCTCCAGATGAATGCCTGATTCCAGGGCCTGGCGGAATCTCATTCCGTAATCACGTCTGGTTCTGTACACGATAAAAAATATCATAACGGTACTAATAACTAACAGAATCCAGAATATAAATACAACCTGACTGAAGGTTGTGCTGTGTCTGTCGACAGCAAAGATTTCGGACGGATCATCTTTTTCATAGATGAATTTTATTTTTTCACCGAGGAGTGCCGTACATTCAATATTTTTTATTCTCATCAGTTTCGGAACATTTTCTGAGTTTTCACTGGTGGACAGTACCTTCACATAATAATCGCATGTTTTTGAGCTATGGTATTTGAATTGGTCTGCCGATGAATGGATAAATCCCGTTCCGTAGGCGTAACCGCTCAATGTTATGTCAAAATATTTTTTTGAAATTACGGGAACGGATTTTACGACGTAGACAGTGCATGAAATAATCAGTGTTAATACGAACATAAACAAAAGCACATTCCTTAAGTAATGCTTACGTATAATCACTGAATCTGATATGTATCCCAGACTCTGTTTATCGAATATAATTGACGTCAGTATGTCTTTTTTATTGTTTGTGTAGTTCATTCCCGTAGTTCCGAATTAAGAACAGTGCGGGCTATTGTACAACTGTTTTCTAATAAATGACATTTATCCTAAAAAAAATTGGGGACTTATCATGAAAATTTTGAAGAATTTTAGCCAATGAAAAATATGTTATATGAGATTTAACATTTATACGTTTTAAAAAGTATCTTTGATGTTTAAGGGAAATGATTATACAGATTCGTTCTGAGTAGTTTTTAGCCAACTCAAATATTATTTTTAAGGATCACATAAAAAAAAGGATAACTCCTTTAAAATACTTATAATTTCACGAAAACGATGTAATTTTGCGTATACGAAGGAGTTTAATAAATTGAATAAACAAGAATTAGCAACCAAGATATGGACTACAGCAGATGAATTACGAAAAAATATTAAAGCTTCTGAGTATAAGGATTACATTCTTGGCTTTATGTTTTATAAATACCTGTCTGACAAAGAATTAGACTTCGTTAAAGCCGAGGGCGGCTCTATTGATGATTTAAAAGACAGTAGTGAAGATAATAAAAGATATTTTCAAGATAATTTGGGTTTCTTTATTTCCTTTGATGATCTTTTCTCGACCTGGCAAGCTACCGGTGGGAAATTAGGGGCTCAAAATGTTGCTAGTGCAATAGAAAATTTTTATCAAAATCTAAATGAAAAGTACGCTCGTTGCTTTTATGTATACAACAAAGAAGTTAATAGACATTCCGGTGTATTTGATGCGTTGGATTCAGGCCTATCAAAATTGGGTGAAAATGCAGGTAATCGTGATAAAGCAGTAAGAAGTATTGTTGAACTCGTGGCACAGATTCCACCAAAAAGTAAACAATATGATGTTCTTGGTTATATCTATGAATACTTAATTAAACAATTTTCATCTGAGGCTAAGAAGGACGGTGCCTTCTACACCCCTCATGAAATGACAAGCTTGATGGCTCGTATTATGGCCGAACGCTTGAAAGATAGAAAAGAAATAACAGTTTATGACCCCTGTGTAGGTACTGCCGGCCTTTTGCTCAATATTGGTCATGAAGCTGCAAAATATATTGAACCAAATAATATTAAATACTATGGTCAGGAATTAATTACAGAAACGAGTAACATTGCCAAGATGAACTTGTTTATGCAAGATATTCCTGTTCAAAACATCGTAGTTCGTAATGCTGATACCTTAGAAGATGATTGGCCTTACTTTGATGAAAATACAGCGTATACCCCTTTATTTGTCGATGCAGTTACAGCAAATCCTCCATACTCACTTAACTGGAATCCAGATTTATATAAAATGGATGAGCGTTTTCGCCAATATGGACTTGCACCCGCAAGTAGGGCAGATTTAGCTTTTCTTTTACACTGCTTGTACCATGTTAAACCTGATGGCATAGTATCTATTGTTCTTCCTCATGGGATCCTATTTAGGGAAGGTTCAGAAGGTGAAATTCGTAAAAACCTCATAGACAATAATAATATTGAAACGATCATTGGTATGCCTGGCAACCTCTTCTTTGCTACAGGGATACCAGTATGTATAGTAATTCTTTCCAAAAACAGACATGCGAGTGATGTCTTATTTGTTGATGCATCAGAGTGTTTTAAAAAAGACAAAAACCAAAATGTCCTACGTGAATGCGATGTTCAACGAATTTTTGATGCGGTACAGGAAAGAAAAGATATTCCTCATTTCGCTAAACTTGTTTCCAAGGAGCGTATCATTCAGGAAGAATATAATTTAAATATTCCTCGATATATATCTTCTGAAACAGAAGATGAGCAATATGATTTATATTCACTTATGACAGGCTTGATTTCTGACGAAGAATTATCTTGCTATGACAAATATTGGAATAAATTCCCGGCACTTAAATCAAAATTATTTTCTAAAGAAGGGGACTATTATAAATTTTCCAATAGTGATTTAAAAAATACTATTTTAAACGACGCAGATGTAAAGGCATTTTTAGAAGAACATCATGATAGATCTGAACAATTTAAGCAGTATTTAATAAGTAGGCTTATTCATTCATCAACAGATGTAAAAACAAAAGATGGTTTAATATCTTCTATTTTTTCGTCATTTAATAATATTGACCTCATTGACAAGTACGACATATATCAAATCTTTGCCGATTGTTGGGTGGAAATTGAATCAGATCTTGTTCGTCTTCGTTCTGAAGGGAAAGATGTTTGTAGGAAGATGGAAGAAGATATTGTGCTAAAAAAGGATTCTACAACACACAAAATTGAAGAGGTGGTTGTGGGAATGAAAGGCTCAATTTTCCCTCTAGATTTTATAAAAACTTCATTTTTTAAACAAGATTTCGACATGGTAAAACACTACGAATCAAGATTATCTGATGCAAAATCTGTCTATACAGATTTGTATGAAAGTTTAGACGAGGATATTCAAAAGAAAATTGCAAATGAAAAAGACAAATCTAAAATTGATTCTAAAAAGCTAAAAGTAGAAATTAAGAACAATATTATTGATAAGGAAATAATTGAGCAATTAAAAACAATATTAAGTGCAATGGAAAAAGAAAAGGCAGATAAAAAGGCTATCAAGGAAATAATCCAACAACTTGATAAAAAAGCTCAAGAAAAACTAGCCAACCTTACCGATATTGAAATTGATGAGTTACTTGAAAAAAAATGGATTGAACCACTATTTCTAGGAATGAAAGAAATATCTGATTCTGTTATTTCTAATTTTTCTAACGAATTAAAGTCGTTAAAGGATAAATATGATAATCCTATGGAAATTCTTGCAGAACAAGAAAATTCAATTAATTCAGAGTTAAATGTTCTTCTAAACGATTTAACTGGTTCCATTACTGATGTGAAAGCAGTCCAAATGTTGATGAAGGAGCTTTAAAATGAATGATGTAAAAAAAAGCCCCAAAATTAGGTTTGATGGTTTCACTGATGCTTGGGAACAGCGTAAGCTTGGCGACAAAATGTATATTAAGTCAAGAATAGGTTGGCAAGCGCTGACAAAGAAGGAATATTTGGAAACAGGTAATTACTATCTGATAACAGGAACAGACATTGACGAAGATAATCATGTTGTTGATTTAAAGCGTTGCTACTATGTTTCAAAAGAACGATATGAAATGGATGATAAGATTCAAGTTCATGAAGGAGATATTATAGTAACAAAGGATGGAACTATCGGAAAAGTTGCGATGGTTACCGGACTTGACAAGCCTGCCACTCTCAACAGTCATCTTTTTGTATTAAGGGATATAAGTGGTACCCTTTATAACAGATTCTTGCTTCAAATTTTGAGTTCACATATTTTTGATTCGTTTGTAGAAAGCACAAAGACAGGTAGTACACTCACCGGATTACCCCAAAAGACAATTGTGGAATTCAAATTCTTGGCTCCGAAATTTGAGGAACAAAAGAAGATATCTCAGTTTTTAGATAATCTCGACAGCCTTATTACCCTTCATCAGCGTAAGTGTGAAAAATTAAAATGTATAAAAAAATCAATGCTTGGGAAAATGTTCCCGAAAAATGGAGAAAAATTTCCAGAAATCAGATTTAAAGGTTTTACTGATGCTTGGGAACAGCGTAAGTTTTCTGATCTCGCTGAGACTAGAAGAGGACTAACATATAAACCTGAAAATATTAAAGACAATGGAATAAGAGTTTTACGTTCGTCTAATATCAATGAGGACACTTTCATCTTCTCCTCTGATGATGTTTTTGTTGAACCCTCAGCAGTAAAAATTCCATTGGCAAAGAATGGAGATATTCTAATTACATCAGCAAACGGTTCATCTCGCTTAGTAGGAAAACATACAATAATCAGAGAGCTTCCAGAGGATTCTGCTGTACATGGTGGGTTCATGTTATTGGCAAGTTCTCAGCAATCTGAGTTTGTAAATGCTCTAATGGGCTCACCTTGGTATGCAAAATTTATAGCGACTTTTGTAGCTGGTGGAAATGGAGCAATTGGTAATCTGAATAAATCGGATTTAGATGACCAAGAGATCGTAGTTCCTTCACCAGAAGAACAAACGAAAATTGGACAATTCTTTAAATCGCTAGATAACCTTATTACCCTTCATCAGCGTAAGTACGAAAAGTTAACCAAAATTAAAAAATCATTTCTCCAAAAGCTCTTCGTTTAAGGAGTAAAAATATGCCTTTACCGTATACAGGTCCCCGTGGGGAATTAAATTTTGAAGAAGATTTTATTGAAGCTCTTCAATCTTCAGGATGGGAACGTAATATTCTTAAAAACTATTCAGTTGAAGAACTGATAAATAATTGGCGAAATATTATTTTTGAGCGTAATCGTTCTCGATTGGGGGGGATTCCTCTTTCTGATGATGAAATGTTACAGGTCTTGGATGCGGTAAAGCAACAGGCAAATACTCCATGTAAAGCTAATCACTTTATCAATAGTGCAAATCGTGGTGTTGGGATAATACGAGACAAAACATCCAAAGATGAAATCCATGCCGGAAAAGAAGTTTATTTAGATCTTTTTCAGGCTCAAGAGATTGCAGGAGGCACTTCTCGATATCAAATTGCAGAACAAACTAATTTTATTAGCAGTAATCCTAATTATCCTGATAGAAGGGGAGATATAACTCTTCTGATAGATGGTATTCCAGTGATTCATATAGAACTTAAAGCATCTGGTGTAGATATTATGGAGGCATGCACACAAATACAGAAATATACTCAAGAAGGTGTTTTCACTGGTTTTATGAGTCTTGTACAGGTGTTTTGGGCTGTTACCCCGGAAGATGCTTTATATTTTTCAAACCCTGGTGATAAAGATAAATTTAATTCCGCCTTTTTCTTCCGTTGGGGGGATAGGGATAACAATATAATTAAGGATTGGAAAGAACTTATTAAAGGAACTAACCATATTCTTTCTATTCCAGAAGCCCATAAGATGATTGGTTATTACACTACAGCAGATGTAAATGCTGATATTCTGAAAGTAGTCAGAAGTTATCAGTATACCGCTATAAAATCTATCATCGAAAAAACCAAAGACCATATTTGGGGGAATGTAGACAAGGAACAACAAAAAGGTGGGTATGTTTGGTGCACTACTGGTGGCGGAAAAACAATGACGAGTTTTAAAGCCGGTCAGTTAATTATTGATATGAATTTAGCTGATAAAGTAGTTTTTGTAGTTGATAGAAAAGCGCTGGATGAACAATCTTATAAAGAATACAGCTCATTTCAAAGAGATGGTGAAACAATAGTTCAAACAACATCGTCTTCTAATTTATTTAATAAGCTTAAATCTCCAAATTCTGATGATTCTCTTATTCTGACGTCTATACAAAAGTTAGCTAATGTTAACGAAGATTCAGACAAAATTGAAAAGAATACATTGGAAATGGTTGCTCAAAAAAGAATTGTATTCATTGTTGATGAAGCACATCGTTCTCAGTTTGGATTAATGCATGAAAGTGTAAAGACAACTTTCTACAACGCATTATTTTTTGGCTTTACAGGCACTCCAATTATGAATGATAACATGAGGGATGGAGAGCAAACTACAGAATCCGTTTTCGGTCGTCCTTTAGCAATATATTCATTAGCCACAGGAATTCGTGATAAAAATGTACTTGGTTTTTGGCCTCAGTATGTAAAAACGTTTAAAGATGATGATATTCGAAAAGCAGTTGTCTGTCGGGAATTAAAAAAGACAAAAGAAGAGTTAGAGAAACTTATTCCTGGAACCAATGAATACAGACTGTATAAGCATTACATGCAAGAAGCTCCAATGGCTTCTAAATACGATGATTCTGGCAAAATTGTAGAAAAAGGAATAGAAGATTTTTTAGTAAATAATGACTTTAACAAAGCACATAGAATAGCTGTTGTAGATAATATATTAGAACACTTCAAAACAATCTCTAATGGAACAAAGGGAACTTTATTTCATTCTATTCTTGCCACATCATCTATTCAAGAAGCCTGCGAATATTGGGAATTATTCCGTTTGAAGGCTAAAGAATTAAATGTTACAGCATTGTTTGATCCTAATATTAACGGAAATACGATTGAGGTTATTCAGAAATCCGAAACAATCGTTAAAATCATCGAACATTATAATAGTACCTTTGAAACTTCTTTTAATAGAAAAAACGACCCGAACCTTGAAGGATTTAAAGCTGATTTAACAGCCAGACTTGCTCATAAAAAACCTTATCAGCACATAGGTAACAATCACCAGAAGTGTTTAGATATTGTCATTGTTGTAGACCAACTTCTTACTGGGTTTGATTCAGCTTATGTAAATGTGCTTTATATGGATAAGGAGATGGAATACGACAACTTGATCCAGGCTATATCAAGAACCAATAGAATTTTTGATAACGATGAAAAGCCGTGGGGAATGGTAAAGTTTTATAGAAAACCGGAAACTATGCGCAGAAATCTTGATAAAGCTCTTGAGTTGTATTGTCAGGGAGATGCTACCGGAGTTCAAGAAAAAGAACTAGAGGATAACATTAAAAAGCTTAATGAGTTATACGGTGATATTTGTGATATTTTCTCTCATGATAACATTCAAAACTTCATTACTCTCCCAAGTTCTGATGCTGACAGACAAAAATTCAGAAAGGATTTTTGTGAAATGAAATCTACCCTTAGAGCAGCATTTCTACAAGGGTTCAAATGGTCTAATGAATATGCTTCGAAGCTAAATTTTAATGAATCTACTTATAAGATTCTCAAAATGCGTTTTAATGAGCTTCATACTGGAGGTGGAGGAAATCGTAAACCAAAATTAGGATTTAATTTGGAAACTCATATTTCAGAAACAAAAGGTGAACAAATTGATTCAGCATATTTGGAAGCTAGATTTGTTATATTGACGATTAGCGATATTGAAAGAGAAAATAAGTACGATATTGTCCAGGATATAAAGAATCATCTGGGTATATTACCATCTGTACTGCAAAAATATGCTATTCAGGTTCTGACTGATATAGAAACAAAAAAATTTGAATTTGTTCCAGGAAAAAAGTTTATGGAATATATTTCGGAGTACAGGAATACAGCAATAAAAAATGCTGTAACAGATGAGGCGGTAAAGTTCGGTCTGGATATCGATTTGTTTTTAGATATCTACTATAAGTCAGATTCTAATGGTATAGATCAATTAAAACTAAAAACATTAGAAAACACATCAAACATAAATCTTGCAATGGAATATTTTAATACAAGCAGTGCTTTTGCTGCGCGTCGAAAGATGCATGCTGAAATTTGTGAATTTATAGAAATGCAAAAGGCAGAAATAGATCAATAGTAATCAATTGCAGATATTAAGAATATGAATATCCGAATTCTAAGGATTTGAATCATGTTAACGTGCGATTTTATTAATTCTGTAAAGGAATTATATGACAACATGAAGAAAGAGGAAAATGGTAGATACAAATCATGGGAACATTGCTATTTTCATTTTATGAAAGCCAGAAAAGAACAAAGTCCTAATCTTGATTACCTGAGCCTGCATTTAGCTTTTTATTTAGCCAGTTGGGGAATGTACCGAGGCTCATCATTTTTGCTACAAAAAGATTATTTAATCCACATCCCAGCAGTGGAAGAAATATTAATGCCACAATATAACCAGCTTGCCGGTATTGAATGCAAAGAGTATCTAGAAGGTAATAATTTAGATTTATTAAAGAGACTAAATAAAGAATTGGCTAAAATTTATAATCCTATTCGGCTATCTGTTAGGAATGATGAACCTAAAAATAATTTATCCAGTACGCTAATTACTAAAATTTTGATGGGAACACTTGGTTGTGTTCCTGCTTACGACAGATATTTTATTAGTGGGGTAAGAAATAAAGATGTCTCCTCAGGAACATATAGTCCACGTTCAATTTTGAAATTAGCAAAATTTTACGAAGATAACAGAGAGCAATTTGAGTCAGTAAGAAAAGAAATGAAAGTAAATGATCTTACATATCCTCAAATGAAGATATTAGATATGGGGTTTTGGCAAATTGGCTCTAAATTAGATACATAGAATTAATACGCAGAAGATTAGTAATAATATTCTAATGTAATCAGGGGATTACACAATTTGAATCACAATAATATATTTACTACACCATAGGAACATAGTATGCAAGAAAATTTTGATTTTGTACAAAAAGGATTTCGAATTCTTCTTTCTTCAATGACAAAATTTATATGTAAGGAATTGAGTACAAGCTATGGGGATAAATGGTGGAAGGAAGTACTTAATACTCTTAGTGATCAAAAAGATCTTCGAATAGATGGAACGTATGATGAACTTGTTAATTCTCTAGATATAGCAAATTGTATTAGATTGATAGATCGTAAATGGAATGAAATTTTTCGTAATGTTTTATCAATTGATTGCCGAGCATTGGCTAAAGAACTGATGGGTGTTAGAAATATAGTTGCTCATATCAAGCAAAATGATTTAGAACAACCCATGGCAGAACGAGCACTTGATACGATGGCATTATTGTGTGAGCATATCGATAACGAAGCCATGAGGGAAATTAGAGTGCTTTACAAGGAGGTTAGAGCAAGATCACCGTATTCAAACTCAGCTGTAGAGCTTGTACAACCATTATACAATTCAACCAAAGGAATAAAGGAAAATAGTCTATTGAGTATGGTTGGAACTAAACGTGTACAGAAAACGAAACTCAGTAGAAAGGTTACATACGGGGGACAAACAATTGTATATCCAGTCTATAAAGTTCGTATAGATGAACTGTACTATAATGATCAAAATGATCGTATTGCCACATGGATTTCTGGTTATGAATCTGAGAATGGTACTGATTCGCTGAGTAGTTTAAAAGTTGAAATATACAATCGAATAATTGAGGAGTTTATTGTTGAAAGTAATCCTGAAGCAATAAACAAAACTCAAAAGAATATTTCCCTTGTTGGACAGCGTGTTCCTGGTGTAACACTCGCTGATGGACGTGTTGTTGATGGAAATCGTCGTTATACATGTTTAAGAAGAATTCAACGAAATAGTCCTGAACCATTATATTTTGAAACAGTTATTATGGATCTTGATATCCATGAAAATAAGAAACAAATAAAGTTACTGGAGTTAGCAATTCAGCATGGTGAAGAGGAGAAGGTTGATTATGACCCAATTGAATATGCAGTTGGGACTTATAGAGATATAGTTCAGACAGGACTCCTATCAGCAGAAGAGTATGCAAGTAGTACTAATGAATCTGTAGCAGATGTCAAAAAGCGTATAGAAATTGCAACAGTTATAGATGAATTTTTAAAATATTTAAAACTTCCTGAGCAATATCATATTGCGAAGGATTTTCAAGTCTACAGTTTATTCCAGGAAATGATGGTTCAATTAAAACAATTAGAAGGAGAAGATAAAGAACTGCTAAAATTTATTACATTCAATAATACATTGATGCATGCTATTCCAGAGCAAAAGAAGTTTATCAGGGATATTAAGGGACTCATTAAGAATAATTGTTATCGTTGGTACTTTGATGAACAAAAGAAACTAAATCAAGAAATTCATGAAAAATACGATAAAACTGAAATTCGTACAAAACAAGATGTAGAAAGATTTGCATCGACTCATTTAGAGATTAACGAAAAGATGCAGAATACCATGGAGCGTGCGTTACAGAAATCTCGTAATATGCAGCTTAAATTAAGACCTTCTGAAAATGTTGAAAAGAGTATTAATCTATTGCAAGAGGTCGACCCTAGACTATTTGATAAGATGGATGAAGATGAAAAGGAAAATTTAAAAGCCAATTTGGATTATCTTGTCAGCATAGTGGATTCTTTTAAAAAACGTCTTTAGTCAAGGGGTAGAGAATGGATGAAAAGAGTATATCTATTGATTCGTTGGAACTTTCGTGTCGTTCCTTGAATGCATTAAAGAAAGAGAAGATTTTAACTATTGAAGATCTTCTTGAACAAACAGAAGAGTCTTTAAGTAAAATTCGAAATCTTGGTAGTAAATCTATAGCAGAGATATTATTTAAGATAGAAGAATATAAAAAAATACTTGCAACTGACGATTTCTCGAAAACTTCAATAAAACCAGAGAAAAAAATAGAGAATTTCGATGACTGGATCGCAGGTGAAAAAGGTAAAGATTTCGTGCTCCAATGGAGCAAGGACAAAAATATTGATTCCTTAGAAGATCTTTCCGCAAAAGCATACAATCTTCTAGCATTTAGTAATTATGAAGAGTTAAGTATGGTTTTGTTATGTTCGTATGATGAACTGATGAAAATACCTCATATGGATTCAATTTCTGCAAAAGAAATTGTCAGATCATGTAAAGATTATATTCAAAGTAATCACAAGGTAATACTTGAAGCATATGCTTCAGCTAATAAGGCTCCTGTAACGTCAATTATAGGGGTAAGGAGAATTTCTAGATATCGTAATGTAATTTTAAAATTTGTGAAAGCAAATGATAAGGATATACGCAAATTAGGCCTTCCGACGAGAGCTGTCAATTGTCTGATATCACAAGATTTGAAAAAAATGAGTGATATTATTTTTATTACAGAAAACGAATTACTGAATATTCAGTCCATGGGTAAAAATTCAGTTATTGCTATTATGACTGTGATAGATAACTATTTGACCGATAATGAATCTAGACTATTAGCTTTGTGCAACGGGGATGAATCAGCTTACATTGATGATGCGTATATAAGGGATATGATTCTGAAAATGTATCAGGAAATTAAGTTTGGAGGAATTACTTATAGTGAGATAGAGCAAAGATTTCTAAAAATAGGAGACATAACTCAGGAGAGATTAAAGAAAGTCATTGGGAGTCTTATTGCAAATAATGAACTGGAATATGTTGATTTTCGTCTTTATAGAGTCTATAGACGATTTGTTGATTGTTTGGAAGATTGTGAAAGCATAGATGAACGTGGTAAGGATTGTATTCGAAAAAGATTATTAGGTTTTACTTTGCAGGAAATAGCTGATAATTATGATTTGACTAGAGAACGTGTTCGTCAAGTAGTTTGCAAAGATGTTAAAAAATTACGCGATTGGTATGTATTAAAAACAGATACAGAACTGTTCGATGAAGATTACTACCAATATTTTTACAAAACATATGCTTTTGATAAGAATGATGCAATGGAATGGTTAGGTATGTCCTCTGAAATTTTTAAATACTTGGACATGATTGATGTTGAACCTGGAAAAAGAGAACTGTCCCTTGCATTGGATGATACTCAATATTTGGATGTTGGGTTAAGACTGAAAATTAAAAACTATTTAAATCGAAATAAAATATTTGTAGATGGCATGTGGGTTGATAAAAAAAGGGCTGATCTTGAAGAATTAGTTGTACGTAAATTTTGTAAGGATGACGTAACTTTTGATGATTTTGTCGAAATTTATAATAATTTTCTAAAAAATGAAGATATCCCGTATAGCGAAGACTTATATTGTACTCCTGCAGTTTACCATTCTAGAAAAAATCGTTTGTGTCAGGCAAAATTCCTACTTTGGAAGTTAAATGAAAAGATAAGATATTATGATATAGAAGGTAGAGACTTCGAAGAATTGATAAATGTTCTTAATCTAGATACCTATGAGAATATTGAGTTATCAACCCTTAAGTTTATAGAAGATTATCCAGAAATTATGAAAAAGTTTGATATTAGAGATCAATATGAACTCCATAATCTTCTTAGAAAACTTGATTTAGAAGGGCATTTCCATGATTTTAAATATGGAAGAATGCCTGAAATTAAATTTGGAACATTTAATCGTGATAACGCAATTTTAGATATTTTAATTGATAATGCTCCTATTAGCATAGAGGAATTATGCAAAATTATTCATGCTGAGTATGGATATGATATAGATGTTATCCAGGCTAATTACTTGGATTCCTTTAAAGATTATTATCATCACGGAAGGTATGTTATCGATCAGAAGGTTATGTCTCAAGATAATATGGATACATTGAAGTTAGCATTACCTGATGATTTTTACTATATTAACGAAATTAGAAATAAGTATTGTGAGCTGTTTCCTGATGCGGATGTTGATGAAATAAATTCATATAATTTGAAAAGAATGGGCTTTACTGTTTTTAGTAGGTGTGTTCTTAAAAAATATTCTTCATTAGAAGCATTTTGTGAAGATTTATTAACAAAAGAAGATAACTTAGATTTGACGGATTACAAACAACGTTTCGGTCATATGCAAGTATTTTCTACAAAATTAAGTGAATTGAAAAAAGAACTACGGATTGTAGAGTATGAAAAAAACCAGATAATTCAATTTAAAAAACTAGAACAATTTGGAGTGACAAAAGAAAAAGTAATAGCTTTTTGCGATGAGGTATATGATTTTATATGCGATAACTCGTATTTTAGCCTGCAGTTTATTCGTAAAAAAGGTTTTGATTCAGAACTTTTTGAACTAGGTTTTGATGATTGGTTTTATTCAAATCTTCTGATTTCTGATAAAAGATTCTCTTTTGGCATGATGTTTGGGAATATTATTTTATATAAAGGTAAAGAAAGTATTTCTATTAAATCAATGGAAATGAATCTAATACGTCAATATGGCATTGTAGATACCTATGATTTAATGAATGAATTAAATAATAATTATGGTTGCAAAATTACAGATCGTATGGATATTGTTAGAAAAGTTCAAGGAACAGAGATCTATTATGACAAGATTCTAGATCGCTTGTATGCCAATGCAGATATGTATTATAGAGAATTAGATGAAGCAGGAGAATAATTATATGAATGGGAGTGCAAAAGAAGGGCTCATTAAAGAAATTCAAAAGCTTCATATTAGGCATGAACTAGCAAGAACCATACCTGCGGATTATTTTGAGCCTGGAATGATGGAATTCTTGGAACAATCAGATGGGAACTTTGATGAAGAATCAGGAAAAATGATTATTTTTTTTGAATCAAAGGGCACGGTTTATAGTGGTAGAACAGAACAGATAGAAAAAGTAAAGTTGGGTGATAAATTAATTGTTAAGAGAGATAGCTCAAATTTACACAATCATAATAATTTTCTGTTACTGACAGAAAAAGGTCATGATGTTGGTTGTATGCCTGTTGATCTTTGCAACGTGATAGCCCCATTGTATGATGATGGAAAATTGATATTTGAAAATATAGAAGTAAGTTATGTTGAACCAATTTCGCGTCGTAGCAGACATGCCAAAAAAGCTATACTTTTTGTAAAACTTGAGGCTTTACTCGTTTGAGAGAGTACTCACTTGATGTCCTCTGAATTTTATGTCACATTCCGCCTGACACTGCTGTTGTTAAACGAGTAAATTTGTTGACACTAAAAACGAGTAAAAGTTGACACCTAGAGATTATACCTATTTATCGGGAGCCAAAACTCCCTTTAGTGTAACTTTTATGAAAAGTTAAGATACAAATATCTTGAATGGCTTCTTACGGAAATCAGTTCGGTAAGACCGAAGAGCGTACTCAGCAACATGAGTCATCTTCTGCCATGGTCAGAGATGGTTCCCGCAGTCTGCAGGTCAAATAATCTGGAAGACTTGCGTCAGGCTGAAACAGCTTCCGAGGACTAAACCTTTACAACAGGGTGTGACATAAAATTCGTGTATTCCTGTTAAGTCTGTTAATATTAAAAACTTGATTGGAGTTATATGAATATGGCCAAAAAAGATATTAAGCGAAATCCAGCTGCTGAAAAAATTGCAGATTTAATTCTCAATAATTATGACGTACAAAATGCTAAGGACGTTAATGAAGCCTTAAAAGATGTCTATAGACCTATTTGGGGTAAGATGCTTAATGCTGAAATAGGTGCATATTTTGGTTATGATAAGAGTTCGTCTGACCACAAAGAGACCGAGAATCGTAGAAATTGCAATTGGCTAAGTAAGTTGTTCTCATTATTTGGACGGTGTAAACTGCTTGGAAGGTAGCGTCCATTACTTATACCTAGCTTAATTTTGATAGGAATTTTGAGTCCTTTGATGTTACTTAGAATGAGTCAAGTCTCGAAAACAATGACATACAGAGCAACGAGGTTATATTCTGGAGCACCAAGATAATCATGTAATCAAGAAGCTTAAGACCAATATTTAAGTTACCTCACATGGAAAGGTTTCATTAGTTTGAAATTGTAACTAAGGAAGAATATGAGCAGGAATATTGATCTGAGTCTTTGGGGGCGTGAGATTGTAGATCTTGATATGAATACGTCTAGCGCTGCGTTTTCGAGTATCTGGAGAGCATTAACCTTGACAGGCGGCGGATATACTTTGTGAACTAGATTGTTGAGTTATTCGTTCATAATACTATGATCAAAGATCGGTTTGTGCTTTGGAATTTCAGTTCACGGTGCATGGTGGTATGGTAGTGATATTTCTTGATCTTTAATCGAGAAGGTGATGAAAGGTATAAATAGTAACGTAATAGAGTATTAGGGAGGATATGATGGAATACGAAGGAACAAGATGGTACAAATGCGACTTTCATCTTCATACAATGTATAGTGAGTGCTATAAAGATAATAATTCAATAGAAGAATGGGTGGATGCGGCTTTAAAAAAAGGATTAAACTGCATAGCAGTTACAGATCATAATGATTATCGTGCTATAGACGATGTGAAAAAAATCGGTCAGCAAAAAGGAATAACTGTATTTCCTGGAGTTGAGGTTACATGTGACACATCTAAGATTCATATGCTGATTCTCTTTGATGTAGATAAAAATCAGGAAAATGTACGTGATTTTTTAAATCGAATAGATATTGATTCGGATTTAATTGGAAAAAGTAAAGGGTCTTCTAGCACTGTTTTTGATGTTTGTAAAATAGCGAAAGAGAAAGGGGCTTTGGTTATTGCGGCACATATAGATGAACCATCCTCCATAAGCCAAGTGGCACCGCTGCAACTTGAAAAACTCTTGAATGGTGACTATATTGATGCTGTTCAGGTTGTAAATACTAGGGAATGGAAAGAGTTTGAAATAACAAAGAATAAGAATAAATTAGTTGATTCGCTTCAAAAGAAGTATGGTAATGTTCCTGAAACGGTTATTGACACGTGGAGAAAAACATACAATAAGGCTCTTAATGCAAAAATACCGATGATAGCAGCATCAGATAATCCTAGTCAAACAGAGTCTAATAAACATGGTCTTTTTGGTATAGGAGGCCGGTTTACTTGGATTAAAATGGATAAAAATCCTAGTTTGGAGGGTATAAGACAAGCGTTATTATCGGCTGATATGAGGGTTTGTATTGATTATGAGTCTGGCACTATACAAGAGAAAAAACCAATATTATGGATCAAGTCTCTTACAATTAATGGTACTACGATAAATCCCCAAGGCAAAGATATCAGTATTAATTTTAATCCTGAGTTAAATTGTGTGATTGGAGGAAGGGGAAGCGGGAAATCTTCAGTGGTAAGAACGCTGGTGGGTGGACTGCAATTGGCAGATAGGTCTTCCGCATCAATTCAAGAGGAACAAGATAACTATTATAGACGTGTAAAAACAGACACTAGAACAGGTGAATCATTTGGAATTTTAGAGAAACAATCTCAAATAGAGATAGAATTGGTCAGAAATAATGAATTATATAAAATTGTTGTTTCTAATATAATTTCAATGAAGGAGCAGACTAGAAAAATTTATAAGTATGATGACGAAAAACATGATTGGGAGGAAATTGAAAAAAATTATCTTGAGTTTATGAATGCTCAAGTCTATACGCAAAAAGAAATATTTGAAATAGCAAAAGATTCTGAAGCTCTGTTAAAGCTCATTGATCAAGAGATTGATGATGTGGACACATTGAAAATGGAGTGCGACAAAACATTTGAGGAGGTTATAAGAAAAAAGAAAGAAATATATGAATATGAACTGAAATGTTCTAGCGAAGAAATGCTTAAGACGGAAATTAAAGATTTAGATCATCAAATTGCATTATTTAAGAAAAGTGGGATCTCGGACCATATTGAAGTCGTTCAGAATTTCTCAAATGAAGATGCTGAAATTAATCGAATAAAAAATATACTGGAAGAATATAAGACTAGACTAACAAGTGCAGTTAATTCCCTGCCCTCTTTAGAGCTTAAGATTGAAAAGGATAAGTGTTCGAAAGAATTGTGGGAGGTATATGAATTAATTTCTCAAAAGGTTAGCAGAGAGGTGGATAAGGTTCCTCTTGTTATTACTGAAATCAATAACATACAGAAATCTATAGACAAGTCATTAACCGACACTGGATGGGTAAAAAGGAAAAATGATACGCAGACATCTTTTGATAAAATCAAAAGTGATTTGAAGGAAAATAATATTAAAGTAACGCAGTTAGGTGAACTCATAAAACAAAAAACGGAGAAGGATCAGAAACTTTTACAGATAGGTGTGATAAAGAATAAACTTGAGAATGCAAATAACGAACTTATAAATTTAAAAGAACTAGAAAAGCAGCGAAGAGAATCATTAAGAGAAACAAGAAACAATGTTGTCAGCAAAGTTTTGGGGGATGATGATAAGGTTAAAATTAAGGTAGAATTTATCCCTGAAAACAATCGAGAATCGTTCGAAAAAGAAGTTAAATACCTAATTGGAAAAGATGGTGTAAGAGTAAATGAAGATATACAGAAGCTTATGGATATTGTGTTTGATGGAAAAGGTAAAGGTTTAGAGGAATATCGTAGTATTATTAGGCAGATAAGAGAAGAGCAAGAGCTAAAGCAACAATTTACATCGACATTTAAAAAAGCAATACAGGAATTGGACATTGATAAGTTTTATAGACTTGAGGAATTGATTCCTAAAGATAAGCTCGTAGTACAGTACAAACCAGAAGGTGGGAAAAAATTTATTTCTTTGAGTATGGCTTCAGCAGGGCAAAAGACTACCGCTATATTAACATTTATATTGGCTCATGGTAAGTTACCGTTAATATTGGATCAGCCTGAAGATGATTTGGACAATAAGCTCGTGTATGAACTTGTTGTAAAACGCATGAAGACTGCTAAACGTAATCGACAAATAATAGTTATTACACACAATGCCAACATTCCAGTAAATGGTGATGCTGAATATATAACATCAATGGATTCAGAAAGTGTTTCTGTTAAGAAGAAATATGAGGGAACACTTGATAAAGCTGAAATACGTTCTGAAATATGTAATGTTATGGAAGGGAGTGCGTATGCATTTAATAAGAGAGCACAAAAGTACAATTTACGCGGTGCGAAGGAGTAATATTTTGATTGTCAAAATATTAGATGGTGGCAATGAAATCATAGGATAAGCCATTTGGTTAATCAATGTGAGGTGATATAGGTTGTGTGAAGCAAACTCGCTAAACTACATATAGCTTAAAATGTGAGAATAACTCCTGAGATATAATTTAATTTATATAATCAGGAGTTTTTTATTATGGTTAAAGAAAAAAAGACCGTGAGAGTGAACGCGATTCCGTGTAAGCGTGTAAGCAATTAGGGTTATTCATTTTCCAAAAACAACGCTTTAAGATGTCACCGTATTTTACGGAGATAATCTTATGACTAAAACACATCCAAGGCATCAGCAGTGGCTGAATCAGTATTATGAACAGCAGAGCAGCGGTCTAAGCACCACGCAGTGGACTTCAGAACAGGGAATATCGTATAAGACCTATTTGAAAAGAATCAGCAAATTGAGAGAACTCGGTCTTA
>JAEEGL017458780.1_pt1 | contig 25461 bp, 19 predicted proteins | sample 9134231 | NCBI WGS metagenome assembly JAEEGL01 (sample SAMN16246548, study PRJNA631951) | gut metagenome | biome: gut microbiome; feature: rumen; material: fiber-attached | host: Bos | place: Iran: Karaj | collected 2018-10
CTTCCGCAGCACCTACGAGCAGAGCGAGAAGAGGAACCTCCTCATCTTCGTGACGGCTCGTCTGGTTGACCCGGCTGGCCGCGCCATGAAGGCCGACGTGTTCGACAGCGCAGCCTCCGCCACCGGAGACTGATGCCAGGCGATTTGACGACGGCACCGCTTCATGAAGTGGTGCCGTTTTCAATTGTTGTTTCATTGCTCCGTTCATGAATTGCAAGGTCATTGCCGTCACGGGCGGCATCGCGTGTGGGAAAAGCACCGTTGCGCGGTTCCTGTCCGAGCTTGACTGCGACATCCTTGACACCGACGATCTTTCGCATGACCTGCAAGGGCCGCGCGGGGAGGCGGTGGAGGCGATCGCCGAGCGCTTTGGCCCCGATGCCATTGCACTGGACGGAGCGGTAAACAGGCGGGTTCTTGGCCGGTTGGTCTTTTCTGACCCCGCAGCCAGAGTCGCCCTTGAGGAGATCATGCATCCCCTCATCTGGGCGGAGGTCGAGAAGTGGATTTCCACACGTGCCGACGGCACTAGGAACGCCGTCCTGATTCCGCTTCTTTTCGAGGCGGGGTTTGACCGGAAGTTCCCCTGGGAGGCCACTGTGGCCGTGGTCTCCTCAAAGGAGGCCCAGCTTAGCCGCCTTGCCAACAGAGGCATCGTCGGCGCCGAGGCCGAAGCGAGGATTGCCGCGCAGATGCCCTGCGAGGAAAAATCCCAAAGGGCCACCTTTTCAATTGTGAATAATGGGAGCATGGAATTGCTCAAGGCGGAGACCCGAAAGGTTTTTGACATGGTCTTCCGCATCCGAAACGGAGAATAGATAATGGATAGCACAGAGAATGAAGCCGGCGCCAACGCGGGGGAAACACCGAAGAGGACGCCGGCAAGAAGGCGCGTTACCACTCCGCGCACTACTGCGCCCCGTCGCCGCGCCGTCATGAAGACCGACCGCAAGCCCGAGGAGTGGACTCCCGGCGAACCTGCGGCGGCACAGCCAGTCGCCGAGGTGGCGGCAGAAGCACCTCGCCCCGATACAGCATCCCCCAGTCCTGATGGCCGGTCTGTGTCCGGCCAGAGCACGCCTGTTGTCGCAGAGGCCCCGGCGCCAGCGGCTCCAGTAGCGGCAGAGACACCAGTCGCGGCGCCGGCATCGGGTTTTGTCCCCGTGTCGCCCCAAACTCAGGAAGCCCCGGCCATGGCGGATCGCGAAAGCCCGCGCGAAGCACCTATCCCCGCCCCGCCAATGCAGCAGGTGCCAGGCCGCCGTGGCCGTCGTGGCCGTCGCGGCCGCCGCTTCGACCAGCTTGAGCCCCGGCAGCCCTACGCGGAAGGCGCGCGCATGAATGGCGCTCCCTCCAGTCCTGACGGCCGAACTGAGTTCGGCCAGAGGGGCCCTGCCGCTGCGGACGCCCAGGCCTCGGTGCCTGAGGCCGACCCCTCCATCCCGCCTCCTCCCCCTATTTCCCTAAAGGAACTTGAGGAGCTTTCGCCAGAGGAACTCAACTCCCGCCTGGAGTCTTTCCTCCCCCCGGAGGAGATTGCCGGCCTCTGGCGCCGCCACGACCTCATCAACCATTTCGTCCGCGCCTACATGCGCCGCGGCGGCACCGTCCTCACTAGCGGCATCATCGATGTCGCCAACGACGGCTCCGGCTTCCTGCGCTCCGAGAAGGCCTCCTACCTTGCCTGCCCGGAGGACGTCTATGTATCGCAGCAGTATGTGCGCCGATTCAATCTCCGCACCGGCGACTTCATCGAAGGCCCCATCCGCGATCCGCGCCTTAGGCAGAACGACAAGGGCAAGGAGAAATACCTCGCCCTCGGCTTCGTCGAGAAGGTCAATGGCCGCGCGCCCGCAGACTGGCGCCGCGTCATCCCGTTCGAGAACCAGACGCCGATCTTCCCCAACCGCCGAATCTTCCTGGAGACCACTCCTGACGAGCTCTCCATGCGCATCATGAACCTCTTCGCGCCGATTGGCTTCGGGCAGCGCGGTATCATAGTCGCCCCGCCCCGCACCGGCAAGACGGTCCTGATGCAGAAGATCGCCAACGCCATCACCGCGAACCATCCCGACGCCTACCTCATCGTCCTTCTCATCGACGAGCGCCCCGAGGAGGTCACCGACATGCAGCGCAACACCAAGGCCCATGTCGTCGCCTCCACCTTCGACGAGGCCCCCGAGCGCCATGCGCAGGTCGCCGAGATGGTCATCGAGATGTCCAAGCGCATGGCTGAAGGCGGCAGGGACGTCGTCATCCTACTCGACTCCATCACCCGCCTGGCGCGCGCCTACAACACCCTCCAGCCCAACTCCGGCCGCATCCTCTCCGGCGGCGTGGACGCCATGGGCCTCCACAAGCCCAAACGCTTCTTCGGCGCAGCCCGCAACATCGAGAACGGCGGCTCGCTCACCATTATCGCCACTGCGCTCATCGACACTGGCTCGCGCATGGACGAGGTGATCTTCGAGGAGTTCAAGGGAACCGGCAACATGGAGCTGGTCCTGGACCGCTCCCTCTCCGACAAGCGCATTTACCCCGCCATCGACATCGAGGCCTCCGGCACGCGCAAGGAGGACCTCATTCTCCACCCCGACGAGCTCCCGCGCATCTGGTCGGTCCGCAAGGCCCTCGCCGGAATGCCGTCGGCCGAGGTCATGGAGACTGTCATCAAGGCCATGAAGAAGACCCGCTCGAACGCGGAGTTCCTCATGAACGTGACTATGAAGAGCTAAAAGGAGTATAATAATTTAATTATGAAAATTGACAAGAAGAATGAAGGCGACTGCCGCGTCCGCCTCACCATCACCGCACCCGCCGAGGAGACTGCCGAGACCTACGGCAAGATTCTGAACACGTTTATGCGCAACGCCCAGTTGCGCGGCTTCCGCAAGGGCAAGGCTCCGAAGGATGTCATCCTCCGCGTATTCGGCCCGCAGATCGACGCCGAAGCGAAGCGCGCCTTGTGCTCAGACCTTATCGACAAGGCCGTCGCGCAGGAGGGCCTCGAGGTCGCCGCAATCGTCGGCGCCCGCGATATCACCTTCTCGCCCGCCAACGGCATTGAGTTCACCGCCTTTGTTGACGTCGAGCCCACCTTCAAGGCGCCAAAATACAAGGGCCTCCCGCTCAAGTTCAACGCCCCCGCCGTCTCCGACGACGAACTCGAGAAGCAGCTCAAGCTCCTCCGCGAGACATTCGACACCACCGCAGAAAGCGCCGAGCCGATGAAGGACGGCGACTACGCCAACATCTCCTTCGAGAGCGACCTGGTCACCGAAGGCGCTGCCGCTGATGACCCCGCCGCCCGTTATGTCAAGAACGAGAACTTCTGGCTGCAGGTAGGTGAAAAGCCCTACTACGAGGCGATCCCCGGCTCGGCCAAGGCCCTCGTCGGCCTCAAGGCCGGAGACGACTTCTCCTTTGAGGCAAGCTTCGCCAATGACTTCCACGTCGAGTCCCTGCGCGGCAAGAAGGGTTCCTACAAGGGCAAGGTCATGAAGGTCAACGCCGTTGTCCACGCCTCCGACGAGGACTTCTGCAAGGGCGTCCAGGCCGCATCCCTCGACGAGATCCGCGACCGCCTCCGCCAGCGCATGCTTGCCGAGCGCGAGCAGCAGGAACGCTCCCGCCTCCACGACGAAATCGACGCCCTCTTCACCAAGAAGGCCACTTTCGATGTTCCCGGAAGCAGCGTCCAGGTCGCCGCCCGCGCCATTGGCGAGCGCGTTATCTCGCGCGAGATCCAGGGCAACGTCAAGGGCCAGAGCGAGGTCGAAAGCTATGTCCGCGACCACGCCGAGGAGCTGCGTGCGAAGATTGACGCCGAGGCCACGAACTATGTCCGCCTGAACTACATCGGCCGCGTCCTCGCCAAGGAGCTTGACATCACCGCCACGGAGAACGACGTTCGCGCCCTTGCCGACGCCGAGGCGCAGGCATACTCACGCCGCGACCCCTCCATCACCGGGGAGAAGATTTTCGCCCGCATCAAGAAGGATGGCGAGGTCGGATACTATCAGGACCGCCTCCGCTACTCCCGCGTCGTCGATTGGATAATCGACAACGACCTCAAGCCAGCTGCGAAGTAGGCACCGGGGTGCCGCCATGGACGAGCCTGTGAAGATCGGAACCGACGGCACCGTCGATGCGGCGGCAGCGGTGGCGGAAATCCGCCGCCGCGCCGCCGAGCGCGTCAAGAACGGCGAATACGACCTTGAGACGCTGGCGCGAGCCGAGCGCTTCAACGTCGCCGCCCTCAAGGACAACCCCGAGTTCTTCAACGGCTACCTGTCCGCCATCCACCGCGTCACGCAGGTGGATATCGGCGACTGGGAGATCCGCGAAAAGCACAAGGGCTTCAAGGGCGCGCTCCTGATCAAGCTGAAAAAGGCCATCCGGGCGCTCCTGCGCTTCTACACATTCCGGCTCTGGACGCAGCAGAACCGCGCCAACGCCATCTTCCACTCCTCCCTGTCGCTGCTCGCCGAGCGCGAAAGCGAAGACCTCGCCAAGGCCAACGCCCGCATAGCCGAGCTTGAGCGCCGCCTCGCGGCCCTGGAGCAGCAATGAGCGCTGATGCGCCGCCTCCCGGTTTTGCACCCGCCGCTCCTGCGGCTGGGCGTGCAGCAATGAGCGCTGATGTGCCGCTTCCTGGTTTTGCACCCGCCGCTCCTGTGGCTGGGCGCGCAGCAATGAGTGCTGATGTGCCGCCTCCCGGTTTTGCACCCGCCGCTCCTGCGGCGGGGCGCGCAGACTTGCGCGAAAGGCCGCTTCTCGCCGTAATCTCCCCCCGCCTGGCCGAGGGTGGCGCCGTCGGTGGCGCCGAGACCCTCCTCTTCAACCTGGCCACCCTTGCGGCGGCGGCCGGCCTTCGCGTGGAGTTCCTCACCACCTGCGCCAAGAACCATTTCACCTGGGCGAACGAGCTGCCTCCCGGCGAGTTCGAGCGCGATGGCGTCAAGGTCATCCGCTTCCCCGTGAACCAGGACCGCGACGCCGACCTCTTCAATTCCCTTCAAATGCGCATCGGCCAGGGCGAGACGCTTTCCGATGCCGAGGAGGAGGCCTGGCTGCGGAACAGCGTCAACTCCGACGCCCTCATGGACTACGCCGCCGGCGCGGGCTTCGACCGTATCCTCACAGGCCCATACCTCTTTGGGCTTGCCCTCACGGCCTCCGCGCGCTTCCCCGACAAGACCGTCCTCGTCCCCTGCCTTCATGACGAGCCTTTCGCGCGCGTCCGCCTCGTGGCGCGGATGTTCCACTCCGTCCACGCCTTCTGCTTCAATACCGCCCAGGAGCAGGCGCTGGCCGAGAGGCTCTTTTTCAAGGCGGCTGAAGCCGCCCTCTCCGACAAGGAGCTTGCACCCGCCGCTCCTGCGACGAGTCGCGCTAGTCTGCGCGAAAGGCCGCATTCCGTCATCGGCTTCTCCCTCCCCGACTTCGCCTCTTCCGCCGAACGCGGGCATGCCCTCGCAGGCATGGTCCCGGCGTCCTCCCGTCCTGTCGGCGCGGTTCTTCAAACCGCGCCTCCCTACCTCCTCTACTGCGGCCGCCGCGAGCCACTGAAGGGCACTCCGCTCCTCGTCGATTACTGGGCCGCCTTCCGCGCCTTGCACCCGGAGTCCAATCTCAAGTTCGTCTTCACAGGCTTCGGCGATATCGAGCGCCCTGAGGGGCTGGAGTCCGAAATCATCGACCTCGGCTTCGTCGGCGAGCAGGAGAAGCACGACCTCATGGCGGGCGCGCTGGCCTTCTGCCACGCCTCCGTGAACGAGAGCCTCGGCATCGTGCTTCTTGAAACCTGGCTTGCGCGGCGGCCGTGCCTGGTCTTCGCTTCCGGCGAAGTCCTCACGGCGCAGACGCGCGCCGCCGGCGGCGGCCTCTGGTTCCGCACCTGCGCCGAGTTCAACGCGGCCGTCGAGTTCCTTCTTGAAAGCCCCGCCGCCGCCTCGGCCCTTGGCGAATCGGGCCGTGCCTGGACGCTTGCCAACTATTCCGCGCCCGCCGTCACGGAGCGCCTTCTCAACCTCCTGCAAAGATGATATAATTGCCAACTGCCATGCCACGCATTGTAACATCCAGGAAAAGACAGCGCCCGGCGACACCACCGGCCAGCGCGGGCGATCGCATCGTCAGAGCCGCCGCCATTGCCGTCGTCGCCATCTGCGCGGTCTTTGCGGCATGGCGCCTCCTTTCGCCGCCTGAAGCCGCAAAGCCTAGTGCAGCGCCCATTCAGGCCGGGCAGAAGGGGCATGGAGTTCCAACTGCAGCGCCAGAGACGCCGGAAGCCGCCCGCCCAGATGCCGCATCTCCCAGTCCTGATGGCCGGTCTGTGTCCGGCCAGAAGAACCAGGAGCGCATATCCCCAGCCTCGACGGAAATCGAAAGCCCTCCCGAAGAACCGCCCCCAGCTTCTGCGCCTCCCCCTGCGCCGCCTTCCGCCACCCCGCGTGAACGCGAATTTTTCGACAACGAAATCGAGAACACGATCGCCTCCGTTTCCGAGCCTGGCGCGGAGTTCTTCGGCTTCCCTCCCGGCACCGAGTGGGAGGAAGATGAAATCCTCGAAGTCCTCCGCCGCCCGGTGGTTATCGAGGAGGATGACGACGATGCCGCCATCGCCGCCAAGGAGCGCACCGCCGAGTTCAAGGCCAAGGCCCTAAAGGCCATCGAGGAGGACGGCCTGACATTCAACCAGTTCATCCGGGACATCGTGGCCCTCCGCAACGAGCAGGCCGCCATGCGCGAGGACGCCTACCAGCAAATGGTCAAAATCCTCCGCCGCGATGGCGAGCCGGCGGCGCGGGACTACCTCAATTCCATCAATCCCGAGCTGAAGGCCCAGGGGATGAAGGAAATCGCCATTTCGCCACTTCTGCTCGAAGACGCCAAAAAACGGAGCCAGCGGGGAGGGAACTAGCACTAGTTGTAACTTTTTAAAACTGTTTGGAGAAACAATGCACGACATCGTTGTAATCGGCGGCGGCCCCGCGGGAATGACGGCCGCGCTCTACGCGCAGCGCAATGGCAAGTCCACACTCGTCCTTGATAAGGCGGGGTTCGGCGGCCAGATCACCCATTCGCCAAAGGTCGAGAACATCCCCGGCTTCGATAAGATTTCGGGCAACGAGTTCGCCGACCGCTTCCTCTCGCAGATTTTGGCGCAGGGCGCCGAGATTGATTTTGAGAACGTCGTCGCGGTGGAGCGGCGCGACGATGGCACTTTCGCCGTGCGCACCGAAGAGGGCGCCGTCCACGAGTGCCGTGCCGTCGTGCTGGCCACCGGCGTGAAGCACCGCATGCTTGGCCTGCCCGGCGAGGAGGAATTCGTCGGCAACGGCATCTCCTTCTGCGCCGTGTGCGATGGCGACTTCTACGCCGGCCGCGACGTCTGCGTCGCCGGCGGCGGCAATTCCGGCCTTCAGGAGGCCATTCTGCTGGCCGCCAAGAGCCGGAAGGTAATCATCCTCCAGGATCTTCCGGCCCTAACCGGCGAGATGAAGCTGCGCGAGGCCGTCGAGCGCCGCCCGAATGTCGAGGTCATCACCAATGTGAAGATTGTTGGCTACGACACTACCGATGACGCCTTCCGCGGCGTCCGCATCGCCGACGCCACCACCGGCGCCGAGCGCACCGTTGCGGCGGACGGCCTTTTCGTGGCGATTGGCCTCATCCCGGAGAACGCCCCCTTTGCCGACTGGGCCTCTCTTGATGCGCGCGGCTACTTCGATTCAGGCGAAGACTGCACCACCAAGACGCCGGGCGTTTTCGTGGCCGGCGACTGCCGCGCAAAGAACATACGGCAAGTTGCCACGGCGGCGGCGGACGGCGCAACCGCCGCACTCGCCGCCTGCCGCTACCTAGATTCGTAGCCTTTTACCGCAACTCAGCCCTGATGGCCGTTTTGTGTCCGGCAAGAGGGGGCTGGGGCGTGGAGCCCCAGCCGCTAGTTGTCTGAAATCTCGCCGGCGGCGAGGCGCTTGAAGTAGTCGCGCGTCAGCCGGCCAACCGTCGGGGCCAGCAGCACAAGGGCCACGAGGTTCGGGAAGGCCATCAGGCCGTTGAAGGTGTCGGCGATGCCCCACACCACGGAGACCGTGAGATACGGGCCGACGAAGACCACCAGCACGTAGAGCAGGCGGTAGGCCAGGACGATGCCGCGGCGGCCGGTGCCGACGAGGTATTCGAGGCACTTCTCGGAGTAGTAGTCCCATCCCAGAATCGTGGTGAAGGCGAAGAAGGCCAGCGCCACCGAGAGGAAGAGCGGGCCAATGAGGTCGGCGTGCGGCAGGAAGCCAAGGCCGCGGCTGAATGCCTCGATGGTGATGTCCACGCCCTTCAGTCCGAGCGAGGGCTCCCAGGCGCCGGTCACGACGATGGCCAGGCCCGTCATGGTGCAGATGACGATGGTGTCGATGAAGGTGCCGGTCATGCAGACGAGGCCCTGGCGGACGGGCTCGTTGGTCTTGGCCGCTGCTGCGGCGATTGGCGCGGAGCCGAGGCCGGCCTCGTTGGAGAAGATGCCGCGGGCGATGCCCTTCTGCATCGCTATGAAGATCGTGCCGACCATGCCGCCGGTGAAGGCCTGCGGGTTGAAGGCCGCGCGGACGATCAGCTCAAGGGCCGCCGTGACCTTGGAGAGGTTGCCGAGCAGCAGGAAGACGCAGATCACCACGTAGAAGACCGCCATGAAGGGCACGACTACGGTGGAGACGCTGGCGATGCGCTTCAGCCCGCCGATGAGGACGAGCGCCGCGCAGGCGGTGACGACGAGGCCGGTTCCCGCGAGGGCCCAGGAGTAGTGCGCGCCGAAGAGGTCGAAGCCGGGGGCTGCCGCGTCCTTGTAGATGCAGAGCTGGCAGAAGCGGTCGGCCGCCGAGGTGATGCCCTGGATCTGCGTGATGGTGCCGATGCCCATGATGCCGGCCACGACGCCGAAGATCGCGAAGAGCACCGCGAGCCACTTCCAACCCTTGCCGAGACCCTTTTCGATGTAGTAGAAGGGGCCGCCGAGAACCCTGCCGTCAGGCGAGACTTCGCGGTATTTCACGGCCAGCGTGCCTTCGGCGTATTTGGTGGCCATGCCGAAGAAGGCGGCGACTTCCATCCAGAAGAGTGCGCCGGGGCCGCCGGTGCCGATTGCCGTCGCCACGCCGACGATGTTGCCGGTGCCGATCGTCGCGGAGAGGGCCGTGCAGAGCGCGCCGAAGGCGGTGACTTCGCCGCTGCCGGTCGATTCCGTGAGGAAGGTGTAGCGGAAGGCGCGGCGGAGGTTGAAGAGGTGGACGAAGCGCAGGACGATGGTCAGGATGATGCCGGTCACGAGGATGGCGCCAATCAGTGTCGGGCCCCAGACCCAGTCGTCGGCCTTGTTGACGACATTGGTAAGCGAATCAAGCCAGCCGGAGGAGGCCTCTACGGAAGCGGCGACGTCCACTTCCTCGGCTTTCGTGATTTCCGAGGCGACGGTGGCCAGCGCCGTTTGGGTGGGCTCGGCGGATTCCTGCGCCATGCAGAGCGGTGCGCCCGCCATTGCGGCAAAAGCCAGCGCCGCAGCGGCGAAGTGCCTGACTGGTGAATGCTTCACGAATGTTCCAACCATGTTCATTTTTTTATCCTGTTCCTTAAAAAACGGTGCATCCATGCTACCAAAATCCCGCATTCTCTTCAACTCTCGCTAGGCGCGAACTGGTCTCTCGCGACTCTCCGGCGATTCCCCATGACGCGCCTGTTTTTGATATAATTTCTGCCAATGCGATTTTGTGAATACATCTATTCCTACGACGCGCCGGGGCAAACATATTACCCGCTGACCGACATCCAGGGCACCGTGTGGGGGTATGCCGCCTCGTCCATCTTGGTGGCCAAGTGATATTCCATGGTGGAATTCAAAAGGATTTGAAGGATGGATAAAGGACACAATTGCAGATATGAAGGCAATAATCGATGGATACAGGAACGGAGTCATGGATGACTGCATTCCAGATGAGTGCAGTAAGTAAAAATGAAAGTAAAAAGCAATATAGGTTGTCTTGGTAAGATTTTCATTCTTCTCTTCCTTTTAGGCTTTTACCTTGTCACACCAATGCAAATGCGATTGTTTTTCCTCACACAAGGAAAAACAATTCGAGAAATCCAAAACGATTTTCATAAGTATTCTATTTTTGAATTGGCTGTCGATAAAGAGTTGTTGCGTGATGTGAAAGACCTTGAACAGATATATGGAAGAATAAGGGTCATAGCAAGAGATCAAAAGATTCAAAGGATAATAAAAATATCCAAGAAATCAACTAGTTTTTTGCAAAGACCAGAATCGTGTTATATCTTTTTCAATCAAAACGGGGAGGCAGTTGGCTATCATTATGAATTGGAGGACTGATATGTGCGGCCGCCCACACGACGCCCCGCTCCGCCGCGCCGCGAACTGGTCCCTCTCGCGACTCTCCGGCGATTCCCCATGACGCTTCCCGGGCGCTTACGCCAAACCTCCTCCTTCCCCGTTCCCCGTTCCCTGTTCCCCGTTCCCCGTTCCCTGTTCCCCGTTCCCTGTTCCCCGTCCTTTGACCTGGGTGTTGCAAAAGATTGTCGGAGGGCAAAGGCCGCAATAGGCGTTGGTGATGTGCCAATCCCCGCCGCTATGCGCTTGCCAATGCGGCGCCGGCTCCAGTCGCAGTCACGCCAATCCGCCACTTTGAGCACGCCCCCACCTTCGAGCACGCCCCCACCTTCGCCGTCGCTTCCCCCAGCCTCTTCTCCACAACCCTCTCCAGTCGTGCCACTTCACCCCTTCTTCCATTTGCCTTTCCGCACTGTAGTCTATCGCAAGTTCCCGCCGCAGCGCCCCCCTCCATCTTCCCGCCGGCCAACCCGCCTGCCGCCGGCTTTCCGCACTGTAGTCTTGCACAGTTTCCTCCCTCGCATTCGTCGAGCATCTCGCGGGCGCGCTTCCACGCCGCCTCCAGTTCCCCCGCCTCCAGCGCGTATGTCCCGCCCACCGTCTTCCCCGCGCGATGGCCGTTCGCCTTCCTCATCCGCACCGTGATCCTGCGGTTCCTGCCACCGCCCAGCGGACGGAGGGCGTCGCCGGGGCCGTCCCCCGCCAGCGTAGCCGCCGGGATCGGATCCGCCGCCCCCGCCGCCTGCCGGAACTTCTCCGCCAGCACCTTGTACCGCATCACGTTCTTGTAGTGCGTAAGAAGCCCGGGGCAGTTCTCCCGGAGCCATCCCTTCACCCCGGCGTTGCGCCCGACGATCTCGCCGTCCGCATTCCGTAGCAGGGAGTTGTCGCAGTAGGCCTCCAGGTCGCACAGCATCGAGCCGAACCGCAGCGCCTCGCGCGCCCCCGTCCGCGCCTTGGCGTACTGCGCCAGCAGTTCGTCCGGCTTGGGGCACGGATTGGTCGTGAAGCGGTCGCGGACGCGCCGCCGCTCACGCGCGAGCCGCTCGCGGCGACCGCGCTCCCTCGGGTAGTACGCCGGCCTCCGCACCTTGGCCAGAAGGGCCGCCGCCGCCCTGCCCAGCGCCCACAGCCCCAGCGCCACCGAGACGCCCCCGGCGGCGGCCAGCGCCCCCGCCAGTGCGAAGCTCAGTTTCGCGCCGGCGGGCGCACGGCCGTATGGGCCGCCGCCTTTTGCCAAGTTGCCGCTGACACTCGCGCCGGACTCGGCCGCCGTGAGGATGAGGCACAGCGCGTCGCGCCGGCCGAGGACGTCGAGGGCCTCGGAAAAGGCCCTCCTCTGATGCGATGAATATCTCATGGAACCAATGATAACAAAAAGGAAATTTAATTGCAAGACTACGGTGCGGAATGAAAGCAATGGTGTCATTTCTCACACCCGTAGCGCAAGGGTGTGACAAATCTTTGGCAGCCTCACAGTTTTCTTGATGCTTGGAGAATCCGACAATTGCGGCATGGTGATGTCAGGACTGCGTGGCCAAAACCATTGGCCCGCATTCCAACCGGCGGCGAAGGCATTCCGCAAGAGGCGCTACCGCGCTGTATTTGGGAAACTGCCGGGGATGCGCGACGCGCATCCCGCGCCAAGTCCGCCGCCACATTGAGGCAAGCCCCATGTGTCGCCGGCCCTTGTCGCACGGCCCATGGCCGTCCCCCGGCAGATTGGGAAGGCCGTTTCGCGGCATGGGAAATCCGGGAAAGTCGAAGGTCGAAAGTCGAAAGTCGAAGGTCGAAGGTCGGGAGGGACGCGCTTTGTAGCGTCCGCAGTGGCTCGGACGAAGCCGGGCCCTCCCCTCCAAGAACTTTCCAGTCCGCCCTAATCGGCATGACAATCTTTTGCCGCCCCCTCTTCCGCTTGCGGGAAAGCGCGCGTTTCGCTAGAATGCTTTGTCGTTTGAAATGAGGTTTTGCCATCGCATGAAGACAATTGACTGCGACTATCTGGTTGTCGGGAGCGGCATCGCCGGGCTTATGAGCGCGATCCACCTCGCCGAAGGCGGGGGCACGCGCATTTTGATCGTGACCAAGGCCGGCGTCGAGGATTCCAATTCCTCGAAGGCGCAGGGCGGCATTGCCTCCGTGATGGAGCCGACCGACTCCTTCGACGCCCATGTCGCCGACACCCTCGACGCCGGCGCCGGACTCTGCGACGAGGCCACGGTGCGGCGCATAGTCGAGGCCGGCCCCGCGCGAATCGCCGAGCTGGAGCGCTACGGCGTCGCCTTCGACAAGGGCGACTCCATCTCCGGCTACGACCTCGGGCGCGAGGGCGGCCACACCGCGCGCCGCATCCTCCACTCCGGCGACATCACCGGGCGCGAGGTGGAGGCGCGTCTCGTGGCGCACGTGCGCACCCTGCCCAACGTGACCATAATGGAGCACACGCACCTCATCGACCTCGTCACCACGCGGCGCCTGGGCATCGCCGGCCGCAACCGGTGCGTCGGCGCATACGCCTTCGCCGAGGCCGACTCCTCCATCTTCGCCATCCGCGCGCCACGCACCGTCCTGGCCACCGGCGGCTGCGGCAAGGTCTATCTCTACACCTGCAATCCCGACATCGCCACCGGCGACGGCATCGCGATTGGCTGGCGCGCCGGCGCCGACGTCGCGAACATGGAGTTCATCCAGTTCCACCCGACATGCCTCTTCCACCCGAAGGCCAAGAGCTTCCTCATCAGCGAGGCGGTGCGCGGCGAAGGCGCAGAACTGTGCGACCGCGAGGGCGTCCCCTTCATGCAGAAGTATGACCGTCGCGGCTCGCTCGCACCACGCGACATCGTCGCTCGCGCCATCGACACCGAACTCAAGCGCACGGCCGCCCCATACGCCTGCCTGGACATCCGCCACAAGAGCGTGGAGTTCCTCAAGCGCCGCTTCCCGAACATCTACGCCAAGTGCCTGGAATTCGGCATCGACATGGCCCGCGACCTCATCCCCGTCGTCCCGGCCGCCCACTACTGCTGCGGCGGCATCAAGGCCACCGTCGAGGGCGAGACCTCGCTTGACGGCCTCTACGCGGTCGGCGAAGTCGCATGCACCGGACTCCACGGCGCAAACCGCCTCGCCTCGAACTCCCTGCTCGAAGCGCTCGTCTGCCCGTGCGAGATGGCCAGGAAGGTGCGTCAGGAGAAGGCGCCGTCAGTCGCCGGACTCAACATCCCCGACTGGGTTTCCGGCGACGCCGTCGCCAGCGACGAGGCCGTCATCCTAGCCCACAACTGGACTGAACTACGCACCTGCATGTGGGACTACGTAGGCATCGTGCGCTCGGCAAAGCGCCTGCAGCGCGCCTATCACCGCATCCGCAACATCAGGAGCGAGCTGCGCCAATACTACTTCGACTACCTCGTCACGCCCGAAGTGCTTGAGGTGCGCAACCTCGCCGACGTCGCCGAGCTGATCGTCCGCTCCGCCCACAAGCGCCGCGAGTCGCGTGGCCTGCACAAGACCCTCGACTATCCGGAGCGCCTGCCTGTGGCGCGCGACACCATCCTCCACGGCCGCGTCACCAGGCCCTACGCCTCTACCTTCAGCCTTAAGGACGAAGGATAGCGTTCTCCCGCCCGTTCCCCGCCCCGCCTCCTTCGTCGTTTTTTGTCGCTGCATTCCGGGCAACCCATGAACCCCGTCGTCCTTTTCCTCAATGACAGCGCCATAGACCCGACGAAGTGCCCGAAACTCGCCGGCGTGCGGCGCTACGCCGCCGCTGCCGGATGGAACGTGATGCCAATCCAGGATAGCCGCTCAGGCAGGAGAAGCATTCCCGGCCACATCGCCAAATACCGCCCCATTGGCTGCATCTGCGACGAGGACTCCAAGCCGACGGGCGCAACTCCCGGGCTGTTCGGCGGCGTTCCGGTCGTCTTCGCCAACGGCTACGGGAGCCGCTACAATGGCCGGGCCGGCCGCATCTGCGTCGATAACGAAGCCGTCGCCAGAGCCGCCTTCCGCGAACTGGCGGCCAACAACCCCGCCGCCTTCGCCGTGGTGGGGGAGGCCTTTTCGTGTGAATGGTCGGAAGTCCGCGTCAATGCGTTCAGCGCCGAGGCCGCCAAGTCCGGCCTGCCCTGCCGCGAAATCCGCGAGAACAAGTGGAAGGTCAGGGAAGAGTTCGCCGCATTCATCCGCCCATGGCTCGCCGACCTGCCGCGCCACGCCGCCATCTACGCCGTCAACGACCCCATTGCCCGGCGCATTGCCGACGCCGCCATTGCCGCCGGACTGCGCATCCCGCAGGATCTCACGCTCCTTGGCACCGACAACAATCCCGGCTTCTGCGAGGCCTCCCACCCAACACTGTCAAGCATCCAGCTGGACTTCGAGCGCATGGGCTACCTCGCCGCGAAGATGCTTGGAAAAATGCTGGCGCGCTCTGGGACAAATGAGACCTCTGGGACAACAGGGACAGCCTGCGCGTCCCATTCGTCGCAGTTGTCCCAGATGTCCCATTCCACCGTCGCCACCATCGGGCCGCTGCTGGCGATGCGCCGTGAATCTACGCGCGGCTACGGCCGCCGCGAGCCGCATGTCCTCGAGGCAGTCGAAATCATACGCCGCGAGGCCTGCGACGGGCTGACCGTCGCGGGATTGGCCAAACGCCTCCCCGGATCGCGCCGCCTTCTCGACTTGCGGTTCCGCGAGGCCATGGGGCATTCCGTCCATGACGAAATACAGCAAGTGCGGCTTGAGCGCGTATTTGACTTGTTGCAGCGGCCGGACATGCCAATCGGCGCCATCGCCGATTTCAGCGGCTTTGCGCTGCACCAGCTCGACAGGGTCTTCCGCGCACGGTTCGGCTGCTCCCTCCGAGCGTGGCGGAAGCGCAACGCGCAACCTTAGGCGCCATAAAAGATTTTGCCTAAAAAGTCCACTTTTTGTTTGGCGTGATTGTAAAATAGTTGTCATCGGAAATTCCCATGCGCCCCGAAGTCCGGGTTTCGCTGTGGGAATGAAAATCAACCTGACACCCCTGCAAGACCATGAAAACTGCAATCAACAAGCTCATCGCCCCAGTCGCATTCATCGCTGCAATGGCTCTCGCCGCCACGCCCGCCGTGAGTCACGCCACGGACAACGAGACGGAGGTCGTTGCCGAAGCGGCGGCCTCGCTGGTGGAATGGAAGCCTGACACCTACAGCGGAAGCGTCCAGCTCCCGCTAAGCAAACAACGCGAGGCGATCCTGCGCTTTGACGTGAACGGCATGGCGAACGCCACTAGCGTCGTGGCGCGGTTCTACTGCTCGGCGCACCTAGCCAGCGCGGCGACGCCGGTCGTTCTCCGCGTCATGCGTGACGTGGACTGGGATCCGTCAACCGTGACGCCGAACAACATGAAGCATGAGATTCCATTTTTCCCGTCCACCTGGATTGGGCGCGGCGACCCGTTGTTTGCCGGGTCTTTCAACGTTTCAGCCGCCAATGCGTTTTACGAGGCGGACGTCACGGAGGCAGCGCGCGAGGCTGCGCGCACGACGGGCAAGCTGGCGCTGCACGTCTATTCGGCCTGGTGGCACGAAGACACCGCATGGTCTGTTCTTGAGGGCCCCGGCACATCAGATGAGGCGCAACGCCCCCGGCTTGTCGCCAAATGGGCCGATTCCGCGCGTTCGCCGGCGATTCCCAGCCTGACTGAAACAATAGAACTTGAGCCTACGGACGACATGTACGCCAGTTCCACTTCGAAAACTGTGACCAACAGCGGCAATCTCTATGTTCGCGCTTGGGGCACAGAGGCGTTTATGAAGTTTGCGACCTCTGCGTTTGCCGGCCGTGTTGTCAGCGCCACGCTGAAGCTTTCCCTTTCGTCGGCTGTGGATGCGTCAAATCCATGGGAAGTCACGCTTCAGAATGGCGGAAACTGGTCGGAAACGGAGACGACGCTTCCGTCTGGTTTGAGCGTACTCAACAACTGGTATGGCTCCGCGCCGGCGGACACTATACGCATTTCGTCGGGCCTCGCGGCCGAGAACACGGTTGACGTGACGAGTCTGGTGACGAAGGGCCAGGATTTCGCCTCGGGTTTCCTGACGTTCCGCCTGAACGCCAAGAACTGGACACCGCACGCCGCGTTTTACTCGAAAGAGGCGGCGGATGCGACGAAGAGGCCGAAACTGATTGTGGTCGTGCGACGCGGCGTCTCTGTCAGCCGTGTCAATGACGCGGTGACGGTCTCGTGGTCGTCTGTCAGTGGTGCCGATTCCTATCGCGTTGCGCGCGCCGAAGACCCGGATGGCTCGTTTGAGACGGTGGCGACTGTCACGGGCACCTCGGCGGTTGATCCGACTTGCCCGGGCAAGGCGACCTACTGGTATCGCGTTTCCTCCGTGTCTGGTGGCGTGGAAACAACGATTGATACGGTTCGGTTCAGCGAGAACACGACAACTGCGTCTCGCTCGGCGCTATATGACTGTGGCGTGAACAGCGCCAGCCAGTCCACGCCCGTTTACAATCAGGCGTCCTACCAAATCGGCTGCCAGCAGTGGGACAGCGTGACGAGGGCGATGTATATCTGCTTCGATCCGAGCGGACTCGAAGAGGCGCCATACGTCCGGCTGCGCGTGAAGACGGTCTGGGCGAATGGCCTTTCGGGGCAGAACAAGCCCGCGCGTCTTTTCGGCGCCGTGACGGACCGATTTGATCCGACGAACGTCTGCTGGTCTAGCGCCGTATTCGGTTTGCCCGTGCGCGCGCCGATTGCAAGTGGCAGTACCTATGACGAAGACATGGGGCACATTGTCTTTGATGTGACGACAGGAGACTTCTCGCCGTTCCTGGAGTTTGACGTCACCGACGTCGTGCGCGAAGCCGCGCGGCAGGGTCGCTACGCATCGTTCCAGTTGTCGCTCGAGGCGGCAAATGCTAACTACGCCCGTTGGATCGCAGGTGTCGCCTCCGGCACGCCGCCTGTCCTGCTTTATCCCCCTGTCGAAGGGTTCTGTCGCCTCGCGGCGGAGGATGACCTCTCTGGCGAGAATCCGAAGGTCAATCTGACATGGGGCACGGGGCCTGCGGGAACGACCTACACCGTTGAGCGGACGGTGGAGAACGAGGCCCACGACATTCTGGCGTCCGGAATTTCGGAAACAGTATATCTGGACAGGATGCCGTTTGCCGACGAGACCGTGTACAAGGTCACGGCCAATCTGCCGAATGGACAGACATCTGTTCAGGAGTTGACGCACACCGTTGATGCCGCCATTAAGATTCGGGCTTCTGCGGACACTTATGTGTTTGGGGCCGAGAGCGGCAGGGACTCAACATACGGCACCGCGCGCTCGCTTCAGATCAAGTATGACAGCTGGGGGACGGTCAACCGCGAGGGCGTCCTGCGTTTCGATCTGAGCGCCGTGCCGGACAACTTCAAGAAGGCCTATTTGCGGTTGCGCATCATTCACTCGAATGCGCCGAACGCATACGACAAGGTGTGCTTCCGCACGGTTTCCGATTTTGCCTGGACGGATGCGGCGGCGCCGAGTTGGAGCGACCTGCTCGGCAACCAGGTCGGTTCGACGCTGCCGTCGGCTTCCGGCGTCTTCGCCACCTTCTATCCCGGAACGGTGGCGATGTGGGCGGACGGAACCGAGGTTTCCGTTGACATGACGGCGACTGTCCGTGCAGCCAAGGCGGCTGGGCAGCAGGCTGTCACGGTACATTTCTATCCCCTCGACGGCGTTTCGGATATGATTCAATTCTACTCGCGCGAAAGCGGCATGGCGGGCTATGCCCCGTATATCTCAGTCGAGCCGCGCAACTGGCATCCGAAAGGGTTTACGCTGATAATGCGATGACGGAACGGTGCGGTTCACCCTCGCGCCGAATGCGTTCATCTACATCGAGACGCTCTTCGCCGAGGAGGAGCTGCCGGCCAACGCCAAAAGGCCAAATGGGGTCAACTAAATCCAAAAAACTAGTTTAGTTGACCCAAAAGTCGTGAAAAAAGAGGAGTTTAGGGTCAACTAAATCGTAAAAATGAATTTAGTTGACCCAAAAGTCCCTTGCTTGGAAAAAGCGGACATGGTATCATACCATCAATTAAAGCCTCCGCACAAGAACAATAAAGGATTGCGCACCATGACTATTCAACTCAAGTTTTCCTTTGCTGTGGCTATCCTGCTGTTTCTCGCTCATGGGGCGGAAGCCGATGGGATGTCGCGCGTAGATGGCCGCAGCATGGTCTGGCACGATGAGTTCAACGGCGACGCGCTTGACTTGTCCAAGTGGCAGGTCTGGAGCACGATGTCCTCTTCAGACAACATTTATGTCAACGACGAGCGCACCGTGCGCGTCGAAAAAGGCCTTTTGCGCCTGCGCGTCCTGCCTTCCGGTGTCCCGAACAAGGTCGCCATGCTTCCGCGCGGGCTCGTCACCCGCGACCGCATGTCCTTCCGCTACGGCTACCTTGAGATGCGGGCACGCGTTCCCTTCCGGCGCGGCGCATGGCCGAGTTTCTGGCTGCAGTCGGTGCCGCCGCCCATGCGCAAGGCCGACTGGCTCTCCGAAATCGACGTCCTCGAGTCCTTCGCCTCCACAAGCGCCGTTGTCGCCAACCTCCACAAGTGGCGCGGCAAGGCTCACGTCATGCTCCCCGGCGGCGAGGGAAGCCTCAAGCGTGCCTACACGTTCCGGCATCCGGAAACGCTGAACGGGGAGTTCCACATCTACGCGATGGACTGGACGCCGGAGTCGATTTCATTCTTCGTCGACGGGGATTGCTTCATGACGGTGCCGATTGACGAAGCGCACGACTTCGCGCCCGGCGAGATAAATGGCATGGAGGGCTTCCACGACCCGCACTATGTCATCTTCAACAACGAAGTCTTCACCCCGGGCCACGGCTGGTGTCCGGAAAGCAAGCGCCTAGACCCGTCCGGCCCGTTCCCTATCGAATACGACATCGACTGGGTCCGCCTCTGGCTGCGTCCCGGAGAGGATCTTTTCATGCAATAAGAGCCTGGCGGTGGGCGTCAGGTGGCGCGGTGGCGCCTCTCATAAGGACTTGTTACGGACGGGCTTGGGCACCGTCAATGCGAAGGCGCTGTTGGCCAGGGCCATGCATGCCGCCGTGGCGAAGAGGGCGCCGGGGCCGAACCTGTCCCATATCCAGCCGCCGAGCAGCGCATAGAAGACAGTCACCACGTGGTTCATGGAAATGCCGGAGGAGAGCGTCGCGGTAAGTTCCTCCTGGGAATCGGAGAGGGTGCGCGCGTAGAGATTCGTCGCCATCGATGCGTTGCTCAGCACGGCGTCGAGAATGTAGTTCACGCAAACAACTGCCACCGCCACGCGCGGCGGGAACCAGTCCTTCGCGAAACCATAGAGCAGGCACACGAAGAAGAGCACCACGGTGTCCCAGATCATTACATTGCGGTAGCCCCAGCGGTCGACGATCCGCCCGATAAGGCGTCCGCCCCAAAGCGCGGTGAAGAGCGCGGCGATTGCGAAGAGCGTCGCGACGCGCTGCGTGTCCATGCCATAGACGCGGATTAGCACAAAAGGCCCGAACGTGAAGAAGACCTGCTTGCGCGCCCCGTAGAATAGTTCCAAGGCATAGAAGATCGAGTATTTGCGGCGGAAGTAGAACGATGGCCGCGCCCGTTTCGCAAGCCCGGGCTCTTTCACCGCCCCGGCGACGGCCAGGCTTGCGGCGAGGAGCAGCGCCACCAGCACCCAGACGGCGTCGTAGAGCGCGCGGCGGGGCGCGTCGGCCCAGAGGCGTGCGCCAATGAAGAAGATGGCCGCCACGAGAATGCTTCCCGCAACCGAGCCGGCGCTGATCGCGCCCGTGACGAAGCCGAGCGATTCGCCGCTCTTCCCTTCTTTGGCGATAGAGAGGGCGAGCGACTGGCGGACGGGCATCACGAGGTGTTCGCCAAGGGCCCAGACAACGATGAAGGCGACTGCCCAGGCCCAGCGGACCGGCACCAGCAGCAGCGCCGCCGCGACGAGGGAGCATGCCGTCCCGATCCGCAGGATTTTCCAATCGGAAAAACGGTGCAATGCCGCGAAGATTGCCACAAGCAGGACGCCGGGTGTTTCTCGAAGAAACTCCAGCAGCCCGCGGTCAAAGCCGCCGATGTCGTAGGTCTCCACGAGGAAGTTGTTGAACGCCGCGGCAAAGCACCCGATGCCGATGCCCCATACGAGAATGCTCGCGAAGAACGCGCCCGCCCCGGACTTCGGACGGCACACGGCTTGATAGGCGGAAAAGGGGTTTTTCATGGTAGAACATTCTATCATATCCATATCCATTTGCCAGAAGAGGGTCACCCCCCTTGCCTTTTGCGAGAGGATAGTGTAGAATAGACGCTACTATGAACCGAAGAATCGTCATTACCGGATTGGGAACGGTCAACCCGGTTGGAATCGGCGTTGAGGAAACCTGGCGGGCCATCCGCGAGGGCAAGAGCGGCGTAGATTTCATCACGAGCTTTGACACTTCCGATTACGATGTCAAGATTGCGGCAGAGGTCAAGGGCTTCGATCCTAACTTATGGATGGATTCGAAGAACGCGCGCAAGATGGCGCGCTTCTCGCAGTTCGCCGTGGCGGCCGCCGTGCAGGCAGTCCGCGACGCCGGGCTGGAGGCCAAGGACTACGCCCCGGAGCGCGCCGGCGTCTCCATCGGCAACGGCATTGGAGGCTTCGAGGTCGTCGACTCCTCGCTGCGCAAGCTCATCGAGCAGGGCCCGCGCCGCATCCCGCCGCTGACGGTTCCCGAACTGATCAACAACGAGGCCGCCGCCAACATCTCGAAGGAGCTTGGCTTCAAGGGATTCGCCCTGACCTCCATGACGGCCTGCACCTCCGGCACCGACGCCATCGGCGCGGCGCTGGACATGATGCGCCTCGGTCGCTGCGACGTCTGTCTCGCCGGCGGCACTGAGGCCTGCATCGCCGCGCTGGCGATTGCCGGCTTCAGCATCATCCGCGCTCTCAGCACCCGCTGCGACGAGCCCCAGAAGGCGTCGCGCCCATTTGACAAGGACCGCGACGGCTTCGTCTTGGGCGAAGGCGCCGCGATGCTCGTCTTAGAAGACTACGAGCGCGCGAAGGCGCGCGGCGCGAAAATCTACGCCGAGCTGTCGGGCTACGGCCTCTCCTGCGACGCCTACCACCTCACGGCCCCAGACCCCTCAGGCGAACAGGGCATCCGCGCCATCAAGCTCGCCCTCCAGGACGCCGGCATCAGGCCGGAGGAGGTGGACTACTACAACGCGCACGGCACCTCGACGCCGATGAACGACCCCATCGAGACCAAGATGCTCAAGGGGGCTTTCGGCGACCACGCCTACAAGATGAAGGTCTCCTCCACCAAGAGCATGACCGGCCACCTGATCGCCGCGTCGGGCGCCCTGGAGGCCCTTGTCTGCGCCCTCGCCATCCGCGATGGCTTCTTCCCGCCCACCATCAACCTCGACAACCCCGACCTCGAAGCCGGCTGCGACCTCGACTACGTGCCGAACAAGGGCGTGGCCGGCGAGATCGGCGTGGCGCTGTCCGGCTCGCTTGGCTTCGGCGGCCACAACGGCGTGCTGGCCTTTAGGAAATGCCAATAGTCGTCCACAAGTCGCAGTTGAAGGCGGCGCAGCCGCAGGCCGCGCCGCCTCCGCCGAAAACACCGGAAGAGGAGGCGACTGCACGCCGCTTCTCCAAGGTGGTCATGAACAAGCCACTCCGGCGCGGCGAATACTTCGGCTTGGACGACCCCTCCTCCCGCTACGAAATCACCGAGATACTGGGCGAGGGCGGCACCGGCCGCGTTGTCCGCGCCATCGACAAGATACTCGAGATGGAGGTGGCGATCAAGATACTTGCGCCGCGGCTTGTCCGCGACGCCTCGTCGCTTGCGGATCTGAAGAGGGAGGTCCGCATCACCCTGAGCCTCGTCCACCCACACATCCTGCGCATCTACAACCTTGAGAAGAGCGGGCTCAACTACATGATCATCATGGAGCTGCTCAAGGGCAATCCGCTCTCGCGGCTCCTGTCGCAGGCGCAGGGTGTCTTCGAGCCGGACTTCTCCATCCAAGTCGTCCAGGTGGCCGCGAGCGCGCTGGGCTACGCGCACCGCCACGGCGTCCTGCACCTCGACGTCAACCCCGCAAACATCTTCCTCACCGACGACGGCGTGGTCAAGGTCATCGACTTCGGAATCGCCAAGCTGGCCGGCGGCGGGCCGTCGAAGAGCGACTACGTAGTCGGAACGCCCGAATACATGAGCCCCGAACAGGCGCGTGGGGATGCGCTTGACGCCCGCAGCGACATCTATTCGCTTGGCGTGGTGGCGGCGCAGCTCCTCACGGGACGCACGCTCCATGCGCCTGGCGTGGCGGTCGCGACCGTCGCGACTACGCCCCACCCGCCGGTGCAGGGCGTGACGCGGGAAGTGGCGGCCGTCCTCGAATGCGCCACCGCATTCAACAAGGAGGACCGCTTCGCCGATGTCGAGGAATTCGCGAACGCGCTCGCAGCGGCCGCCGCCACGCGGCAGGACGCATGACACCCTGAATCCCGATTTTCCAAAACAAAAAAGGAACAATAAAAATGGTCGCATCATTTCTCAAGAAGCACGGGCTTGACTTGGCGGCGCTTGACGCCGAGGCCCTCCTTGACTCATTCGCACGCGAGGCGGAGGCCGGACTCGCCGGTGCCGACAGCTCGCTGGCGATGATCCCATCCTACATCGGCGTCGGTGCCGGCATCCCCGCCGGCAAGCCCGCGATAGTCGTCGATGCCGGCGGCACCAACCTGCGCGTCTGCACGGTGTCCTTCGCCGCCGACGGCACGCCGGAGATGTCCAACTTCTCAAAGTGCGCGATGCCGGGCGTTGAGCGCGAAGTCGGGGCGGAGGAGTTCTTCTCCTTCATCGCCTCGCGCGTCGAGCCGCTCGTCCCGCTGGCATCCGACATCGGCTTCTGCTTCTCCTACCCGGCGGAAATCACGCCCGACTGCGACGGCCTCCTCCTCCGTTGGTCAAAGCAGATCAAGGCCCCGGAGGTCGTTGGCAAGTTCGTCGGCGCGGAACTCAAGCGCCGCCTGGAGCCGATGGGCTTCAAGGGCCGCGTCGTGGTGCTGAACGACACCGTCGCCACGCTGCTGGCGGGCGTCTCCGAAGGCGCCAGCCGCAACTGCTCGTCATACGTCGGCATGATCCTCGGCACCGGCACCAACACGGCGACCGTCGTCGCCAACTCCGCCATCAAGAAGTGCCCCGGCCTGCCGCAGGAAGCCTCCACCATCGTGAACTTCGAGTCAGGGGAGTTCGCGCCGGTGCCGCTCTCCGACTTCGACAAGCGCCTCCACGAGCTCACCCTCGACCCCGGCCACTCCAACTTCGAGAAGCAGATTTCCGGCGGCTACCTCGGGACGCTCGGCCTGGTCATCCTCAAGATGGCGGCCGAGGAAGGGCTCTTCTCCGCCAAGGCGGCCGAGGCCATCGTCGCGCTCCCCGCCCTTGAGAACCGCGACTTCGACGACTTCTGCGACAACCCCTTCTGCACGCGCGGCGCGCTCGCCTCGCTGGACATGGAGGACAACGACCGCCGCGTCATCCAGGCGCTGGGCGAGGCAGTCTATGCGCGCGCGGCGCTGCTCTCCTCGGTGAACATCGCCTTTGGCGCGATCCTCTCCGGCGCGGGCCACGACCCGCTGGCGCCAATCGGCATCAACATCGACGGCTCCACCTACTACAAGACGAAGACGGCCGACTTCAAGTCGCGCACCGAGGAGGGCCTCCGCGCCATCCTCTCGCGGCGCGGCATCCACTTCCGCACGATATTCGTACCCGACTCGCCGATTGTCGGCGCCGCCGTTGCAGCCCTTACACGCGGATAAAAAAGCGAAGGCAGGTGCAGAGATGCTGACGATCTACAAATGGGTGCCACGCACCGGCCTCACGGATGGCGGAACCGAGCTCACGCCAGGCTGCTGGGTCAGCCTCACGGAACCGACCCCGGCCGAAATCGAAAAGGTGGGCGACGCCTACGACTTCCCGCAGGAGTTCCTCACCGACCCCCTCGACAAGGACGAACGCGCCCGCGTGGAAATCGACGAGGACTCCTCGGCGTCGCTCATCGTCATCCGCGTCCCATGCAAGTCCGACAGCGACGACTCCGTCCCATACACCACCACCCCGTTCGGCATCATCATCACCCCGAACGCAGTCATCACGGTGTGTGCGCGCCAGACGGCCCTCATCGACGAGTTCCGCCAGATGCGGCGCCTCTGCCCGCCATACGACCGCCACCGCTTCGCCTTCAACATCATGCTCCGCGCCGCCACCCTCTTCCTGCGCTACCTGCGCGAGATCGGCGACGACGCGGACAAGATCGAGCGCAACCTCCACCTCCACCAGGCCCTCAAGAACGACTCGCTCATCGACCTCCGCGACCTCCAGAAGGCCCTCGTCTATTTCACGACGTCGCTCACTTCGGATGAAATCGTAGTCAGCCGCCTCGGCCACATGCGCCAGCTCGGCATCAACGAGGACGACCTCGACTTCCTCGACGACGTGGCCATCGAATACCGCCAGGCCCTTGAAATGTCCTCCATCCAGACGAACATCCTCACCGGCACGATGGACTCGTTCGCCTCGGTCATCTCGAACAACCTAAATGTTGTGATGAAGTCGCTGACCTCGGTCACGATCATCTTCATGCTCCCGACGCTCATCTCGTCCATCTACGGGATGAACGTCCACCTCCCGCTCCAGTCGCTCTCGCCGCCGGAATCCCATTCGCTGCTGGCCTTCTTCGCCATCATGGGGGTTTCGGTCATCCTCGCCCTTGGCGCGGTGTTCTTCTTCATCAAGCGGAAACTCTTCTAATGGACTTCGCCGGCGACGACACTGCGGACTACCCCGAAATTGCGGACTACGGGGCGCTGGCCGCCGGCGAAGAGGTGTCGCCGTGGATTGACGCCGACGACCTGGAGGCGGAGGGCCGCTGCACCGAGCGCCATCTCCAGTGCATCTGGTATTCCGACGGGCTGCGGCCGGA
>JAEEGL012024425.1_pt1 | contig 25460 bp, 17 predicted proteins | sample 9134231 | NCBI WGS metagenome assembly JAEEGL01 (sample SAMN16246548, study PRJNA631951) | gut metagenome | biome: gut microbiome; feature: rumen; material: fiber-attached | host: Bos | place: Iran: Karaj | collected 2018-10
CATCTCGATCGTGGGTGGGCAGAGTCTTTCTATTTTGGTCCTTATCCTCGTACGGGACTCACAAACACTTACGACATCTATGTTATCGCAATAAGAAATCCGATCGATCGTTTGAGAGGATCGTGGCGTTTGCCGAATCAGAATTTCCCTTTGTTCCTCGCTTATCTCGATATTGATGCGGAGGGTAATACAGGTAATATCATTGCCTACGGTCATATCTCGGCTCAGTATTCTGTATCCTGAGATGATAGACAGATCCCTGCTTCTTGTTCCGTCAGGAATAGCTCATGGTCCTGCTTTACCGATGATCGGTATTTGCAAGCAGACTATAGATTTCTTGCAGTGAACAGTTATCTGTTATCATTGTTCATAGATCGATTCGTTATGAGAAAGGATGCAGAAGTGTATACCCGTAAGATGCTTGATTACGCATCCAAGAATAACGGCCAAGGAGAATAACATGGCTTTAGAACCTGTTTACTATAACAACATCAAGGAGCTCATATTAGCTTCTGCGGAGATGTACAAGAACGATGTTGCATTCAGAGTTAAGACGAAGCAGGGCAAGGAACCAGAGTATAAGGACTATACTTATTCGGACTTTATAGAGAATGTAAATGCCGTAGGCACCTGTTTCTATATCAGAGGTTACAAGGGCGGAAGGATCGCCATTATCGGACGTAACCAGTATCACTGGGTAGTTCCGCACATGGCGTGTCTGTTCGGAGGCATTGTCTCCGTTCCTATCGATAAGGAGCTCCCTTTGGGCGAGATGGAGGATTCACTCGTCCGTGCTGAAGTTGACGCTGTTGTATTCGATGTTAAGAACAAAGAGCAGATAGAGCAGATCAAGGCGAATGGCCGCACGAAGATACGTGAGTATATACAGATGAACGGCGAGTCCGGAGAGTACTGCACGGTAGAGGATCTCATCGAGGAAGGACGCGGGCTGGTCTCCGGGGGAGAGAAGGAGTTCATCGAATTCAGTCCTTCTCCCGAGTCTATGGCGATCCTGCTTTTTACTTCCGGCACCACGTCCAAGTCGAAGGCAGTAATGCTCTCCAACAAAGGCATCGCGTGTAATGTCTCCGACCTTCTCGTGTTCGAGGTCTTTGACGAGCACTCTACTAACATCGCGTTCCTGCCCTTCCATCACATACTGGGTTCTACCGGGCTGCTTTTCGCTATTGCAGACGGCATGCGCACGGTGTTCTCTGACGGCATACGTTACATCAAGCAGAACCTCAGCGAGTACGGCGTAACGTTTTTCCTGGGAGTGCCGGCACTCATCGACAAGATGTACGAGACTATCGAAAAGGGTATTGAGAAGCAGGGCAAGACCAAGACCGTGGAGCGCGCGAAGAAGCTCGCCAACTTCCTGCTTAAGTTCCACATCGACATCCGCCGCAAGCTTTTTAAGGATGTCATCAAGCAGATGGGAGGGGAGCTTAAGTACATCATCTCCGGAGGTGCACCTTTATCCCCCGCGGTGTCGAAGGGCTTTACCGATCTTGGCATCGAGATCTACCAGGGTTACGGTCTTACCGAGACTTCCCCAGTGCTTGCTGCCGAGAATAAGGGCCACATACGTGCTGGTTCCATCGGACGTCCGCTTCCTGCAGTTCAGGTCGAGTTCATGGATAAGGACGGGGACGGCATGGGTGAGCTTTGTGCCAAGGCTCCGAATGTCATGATCGGCTACTACAATAACGAAGAACTGACGAACGAGGTCATAGTGGACGGATGGTTCCATACGGGCGACCTGGGTTATATGGATAAGGACGGATATATCTTCCTTACGGGCAGAAAGAAGGACATGATCGTTCTTAAGAACGGTAAGAAGGCCTTCCCCGAGGAGATAGAGATCCTTCTTAACAAGATCCCCGGAGTGCTCGATTCGTTTGTATTCGGTGAGCCTATAGACGGCGACTGGACTGACCTCAGGATCGCAGTTCAGATTCAGTATTCCGGGAAGGAGATCACTGAGCTTTACGGGGTGAAGACTACTGACGAGATACACGATGTTATCTGGGAGAAGATCAAAGAGGTCAACCAAACGATCCCGCACTATAAGAGAGTGACGGATCTGTATATTACGGAAGAGCCGTTTATCAAGACAACGTCTCTTAAGATCAAGCGTAAAGAGCAGATTATGAAGGTTCTTGACCTGGGATGATATGAGGATCCAAATAAAAAGCCTGAGTGTATCTCAGGCTCTTTTACTATTCTTCTTCGAGGAAAAGATCACTTGCCCAGGTAAACCTGCAATCAGTAAGATCGCCCACAAAGAGATCGCCTTCTACATTGCTATCTTCGTCATCGCCGTCGGCTATACTTCTCAGATGATCTTCTTCTGTCCAGCCGGATGTGTTAATCTCGAGCAGCATTCCGTCATATGACTCAGGAGCGCGGAGGGTGATCCTCGGGTAACAGATGTACTCTACATGCCATCCCCAATGATCAGCATCAACTTCGCAGCTCTCATTAGCGAGGATTTCATAGTCTAATTCGGCTAAGACATAGACTGTTATCTCTTCATCGCCGTTATCTATCGTGACTGCGATCTCCTCGCCATCATCGCTATAGCTGTTATCCCATTCACAGAGGATCGTACCTGTGTAATAGTCGATAACATTGTATTGCTGGGGACTGCTTGACCAGCTGTCTGTGCTGTTTGCCACATCAAAAGGGAATACCGGGTTATACGTTCCGGAAATATTGTAATCGATTATATAGGTTACATATCCGTCTTCATCGGGCTCACTTACATCTATGCAAGGGAGAGAATAAACGGCATCTTCATCAATACCTGAACCCTCGATCTCTTCATCATTTAATATTGAATAACAATAGCTTGTTAATGTCAGCTCGGATGCACCGAATGTAAGATCATTAATCTCGCCCCAGACCGTGGAAACCGGTTCGGTCTCAGCAGTAGTCTCAATCACTGTTTCAGGAGTTGTCTCAGTAGTCTCCTCTTCAGTTTCTATCTGGGATTCTTCTTCCTCATCATCGTCCTCTGCACGGTTATCGTTTTTATTGCATGCTGCAAAGCTGAGCACCATCGAGCCTGCAAGAACGTATGTCAGGATCTTCTTGGTCATCTTCTTCATATTCATACCTCCAGTACCAATAAGATATTACCACAGGCAATAAGGGGGTTTTCCGTTTCAATCAACACTTGTTTTTACAAATTTTGTTTAAGCAACTAATGATGATAACCCCTCGGATTTTTGTTTTATTCGGGTGGTATAATTATCCTGTTCCTTAAGGTTCGGAGTAAGCGGAAGGGGGATGATGAATGCGCAGTAATTTCCTGTTTGATCTCGATCAGACTCTGCTCAACTTCCACGCGTCCGAACATGTAGCTTTGGAGATAGTCATCAAGGCTAACGGTCTTAATTATTCCGACGATATCTATACTTCCTTCAAGGCCAATAACAAGTTGCTTTGGCTGGAGCTTGAGAAGGGTATTATCACAAGAGAAGAACTGTTCACTTTAAGATTCAATGATGTCATCACTAGGTGCGGCGGAGAAGGAAGGGGACTTGATCCTCTTAAGATCAACACCGAGTTCATAAGGACGATGTCAGAGAACGGAGTTCTCATGGAAGGCTCACTTGAGTTCGTTAAGAAGGTAAAGGGAGAGATACCCGATTCAAGGATTTATATCGTCTCGAACGGCGCTACGATCAATGCCAAGGGAAGGATAGCTTCCACAGGCCTTGATAAGTACATAGACGATATCTTTATAAGCGAAGATATGGGCGTTACGAAGCCCGCTGTCGAATTCTTCGACATGGTACTTGATTCGATCAAGGCTCCCAAAGAATCATGCATAGTTATAGGTGACTCCTTGTCTTCAGATATGTTAGGCGCGAAGAATGCCGGTCTTGATTCGGTTTGGTTCATGCCGACAGGAGATGTTGAGGCAGCCGTGAAGGATTACGAGATCAATTATTGTGCTTTCTCATTCGATGAGCTTTACGAAGTTTTATGGGCTTGGTCTTCTGGGGAGAAGTAAGACCTGGGGATTGATTTGTCCATATATCAAAACTTATTAACATCTTATTTAAATTAAAGTAAATTTATCGTTGTATAGTATTTGTGTATATATTCGCGCTTTTTTTATGGGGGAAAGCATGAAGATATTGGATGATTCCTGCAAATAGGAATTCACGATCTGCTTTCCAACCCTGTTGATCGAATAGAGATGTATGCGACCAGGGTCTGTCTGATTATGGATAAGGAGGTTGACCGAATTGAGAGCATTTAAGAAAACAAGACTGACTGTAACTGTTCTGTTGCTGGTTTCCGTTCTGGTGGGACTGATGCTCCCGGCTGTGGCTTTGGCCGATGAAGAGGATGACAATAATGATAACGATAATGTTGTCCGTATAGGCTGGTATGATTCCAGTTTCTGCTATTATGACAGCTTCGGCAGACGCTGCGGAATCGATTATGAATATCATCAGAGAATATCGGCATATACCGGTTGGACATATGAATATGTTGAGGATACGTGGCCTAACCTCCTTGAGATGCTAAAGAACGGCGAGATCGATATCCTGGGTGATGTCTCCTACATGCCTGAGCGTGAAGATTATATGTATTTCTCGAGCATCCCGATGGGCTCGGAGGCATACTACATTTATGCCGCTGCAGATAATACCGTGCTCTCGCCCGATGATCCGTCTTCCTTCAATGGAATGCGTATAGGAGTAAACAGCAACAGTTATCAGCAGGAGTTGCTCGAGGAGTGGTCGGAGAATTACAACGTGGATATCGAGATCGTTCCTATGACGACCGCCGAGGATGAATCACAGGCTATGATTCTGAGTGGTGAGATCGACGGATATGCTTCCATTCTTCTTCTCGGATATTATGAAGGAGTAGTTCCCGTAACAAGAATCGGAAGTTCCAACTACTACTATGCAGTTAACATAAACCGCCCGGATCTTATTGAAGAACTTGATGCTGCTATGGCAGAGATACATGATGAGGATCCGTACTTCAGCGAGAGGTTAATAAGGAATCACTATAATTCGAGAACTAATACAATATTCACTCCTCAGCAGGAGGAATGGCTTGCCGGGCACGGTGCGATAAGGATCGGATATCGCGAGAGTTATCTTCCGTTCTGCGGTCTTAATGAAGATACAGGAGAGCTGACAGGTGCTTTAAGTGATTTCCTGGCTCATGCCCTGAATAGTCTGAACAGCCCGAATCTTCAGTTTGATATGGTCCCGTACGCTACTACGGAAGATGCTCTGGCCGCACTGGCATCAGGTGAGGTAGATTGTGTATTCCCGGTCTATCTCAGTACATATGATGCGGATCAGCAGGGCTTCAGGCTTACGGATCATGCCATGGAAACTGCGATGAATGCAATCCTCAGAAATTCGGATGTGCAGGAGCTTTCCGAAGATACGACCATGACATTTGCAGTTAATTCACATATGGTAAATGTCAATTCATTTATCATGCAGCATTATCCGTTGGCGACTATGATCCCTTGTGACGGCCTTCAGGCTTGTTATGAGGCTGTTGCGAATGGAACTGCTGATTGTGTTGTTGTAAGTAACTACAGGATCCCTTCCGAGGAGGATACATTAAGAAAGAACGGTTTGTTTACAGTTCCTACAGGTGAATCACTCCCCCTCTCTTTTGCTGTCAGAAGGAATGATTATGAACTGTTTTCCATAATGAACAGAATAGCACTTTCTAATGATACGGATGAGATGGACGCTGCGCTTGCATCATATATGTATGCGGGTCAGAAGATGACGATAGCGGGCTTCCTGAAGGACAACTGGGTTTATGTAGTAGCAGCATTGACGGTATTCTTCATAATCATATCTGTACTGATGGTACAGAGGATGAGAGCGGTGCGTCTGGCAAGCGAACAGAAGATCCTTTTGGAGGAGGCTGATAAAGTCGCAGATCTGGAACAGACGGTATCCTCGCTTCTGAATAACATGCCGGGCATCTATTACACCAAGGATGCCGAGACCGGTAAATATCTGGCCTGCAACCAGGCTTTTGCAGAATATGTTCATAAGAACAATCCTTCTGAGATTATCGGACATACGGCCGCTGATCTCTTTGATGAAGAGACTGCCCGGTATTTCTCGAAGGACGACGAGATGGCTTTGTCCATGGATGAGCCTCTGACTTTCTACGACAGAAGAAAAGATGCTAAAGGTGTCCTTAGAAATGTTAAGGTTACCAAACTTAAGTATACGGATACCAACGGAAGGATCTGCCTGCTTGGAATCTTCCTTGATGCTGCCGAGAACATGCGTATCTTCAGAGATGAAGTCTCAACAAAAGAAGACTACGAGAAAGCAAGAAGCAACGGTATTATCTTTGCCCATATTGCTCAGGCTTTGGCACACGGATACAGGAATCTGTACTATGTAGACATCAATACGGAAGAGTTTATCGAGTACCGTACTGACGAGAACGGCGGCCTCTCGGAGGCAAGAAGAGGATGGCATTTCTTCGAGGAATGCCAGGACATTATTGAAGAAAAGGTTTACGCAGAGGATGCTGAGACTGTGTCCGAATCATTGGAACGTAAAAAGCTGGAGGCTGTTCTTGAGAGCGGCAAGCCTTTCAAAATGACGTTCAGAATAGTCATTGATCAGGAACCGAAGTATGTCAGCATGGATATCTCGAGGATGCAGGATGACGACCGTTATCTGATCTTCAGCATAACGGATGTCGACGAGCAGATGAAGCATTATAAGGCTGCTCAGCAGATGCAGGAGGAGCAGATATCCTATGGCAGGATCAGTGCACTGTCCGGAGATTATCTTTGCATTTATGTAGTAGAGCCTGATACGGGCAAGTACCGTGAATACAGCTCCACAGCAGGCTTTGATGCATTTGCGATACCGGATGAGGGCGATAACTTCTTCTCTGACTTCAGGGAGAACTCTATCAAACTTGTTTATCCCGAGGATCAGAACAGGGTATTTACTGCACTTACCATGATTAATGTTCTTGAAGAGGTCGGTAAGAACGGAATCTTCACATTGAGCTACAGGCTCTTGATGAAGGATGCTGAGCCGCGTTATGTACAGATGAAGGCAGCGATAGTTTATGAGAAGGACGGCAGACGTCTGGTTGTCGGCGTCAATGATATCGATTCCCAGGTCCGTCAGGAAGAAGAATACGGCAGACGTCTTGCTCAGGCAAGGATCGAGGCCAATATCGATTCGCTGACAGGAGTTAAGAACAGGAATGCATACCGTATCTATGAGGAGAGACTTAATGCCCAGATCGAGATGGATCGTGCTCCCGAGTTCGCGATTGTCATTCTCGACGTTAACGATCTTAAGAAGGTTAACGATACCGAAGGTCATAAGGCAGGAGACCAGTTCCTTAGGGATGCATGCAAGATCATCTGTACTACATTTAAGCGAAGCCCTGTATTCCGTGTCGGCGGAGATGAGTTCGCGGTATTGGCGCAGGGTGAAGATTACTCGAACTTAGACAGTCTTGTTGAGCAGATGAACGATCATAACGAAGACGCTATTGAGAACGGCGGAATCGTCGTGGCTTTGGGTATGTCACGTTTTGATCATGATGAGAAGGTTGCCCCCGTATACGAGCGAGCCGACTCGATAATGTATGAGAATAAGAAGAATCTTAAGGAAAAGAAGAGACTGAAAGGATAAGAGATATGTATTATTCTGCAATCGGTCTGTTGGCGATACTCGTACTGTTAATTGTTAACTGGGATGTTCTGCGCGATTCCCATATCTATGAGAAGCCTGTGTGGAAAGTGTACAGAAGGCTTTTGGCTGCCATCCTTTTCTATTGTTGCACGGATGTTACATGGGGCTTGCTGGAGATCATGAAGCTCAGCACTGCGCTTTTCGCAGTTACTACAGTACACTTTATTGCCATGTCCATATGCATATCTTTCTGGGCAGAGTTTACTGTAGTCTGCCTTAATGACAAGAGTGGTTTCGGGGGATTCATTAGGCACGTGTCGCGCGGTGTTGCAGGCGCGATCATATTCACGACGATCATCAATATCTTTATTCCCGTGTTCTTTACGGTAGACAGCAACAGCGTCTATACGGCGCTGCCTGCCCGTTACGTAATGCTTACTGTTCAGATCGTGCTGTTGATCCTTATCTCTGTCCGTGCGCTTTCTCTTATGTTCCGCGCGAAGAAACGCTCGCAGTACCGCATTATGGCAGCGTTCGGATTCACAATGGCTTCCGGACTCTTTATACAGCTGTGGTTTCCTTATCTTCCTCTGTATTCAATGGCTTATATGCTGGGAACGTGTCTGCTTCATACCTTTGTTGTTAATGACATCAGAGAAGAGTATAGGAAAGAGACCGAGGAATCAGCTAAGATCAAAGAGATCAGGGATACGTTCAGATCGCTTCTTGATAACATGCCCGGCATGGCTTTCTCAAAGGTGGCTGGAACAGGGGAATATATTGCCTGTAATCAGGAATTTGTCAGATATGCCAACAAGCGGGATCCTGTGGAGGTTATAGGTTTTACTGATGCTCAGATCTTTGATGCCCAGACGGCGGCGCATTTCCAGGAAACTGACAGGCTGGCATTATCGTTGAGCAACTCGCTTATCTACACAGAGGATGTTAATGATGCTTCTGGAAAGCAGCGTCATTATCAGACTTCGAAGATTAAATATACAGATTCTATGGGCCGCCTTTGTATCCTTGGTATTTGTCAGGATATAACGGATCTGGTTGTCGTTCAGCATGAACACGCTATGACTAAGGAAGCGTACGAGAAAGCTGTTAATACAGGAGCTATGTACACGAATATCGCACTGACTCTGGCCCGTGATTACACGGAGTTGTTCTACGTTAACACGGATACGGAGGAGTTCACGGAATACGGAAGGGACGACGAAGGTAAACTCGTAGAGCAGCGGAAGGGATACCATTTCTTTAGCGACTGCAAGGCGGAATTATGTGAGAGTGTTTGTCCCGAAGATCAGGAGGACTTCCTGGATTCCATTAACCGTAAAAACCTTATGAGAGCATTAAGTGTCAAGGACACTGTTATTACTTCTTTCAGAAGGTTGGTCGATGATGAACCTGTTTATGTCAGTATGAAGGTCTCACGTATGGAAGGCGATGAGCAATATATCATCGTCGGTTTTGTCGATGTTGATGAAGAGATGCGCGAAGCGATAGACAGGAATGAAGAATCATCCGATGCACGAGTATCTGTTGAGGAGAGTAACATGGCCAGAAACTCGTTCCTTTCTAATCTGAGCCGTGAGATCCGCACACCGATAAATGCGATCATCGGACTTGATTCTCTTGCACTTAGAAGTGAGACTTTGGATGAGCCTACTAAGGATTACCTTGTAAAGATAGGAGACAGTGCACAGGAGCTTCTTTCTCTGGTCAACGATGTCATTAACATAAGCTTGATCGAGTCCGGCAGAGGCGTTCTTAACAACGTAGAATTCTCTTTTGCCACATTGTTGGATCAGGTTAATTCACAGGTTATGCCTAAGTGCACTGAGAAGGGTATCTATTATGGCTGCACTTTTATTAACCGTACGAATGAATCTTACATCGGCGACTATCTGAAGCTTCGGGAAGTTCTTCTTAACATCCTGTCCAATGCCGTTAAGTATACCGATAGATCAGGTCATATTACTATGACTGTTGAGAAGATATCCGAGTACCAAGATATGGATACCATCCGTTTCTGTATCGAGGATACGGGAGCAGGTATGGATGAGGAGACTGTAAAGCAGATATTCGATTCCGACCTTTTTGACCATAAGGGTTACGGTTCTAATTTCGGTATCAGAGGTCTTGGAATGACCATAACTAAGAAGCTCATCGAGAAGATGAACGGTATCATAACTGTCGAATCAGAGAAGGATGTAGGTACTGAGTTCACTATAATCGTGCCGCTTCGTAAATCAGATAAGAGTGATGTTGATAACAGTGGTGAGATCGATGTTAAGGCGCTTTACGTGCTGATTGTTGATGAGAATTCGATCGAAGCAGAGCATGCTCAGATGGTCTTGGAGGAAGTGGGAATCCGTGCGGAAACCTGCACGAGCGGACATGAAGCTTTGACCAAGCTCGAGGTTCAGCACGCCAGAAAGCAGCCATACAACATAGTGTTGATGGATTGGAATATGCCGGGAATGCATGGCAGGGAAGTTGCAACCGAGGTCAAGGAGAAATATGCGGATGAGACGATCGTTGCCGTCATGACAGCATATAACTGGGATGATATACGTGATGAAGCTCTTCAGGCAGGCATTGAGCACTATCTGGAGAAACCTCTATACTCTGCGAACATCATTGAGAATCTCGAGCAGATTGCCCGCAGAAGCAAGATGGCCATCTTTAAAGAAAAGAACAGGGCAAGGCTCAGCGGTCGCCGTATCCTTTTGGCGGAGGATGTGGATATCAATGCAGAGATCATGATTAATATGCTCGAGCTTGAGAATATCAAGGTGGACCGTGCCGAGAACGGTAAAGTCGCGGTGGAGCTTTTCGAGAGGAGTACGGACGGTATCTACTCCGCTATTCTTATGGATGTCCGTATGCCTGTTATGGACGGCCTTGAAGCAGCAAGGGTTATCCGCGAGATGGAAAGGCCCGATGCCAGGAGGATACCTATCATCGCGTTGACCGCGAATTCATTTGATGAAGACGTTCAGCTTTCGCTGCAGGCGGGAATGAATGCACATCTGAGCAAGCCGGTTGAGGCAGATACGCTGATACGTATCCTGGGTGAGATGATCTTCGAGTCGGAAGCGAAACTGACCTTATAAAGGTAAGGATGCATGATGGCAGTATGATCAACGACATCTTGGGTAAGGCAAGAGCAGGAGACTGAATTATGGCGATGCACAGTAATTGGAATCCATGGCACGGATGCATAAAGTGCAGCGAGGGGTGTCAGAATTGCTATGTCTATTACCTAGACAGTATGAGAGGTAAAAGAGGATCAGATATCTATAAGACAAAAACAGGATTCAAATATCCTCTGTCAAAAGATAAAACAGGAAGCTTCAAGATACAAAGCGGTGATCCGGAGAAGGCAGAAGAGCTGCTGACAAGATATCCGAATTAATTGAAGACCTCGTCGTAATTGCTATACCAATCGCCGTAATCGACCTCATTGTTAACGAGGAAGTTGCAGATAAAGAATTCCTTCCCGTCTGCTTCAAAATAGTAGTACGTAACCATGTCATCTTCAGAATGAGGGTAGAACTGTCCATAGCTTTCTACGACATATACAAGGCTTACTCCTGTATCGGAGAAAGGTCTTTGCTCGCTTCTAATGAATACAGCATCCTCATTCTTCATCTGTGCCATCTCGAGGTAGTAATCCTCAGCCTCTTTGGCTTCATCTCTGAAGCTCGTGTCGGGTAGTCTAACGCTGCCGATGTGCTTCAGTTGACCACCGCCTGCAGGAGAGAGAAGGTGTTCATATTCGGGATCAGAATAATAATCGTGACCAGGCTCGCTCATCAATTCATCGTAATAAGCCGATAGCCATTCGTTATCGTGCTCGAGGTATATAGTCCAGCCGTCCATACGGGACTCGAGATTATACTCCTGCATGATCTCGGCGATCTTCTCGATACCTTCTATAGCCTGGTTTTCAGATACTGAAGAATCGACTTGATACCAATAGCAGTCGCAGAGGTTGTTGTCTTCGCTTAAGGAGAGACCATATTCGTCACACAATGCGTCGAGTTCATTCCCGGCTTCATCGAGAATATAGAAGTGCAAAGCCCAGTCGAAAGTATCAGCCGTATCCGGAACAGAGCCGAATGAAGATCCGTCGATGTTGATATTTGTCATATAGCTTGAGACCTGATATTCAAATCCCTGAAGCTTGTCTCTTAAGACAACGATAGTGCCTTCATCATTAGTTTCCTCGCTTACTACATCGCAGTCTCCGTGCTCTCGCTTTGCCTGTCTGATCAGTGCACTTGCGCTCTGAGGCTTACATCCCGTCATACCGATACAGGACGTGAAGATAACTGCTGCCAATATAGTTCTGCCGATCTTATGACTCATATGGATCTCCTTTGCACGTATAGTGTAATATTACACCATATGTGCAAACTTGCAAGCCCCTAAGTCCGTCATGAAGGAAACTTGATCTTAGGAAGGTACCTTGTATAAGTCGAAGATACGTTGTAGGGAAGCTTCGCATCTTCGAGGTTCTTGCAGAACAGATCGATCGGAGTGCGGTCCTTATTTACTAACTGGAAAGTGATACAGAACTTATCTCTCAGTGCATTGACTTCAAGCATCAGATCTCCGTCCGTAATGGTGTATATGCCTTTGATATGCTTATCCATATCACCCCAGTCTGTCTTGCCGACATAACTGATGGTGTAATTGTCACGCGGGTCACTTCTGAACGTGCTGTTCTTCGAAGCAAACTTTTTCTTTGATTTAAGGTCCGGAAGCGCGTCTACACCTCTGTGAGTTGCCTCGATCTTACGGAATCTCTCCCAGCTTAATTCGGGCTGGTTCTGCGATATGACCGCGCCTCTAGCCCTCATGTTGTTCTTCTCGATAGGATCGTCCTTCATATCCCACTCGTAGCGTATATGGATAAAGCGGACAAAATCACGGTAGGATTCATGCGCATTGATGTCGTCGCGGTAATCAGCTGCGATCCTGCCCGATAAATGCGTATCTTTTTTCTCTTTGAACATATGGGAGACTACATTGAACATCATCGCTGCAAGTACCGTATTCGGACTTCCGTCAATACTTGCGGAATAATCCATAAACTCTTTTGCAGGGATATCTATCTGGTAGTAATAAGTCTCCTTGGCAAAAGGGTTAAGCAGATACTTAAGAAACCTTCCGAGCGCTACGTTCGAATCGCCGCCGTCGTATCTCTTGATCGGCTCATCGTCAGGAAGCTTGTCAGGATCAGGTAAGAACAGCTCGCCTTCAGTAACTTCGGTTCCCGGAAGCTTAATATCCTTCGGAGGCTCTAACTCACCATGCTTACGGATCATGTATTGATAAAGGGTAGCCTTCACCCAGAACAACGCGCCATAAGCACCGCACAAAGAGTGGGAGAAGGTGAACCAAATAGTATCATCTCTGTAAGTAATCGCGAAAAGATGCCCGTTAACACCCTCGCTTCCGAGGACCAGCTTCTCATCTTTCTCCGGAAGGACGGGAATGGGATTATCGTTATGCTCAAGAAGGTAATTCTGACCTTCGTCGATAGTAATCTTTACACTAAAGTAAGGAAGTCTCAATATAGCCAGTTGAGCTGCTTCATTAAGCATTGCCGCATCAACAGCAGAATCAAGACACACCTTCATCCTGACAGCATAAGGCAGTTTATCCATGTACTCGTACAGAAGATATGCATCCTGATATTTGCTCATAATAAACCTCCGTTGAAGTTAAGATTCTAATAGATTAAGATTGATTATAAATAAGAAATATCAAGAGACTTTGAATAACCAATAAACATTATATGTTAAATGTGAATATAGGAACGGAATAGAATGCTTATAGTCCTTCTTAACTTGATAATGTCGAGTATCATATTGATCATTCTGGTCAGCCTTGCTCTGATCCTGACAGTGGTCGCGATCGCGCTCATAATCGTTTCCATAGTCAGAGCTAATAAAGCCAAGAGGAATAATCAGAAGACTCATAAGGTCGGACTTTGGATAGGCATAATAATGATCCTGATCCCCTGGATCATTGTGGTTATGGCAGTCTCTTTTGTTAAGGCTGCAGATTCGCTCAATAACAGATGGACTTTTGACCGTGAAGTTGTAGCCGAAGCAATAGCAGACAAGGACGCAGAGGCTCTCTACGAATTAATGGCTCCCGAAGTTATGGAAAGCAATGACCTGACAGAGGATGATCTTGAGGATTTCCTTGATCAGTGCGACATCGAGAATAACTCACGAAGTGACATGGAAAGATATACTTCACGTGAATCCCTTGGAGATCCTTCTGATCCGGAAGGTAACCACTACAGACCCGACGGCGATAGATTTACCTACACCATGTATTACGTTAACGATGACGGCGGAAGGATCTTTGTCAGCGGTGTACTCACCGATTCTCGTAATGAAGGTAACGTAGGTATATACTATATTGAGTTCATGTCACGAGATCCTGAGACGAATGCATGGCTGACCGTATGTGAGTTCGGCGAGAGACCCTGACAGGAGGATAGAACCAGTGTTGTTTGAAGTAAAAGATTGTTCTGATCCTGAGATTATTAAAGAGTTGTTTATTGAGTATTCGCATATCAAAGGTGCGGAAAGCTGTTTTGTATCATTTGATAAGGAATTGAATGATCTTGCTGGATATTATTCCGGGGGAGCGATACTTGTCGGGTATGAGGAAGGGACACCTGTTGCTTGTGTTGCCATCAAGAGAATAAGCGACACAACCTGTGAGGGAAAGCGCCTGTTTATCAAGCCTGAATACAGAGGCAGAGGTTATGCCAGGACAATGATAAACGCCATGATCGTTAAGGCCTCTGAACTCGGGTTCGAAGAAGTAAGGTTTACTACAAAACCTGAAGTCATGACGGTTGGTTACGGCTTGTATAAGAGAATGGAATTTGAAGAACTATCAGAAGAGAATGGAATAGTATCGATGAGAATCGATATCAAAAAGCAGATACAGAATATGTGAAGGAAGACAAATAACTATGAGAATTGCAGTGACTTATGAAGACGGTAAGGTATTTCAGCACTTTGGACATACTGAGCAGTTTAAGCTTTATGATGTTGAAGACGGCAAGATCGTAAATAGTCAGGTTATTGATACCAACGGAAGCGGACACGGCGCTTTGGCCGGCTTCCTGAACATGGCAAATGCTGATGTTCTTATATGCGGTGGAATCGGCATGGGAGCTCAGATGGCCTTAGCAGAAGCAGGCATTAAGCTGTACGGCGGTGTACAGGGTGATGCAGATGCTGCTGCTCAGGCTCTTGTTGACGGCAGACTCGAATATGATCCGGATGCCAGGTGCGATCACCATGAGCATGAATCAGGGCACGAGTGCGGTCACGGTGATCACGAGTGCGGTCACGGAAGCTGCCATAATTAATTATCGAGATCAACAGGTTTAATCTGGTACTTCTTATCTATATCCTCGATTCGTTCGAGCTTGTGTCCAACTAGTGTAATCTCGGGTGTTACGAGCGTCCAACGGTTGTTCTTGGATGATCTGAGTTCTGCCAGAACATTCTCGTGTTCTTCGGGGTAATAAACATAATTACCGCCTGCTGCCTTATCGAGCATTTCCATAGTAAGTTCTCTTCTATTCTTTGACATTGTCTTGTCCTCCCTGAGGTAGTGTTATCAATGTATTGATTATTGCGGGGAAGGACATCAAAACCAATATGCAATAAAGAACAAGACTGGTGCTTAAACAACGATTACACTTAAATGTGTCGGATATGACCTGAATAAGGTCACGAGAAATACTTCCGGATCAGGACATCTATATCTTCTGCTGAGCCGCTCTTGATAGTGCTCACTTCATCCTCGGACAGTATCCCTTTATAGATGAGACTGTCGGTCATGTCATTCTCGACCATGTAATCGACGCCTACCATCTGCATAATGTCGATTGCCTCGATCATCTTTCTGCCGCGCCTCTGCGTGATGGAATACTCGACACGAAGCGGATAACCTTCGTAGGTCTTCTTCTCGACGAGACCGAATTCGATAAGCTCATTCAGCTGCTCAAGAAGCATCTTCTGTGTGATTCCTTCTATCGAGCGTTCGAGTTCAGAAAGCCCCTTCGGACCTTCCTTCATCTCGTACATGATTATCGTCTTCCATTTGCCCTTGATGATGTCGTGTGCTATCTCAAGAGGGCAGGTGTAATTATCTCTTATCTTCATTAACCGATCTCTTTATCCAGTACTGCTTTCTGATCGTCCAAGGTCTTAAGATACGGCGCATAATCCACATCGCTTCTTGCCCTAAGAAGCTCAGTGATCTCGCAGACAGTAGAATACATCGGCTCGAGTGAGAGATTGCCGAGGACACCCTTGAGAGCGTGTGCTGCTTCGAATGCGCCATCCAAATCCTTCGCATCTATCTTCTCTTTAAGTACTGTAAAGTTGTTATCCTGAAGAGCCTTACCAACAAGATTGAGGTAGAAGTCTTCCATGCCCATGCAGCGGGCAAGGCCGCTGTCTACATCTGCACCTGATTCTCTAAGTATGTCTATCGTAAGCATTATTCTTATTCTCCTTTTTCAATTATAAACTTCTCGAACTCCGAAGCCGGCAGAGGCTTGGAGAAGTAGTAACCCTGTATTACGGAACAGCCCAATTCCTTGATCGCAAGATACTGTTCCTCTGTCTCGACGCCTTCCGCGATCACGGGTACTCCGAGGTAATCTGCGATGTCGACGACGATGCTTATCATCTTCGTGTTGTGGCTCTTGGAGAAGGCATTCTTGATGAAATACATATCAAGCTTCAACGCATCTATCGGGAGCTCGGAGATCATGTTAAGCGACGAGTAACCGGAACCGAAGTCATCCATCTCGATGAAGAAGCCATGCTCCTGAAGCTCGCTTACGACATTAACGATCTCGCTCGAGTCTCTTACATAAGCCGATTCAGTTATCTCGAGATAGAGATCATCCGTGGTAAGCCCGTTCTCTTCAATAATCTTATCGAGCTTACTTACAAGTGAAGGATCATACATCTCCGCACGCGACAGATTTACAGACACAGGAACGGATACTCCGAGACGTTTCTTCCAATCCGCGATCTGCTTACCTGCGCTGCTCCACACATATTCATCAAGCCTTGTTATGAGGCCGTTATCCTCGAACAGAGGTATGAATGCACCGGGAGATATCATCCCCATCTCAGGGTGGAACCATCTGACGAGAGCCTCGGCACTCGACAGCACAGGCTTGTCTCCTACGATGTTGAACTTGGGCTGGTAGTATACCTGGAACTGTCCCTCTTCGATCGCTGCCGGGAACTCCTCTACAAGTTGCTCTGCATAAAGCTCAGACTCGAGAAGACCTTCGTCAAAGATGTTGACAGGAACGGTGTAATTATTACGTATCTTATCTGCTGCGATCTTCGCTCTGTCGAAGCGCGACTGTATATCTAGGTTCTTATCACAGCAGGGATAGACACCGATTCGTATCTTGATCCCAGCTGCAATGTCAGTTACGATGCTGTCGATCGTATTAACGATATTCTGGTAATCGTCGTGATGCGGGCAGTAGATCAGGAATGTATCCGCGGTCTTGCGGCACACGAGACAGTCGTCAGGCGGGAATGCTTCCAGCAGACGGTCCGCGAGGATCTGCAGTATGTGGTCGCCCTCGGTCATGCCGAATCTCTCATTAATTACATGGAAGTGGTTGATGTCGATGCAGAGCGAATCCATCATCGCATCAGGATGATACTTATCCCACTGCTCTGCGTAGCGGTAGAAATACTCTGTCGTGAACAATCCCGTGAGATGATCCGTCGCCGTCGCACTGATTATCTGGCGGTCCTCCGACAGCTCGATCAGACGGCGCACACGGGCCTTGATAACATCCGGCTCCGGATAAGGCTTCGGGATAAAGTCGGCAGCGCCCTTATGAAGGCTCTCTACCTCAGAATTCTGATCAGACGTAAGGACAATAACAGGTATGCTCTTAAGCTCGGTGTCCTCCTTCAGTCTGGACAGCAGCTCCATGCCGTTAAGGTTCGGCATGATAAGATCGAGCAGGATAAGCGAGATGGTGTTCCTGTTATCTTTAATAAGCTCGTAAGCTATCGCACCGTCTTCGGCCTTAATGACTTCGTACTCGTCCTTAAGGATAGCTTCGAGCATCTCGCGGTTGATGAGCTCGTCGTCAGCAACCAGTATGCGTCTTTTGCCGTTTACGTAGTTCTTATTCTTTTCCATCAGTACCACCTTTCTCATCCTTGATGAGGTTCTCCAAAGTCTCGAAAAGCACATCAGGCTGTATAGGTTTGTTCAGGTGAGCGTTAAGGCCCGCCTGCAAGCTTCTCTGAACATCTTCGTCAAATGCGTTCGCCGTGAGAGCGATGATCGGTATCGTCTTCGCGTCTTCCTTGTCAGAAGAGCGGATAACGCGTGTAGCCTCAAGGCCGTCCATCTCCGGCATACGCATATCCATAAGTATCGCGGAATAGTAGCCCTTCGGCTGCGACATGAAGCACTCGACTGCGATCTTGCCGTTCTCGGCAACATCAGCCTCCATGCCTCGCGTCTCGAGGATCTTCTTCAAGATCTCGGCGTTGATCTCCACGTCTTCGGCTATGAGCACCTTGTGCCCCTCAAGCTTCGCGGGAGCAGACTTGCCGTTAGACTCGAGCTTTCTTCTTAATGCGGACTTAAACTCTTCGAGCACCAGCGTCGCGAAAAGCGGCTTCGCAATAAAACTGTCTACACCGGCTTCCACGGCTTCCTCCAGGATGTCGTCCCATTTATATGCAGTTAAGATGATGATCGCGGACTCGTTGCCTACGATAGCTCTTATGCGCCTCGTGGTCTCGACTCCGTCCATCTCATCCATCTTCCAGTCAACGAGGATGAGGTTATATGGTTCTCTTCTTGCATGACGGAGCTTAACCATCTCGATGCCTTCAGGACCGGAAGAAGCGACCTCAGTCTTGATGCCTGCCTTCTCCATGACAAGCTTCGCGTGCTCGCATGCGATAGGATCGTCGTCGATTACAAGTATCGTGATTGTCTCGGGCATAGCTTCTGTCTCGCGGCTGTCGGCTTCCTGGTGATCGGAGTCCTCAAGTGTGACGGATACCTTGAAGGTCGTGCCCTTGCCCTTCGCGCTGGTGACATCAATAGTGCCGTTCATCATCTCCACGATGTTCTTGGTGATGGCAAGACCGAGTCCCGATGAGCCGTACTTGTTAGTTGCTGTTGCATCCTCCTGCGCGAAAGTGTCGAAGATGTGCGGCAGGAACTCCTCGCTCATGCCGATACCGTTATCTGAGATGGTGAACTGCAGTGTGGACTTGTCATCGAACTGCGCTGTCTTTCTGATGTCTAGCTCTACCTTGCCGCCTTCGGGTGTGAACTTAACAGCGTTGCTTATGATGTTGATAAGTATCTGCCTCAGCTTCATGTTGTCGCCGATGTAATAGTCGTCGATCTGACCCGTGATGTGGCAGTTGTATTCGAGGCCCTTGTCGAAGCATTGGCCGCTGAACAGCGTGTTGATGGATTCGAGCATCTTCGCGAATGAGAACTCTTCGTTCTTAAGGATCATTCTTCCGGACTCGATTCGTGACATGTCGAGGATGTCGTTTATGAGATTAAGAAGATGCTCTGCAGCAGTTCCTATCTTGCTCAGATACTCCTTGGTCTTCTCAGGCGTCTCAGGATCGTTAAGAGCGATGTTATCGAGACCGATGATCGCGTTCATAGGAGTTCTGATCTCATGGCTCATGTTAGACAGGAATGCAGTCTTAGCCTTGTTAGCCTGCTCTGCCGAAGCAAGAGCATCGCCCAATGCCTGCTGCTGAGCCATGTTCTGTCTCATCTCTGCATCAATCTCTGTGAAGCCCAAGCCTATGGCGTGAACGTGATGATCTTCTCTCTTATCGAGTGTCCTTACGCCCGCGACACGGATCATCTCGTAGTATTCTCTGCCATTACGCTTAGCAAGATAACGGTAAGCGAGGATCGGCTCCTTGGACAGGCCTTCGCGGATATTATCGGGATCGATAAAGCTTAAGAATCCCTCGCAGTAAGACTCGTCGATGAAGTGATCCGCATACCACTTGAATCGCTCGTAGTAAGGGAAGAGTATTCCTTCTTTAGTTTGATCCATATCCTTCGGGTCGCCTCTGTAGCAGACACCCTCGTCGTTATCGAGATCTACATAATAAACGCTTCTGTAATCGGCGGACATAGCCGTGATCATGCTGTCCTGCTGTGTCCTCTTCTTCTCCTCTTCAAGAAGCTTCGTCTGAAGTTCCAGCTTCTCCTGCATCTGTTCCTGCTTGACTCTGTTCTCCGCATCAGATGCTTCCTTCGCGATCGCGAGTGAGGCATTCTTTCTTATCTGGATAATGATGAATACGAATATGCCGATAAGAGCTACTGCAGCAAGAGCAGACTGGATAAGACTTCTTAAGATAATGCTCTCGGATACGTCGTTGATCTTCTCTGCGATGACAGTCTCACGGATAAGATATGTGAGCATCCAGTCAGTTCCTTCGACGGGAACGTAACTCAATGTCTCGCGTACATCGTTATAAGTGAAAGTGACAACGCCGGCATGACCTTCAGTAAAGTCATTCAGGATGCTGTCGTAAGAACCGTTCTCGAAGTTTGCAGTCTCAAGAGCCTCAAGCAAATTGTCTTCGACAGCGAGGCCTCCGAGGACCGTGTTGCTTAATGCGATACCGTCCGACGTGTAGATATTACAGAATGTGGAACTGTTGTCATCAGATCCCATGGAGACACCCTGAAGCATCTCCGCCATATCGATCTCCATGAAGCACACCATGAACCTGTGCCCATCGAAATACATATCTTCAAGAGGAATGGCGATAACAACTTTCTTATCCGGTGTATTCAGGTTGAATATCGATATCTCAGGCTCAGTGATCGTGAGGTAATCGAACCTGTACTCATCGATGTTAGTCTGAGTTCCCATGGAAGTGTAGATGAGTCCTGTCTCATCAACAAAAGCGAACTTCTCAAGCTTATAGATCCTTCTCATCCTGGCCTGATAAGCCTGAAGGTGTTCCATATCGCTTAAGTCGTCTTCGGTCATGAGTTCCAGGGCGACATTCATGTCATCGATATTCTTGGCAAGGTTCTGAGCCACGATCTGCTCACGTCTTCCGGCAAGCTCATCAAGATAGAACAAGCTTACGGACTCCACCGCAGACAAAGTGTCGCGTGTCGCCGCGCGCCCCATCCAGATAGTTCCGAAGATCAATATGAGAACAACGATAATGCTTCCGATTATCGCGACGGTAATTGTATTCTTATCCTGAGTTCGTCTCATCAGATATATTCCCCCGGTTCGGATGGCAGGCTGCCGCAGTAAAACTTGCTTACGCCTCTCTTCGTTTCTTCCATGACATCAGCATACACAGCACAGCCCCGGCGAAAAGCACAACCGCAGTGTAGTTCATCTCTTCGCCCGTAGACGCTATCGAAGAGTCGCCTGCGGGAACTGAAGCATCTGCATCACCGTCAACACTTCCCGCGGGATTTGCGGGAGACGCCGGCGAGATGCTGGCGGTAAAGAAGTATGCTTCCGCACAGCCGGGGTCGTTAAACTCGATCCTGATAAGGTGCCTTCCTTCAGGAAGTGACATCAGGAATTCTTCGCTTAAGGTTACTATGATGCTTCCGTTAGCAGTCGTGTACATGGAAGGATCGACGGGATTCTCATCAACAACTACTCCCGTGAAGTGATCGGAAGTAGTCTCAGGCTCTATGCTTCTTTCTGCTGTAAATGAGATCGTTCCGCTTCCGGTCCATGCTACGTCAGCGCCGCTTATCATGTTATAGGTGATGACCTGAGCATCAGCGGTATGATCACCTTCCTGTCTTGCTGCAGCCTTGGCATAAGCAACGTAGACTTCATTATAGTGAGATACCGGAAGCATTCCTGCGTTTCCTGCGAAGGTACATAGGTTTCTGAAGCAGTATCCGGTATCGAAGCTTCCTCCGTTATCCAGAAGCAGTGTCATCAATAACGTTCTTATGTCGCTGACTCGCGTGAGCAGATCTGATGAATACTGGCGGCATGCATCGATATACGGCTGAGGGTAGATATTATTTACCTCGATCTTTGTGATCATGTCGTTCGTTATAGTCTCGAGAGCGGTTCTCAGCTTGAGATCTGCTGTGTCCTGAATGTTGGTGTAACTGTCTCCTGCAAGAACCTTAATGATCGCATATGCGAATCCTGAGAATGTTCCGTGTCCGTCAGGATGAGACGAACTGTCATAGCCTATGGCATCAACGATGGCCTGCGCCTGAGATCCGATCAGCATCGGCATCAGACTGACCAATGTATACAGGCTGTTGCATCTTACGCCTTCACCCGTCTTATAGTCCGTATAAGCATCTTCATATGCCTGTGAACCGGGAGCAGCACCGTCGACTAATGCTATAAGGTATGCCAATACTACATCTCCCAGAGGTACAGATGAATCGTATCCTGGATAGAAGATTCCGAGGTATGCCTGGATTATTCCGACGTACTGTTCGGGTACAGATGTGGATACGAGATCGATGATCTTCTGAACAAGTGCGGAATCCTTATTGTCTCTGACAAAAGAAGCGAGATCTACAATGAACTCATCTACCGTGTATGTGGTGTGGTCGATGTCTTTGTTAAGGAAGATCTCCAGAAGTTCCGTTATGGCAATGCCGATACCTTCCTCTTCGTTTGCAGCTCTTCCTTCAGCCATCAGCTGTTCTGTCGCATATGCCAGATAGCATAGAGCGATGGGCTGGATAAGCTGTGAAGTCAGATCCTGTTCCTCACTCAGAAGAGGCGCCATCATTCCGTATATACCGGCGACGTCCTGCAGTGCTTCCTGATAGCCTGAATTAACGAATGCAGTATTATCTGCTGCCAGCACCGTGATGGCCGATGTTCTTTCACTAAGGAATGCGACCGCTGCATCTCTGCCACCGTCTCCGACATCAACCAGAGACATACTTGCCAGATCGAATATCTTCTCATGGAATGCATACGGTGAATTGCCGTTGATATATCCGTTGTAGACGAATGTGCTGATCGACTGAAGTTCTGTCAGCATCTGGTCCTCGCTTACGTTGTCGAAACTGCATGAATTTCCGTAGTATGTGAATCCCCAGTTGCTAAGCGGCAGATAAGTAATTGAGTCCCATGGGCAAGGATAGTTTCTGATACACATGTAATCGGGACTTGTGAGGTCGACCGAGCCGCCTCCCGTGTAGACGTACGGGTCACCGGGAGTGTCGGAAGCGTATACACCGCCCCTTGCACCGCTTACGCTTAATGCTACATCATTCGTAAGTCCGTCCCTGATCGGGCGGGGTGTCGCGAAAGTATAGCAATAGATATTCTCAGGAGTAAGGCTTACGTCCGGGCCGAAATAATCCATTCCGCCGCCTGCAAGGAAACCTCCGATAAGGTTGGAGATCGCTCCTCCGCGGCTGTGGCCTGCGATCCACACCTTAAGGTCTCCGGTAATGCCGTGGTTCTGAATATATTGTCTGGCAAAGCGGAGGCACTCGTCTCTAGCCGCTAGGAATCCTTCATGAATGTTGCCTGTTCCGACGTTTACGTCTCCTGCCCACTCACGCTTGTAGTTAATGCTTCTCGGGATGATGGCAAGCAGCGTATAGGAAGTTCCGTCTACGGTGATGGTTCGCATACCCATGGCTACACCGCAGGAATCTTCCTCCTTCTCAACTGAGTACCATGTATTCGCTTCTACGTTAGAGAAGCCCATGGCGTCCAGCATATTGAGGATGTTGGCAGCATTTCCGGACGGGTCCCTGTTGTACGGATCTTCAGCATCGCCGTAGCGGCTTGAAGATGCCATCGCAGCCTGTGCCGAGAGAGCCGCGAGATGTGCACAGCCTATGTAGGAGGACTGCATGAAGCAGTCTTCTCTGAAGGTAAATTCATCAGTTAATTGGATGTTGGAGCCCTCATCGGAGGTAAAGGTATATGTACCTGTTATAACCTCGGGCTCGTCAGCGAAAACGGTTCCGGGAATGCCTCCTGCGAACAAAGCCGCACTTAGTGCGATACATGCTATCTTTCTTATATTCATTTAACAAGCCCCCACTAGTTAAAATTTATTAATAATTATTGATATTATAGACCGCTTTTGATGATAAGACCACACATCTGTTGTAAAATTGAACTGATGTCAGCGTCGGAATAATGAGAATCGATCAAGGAAGATACACTTAATGAATAGTATGACTATCCCCGGAAGAAGCAGGTTTAAGGCCCTAGTGGTAATGATCAGCATTATCATGCTCGCCATGATGCTGATGCCCGTGACAGTTAACTCATCGGAGCATGATATTGTCCGTGTCGGTTACTACGAGCAGGAAGTTTTCCAGGAAGGCGCTTCCGCGGGTGAAGTCAAGACCGGTTATGCTTATGAGTACTATCAGAAGCTTTCCGAGTACACAGGCTGGCAGTATGAATATGTGTACGGTGAGTTCGGTGATCTGTACCAGATGCTTCTGGACGGAGACATCGATTTCCTCGCAGGTCTTGCATACAGAGAAGAGCGAGCAGACATTATCGGTTATCCTGATTCCCCTATGGGTAATGAGACATACAGTCTCGTTAAGCATGACGACGACATAGATATCACTCTCGATCCTACAACGCTTAACGGAAGAAGGATCGGTGTCCTGGACAGTGCCATGGTGGATGTGCTCCAGAATTATCTTGATGAGCATTCCATTCAGGCTGAGGTAGTTACTTTCCGTGATTACGGGCCGCTTTTCGAAGCGTTTGATACGCATGATGTCGATATCCTTGCTGCAGAGGGTGACGGTGCTTACGGCAGAGACCATGCTGAGATACTGTGTCCTTTCGGCACATCGGATTACTTCCTTTGTGTAAGCATAGCAAGGCCTGACCTTCTGACGCAGCTTAATGCCGCACAGGCCGAGCTTGCTGTTAACGAGCCGAACTACATAAATACGCTTCGTAACAGATACTATCCTGTAAGCATATCGAGCCACGCTCTGTCGGAGGCTGAGAGAGAATGGCTGGCGGAGCACAACGAGCTGACTGTTGGCTACCTTAACAACTATCTGCCTTACAGTGATACGGATGATACAGGTGCCGTAACGGGTCTTATCAAGGACCTTCTCCCGCGTATGCTCGAGGAGCTCGGACTTACTGATATGCAGGTAACTTATGTCGGGTATGACAGCTATGACGCGATGATAACTGATCTTGAAGCGGGCGCTATCGATACAGCTTTCCCTGTAGGCGGAGGCCTGTTCTATTCAGAGGAGAACGGTATCTTCCAGTCTGCCTCGGTAATCGCAGCTTCGACTGAACTTGTATATTCAGGTAACTTCTCTGATCAGACCACGGCAAGCTTCGCTGTTAACGAGAACAACAGGATGCAGTACTACTTCGTGCTGACTTACTATCCTGATGCCGAGATCGTTTTCTATCCTTCGATCGATGCCTGCCTTGATGCTGTAAGAAGAGGTGAGGTCGGATGCACGACTCTTAACGGTCTTCGTGCCAACGATATCTTAAGAAACAGCAGATACAATTCTCTGTCGCTTCTTCAGACCTCGTATGAGGATGACAGATGCTTCGGTGTTCAGATAGGTAATCCCGGACTTCTGAGACTTCTGAACCGCGGTGTCAGCCTCTTAGGCCAGGACTACGCACAGAGCCTTGCATTCAGATATACAGATCAGCTGTATTCATATTCC
>JAEEGL012323497.1_pt1 | contig 25460 bp, 15 predicted proteins | sample 9134231 | NCBI WGS metagenome assembly JAEEGL01 (sample SAMN16246548, study PRJNA631951) | gut metagenome | biome: gut microbiome; feature: rumen; material: fiber-attached | host: Bos | place: Iran: Karaj | collected 2018-10
ATGCCGGAAGGAAGTTTGGGTGAGTGGCTGAAACCACCAGTTTGCTAAACTGACGTGCGGGTTACCGTACCGGGGGTTCGAATCCCCCAGCTTCCGCCAGAAGACCTCTCAAATTGCAAATGGCGCTTTCGTGTAGCGGCTAGGACACATGCCTCTCACGCATGGAACACGGGTTCGATTCCCGTAGGCGCTACTAAATGAGACTTCAAGAATTTGAGGTCTCATTTTTCTTTACATTATTTACCTCTACGCTTTTTCAATTTTTCACATCTATACCTTATTATTTTATAATAGAAAAACTTTGTTTGTGTTTCTCTTTTTTGTAATTTTGCACCCGCAATTGGTTCACCGACCCCTAAACAGGGGAATAAATGGAGCTAAGATGGGAATGCAGTGAAATTCTGCGACATTACCCGATGCTGTGAGTCCTTTTATTTGAAGACGGTCGACATGCCACTGGAGTCCAACCCATGCGAACCAAGACAGAGATAATGGGTTGAATGTCTCTGGGAAGGCCGCATCGCCTATAAGGATTAAGTCAGAAGACCTGCCTTTTGCAATACTATAAAGCCTGCCTGCGGGATTACGGGTAGAGCCATATCAAACAGAATAACCTAAACTAACCGCCATGTGAGCCATGTGTGTGGTGCATTGGTGTGTGTATATGTATTAAATATTAACAGATATGTTTAAAATCTTTGCTGGTAATCATCTTGTTGAGGCGTATCACCGCCGTAAGAAGGAAAAGCGGAACAGCTGTCTCCTCTGCAAGGTAATGAAATTACTCATAGCTATTACTATGGGTATTACACTGTGGACTCTACCCACAGAAACTTTTGGAATAGAGGGTCTTACCCTTATAGAACAACGTGTAATTGCTCTTTTCTGCTTCGCTACCCTTATGTGGATAACAGAGGCTATCCCATCCTGGACTACCTCTGTGGCAATTATTGTAGTTCTATTGTTCACATGTAGCGATAGTGCACTGAAATTTTTCATCAACGATCCTGAAGATGTTTTGGGAACCGTTATCTCGCACAAAGCTATTATGGCCTGCTTTGCCAACCCTATCATCATGCTCTTTATTGGAGGATTCATTCTGGCTATTGCAGCAACAAAAAGTGGATTGGATGTCAAGTTGGCCAAGGTGTTACTGAAACCTTTTGGAACGAAATCAGAAAATGTACTTCTGGGATTCCTATTGGTAACAGGTCTTTTTTCAATGTTCCTCAGCAACACCGCCACAGCGGCTATGATGCTCACCTTCCTTGCACCTATCTTGAAGTCACTACCCGCTAATGGCAAGGGAAAGATTGCCCTCGCACTGGCTATTCCTATAGGCGCCAACATCGGAGGTATTGGAACACCTATCGGAACTCCTCCCAACTCCATTGCTTTATCTTACTTGGCCGATCCAAATGGCCTGAACATACAAATTGGATTCGGTCAATGGATGGCCTTCATGGTTCCCTTTGCATTGCTTCTGCTTTTCATAGCTTGGATTATTCTAAAGACTATGTTCCCCTTTACGCAGAAAAGAATTGAGCTTGAAATAGAGGGTGAGACCAAGCATGACTGGCGATCAGTTGTAGTATATGTTACTTTCGCCATTACTGTTCTACTGTGGATGTTTGATAAGAAAACAGGCGTAAACTCCAACGTAGTTGCCATGTTGCCCGTTGGTGTATTTTGTACATGCGGCATTATAACACGTAAGGATTTGGAAGAAATCAACTGGTCTGTCCTTTGGATGGTTGCAGGTGGTTTCGCCTTGGGTCTTGCGCTTCAAGATAGCCACTTGGCAGAACACCTTATATCTGTTATACCTTTTGGTTCATGGTCACCCCTGCTGATGATTTTAGGTAGCGGACTGCTGTGCTATGCTATGGCTAACTTCATTAGCCATACAGCTACAGCAAACTTGCTTTTCCCTATTCTGGCTCTTGCAGGCATGTCAACAACAGAAACACTTGCAAACTACGGTGGTGTAAGTACCTTACTTATTGGTGTTGCCCTTGGCTCATCACTGGCAATGATACTACCCATTTCGACACCGCCTAATGCCTTGGCCCATGCCACAGGTTTGATTGAGCAGAAGCAGATGATGCGTGTAGGAATCATCATGGGTATAATAGGTCTTGTATTGGGCTACATCATGCTGATATTCATCGGTAAATCTGGTTTTGTTAGTTAAAAACAGTTTCTAACAATCTGCTTATAATATGAAACTAAAAATGCCTCAGCTTCAAAGCTGGGGCATTTTATTTAAAATATCAGAATTAAAATCATGTCTTACATCTATTTCTTCTATTACACTACACAATTCCTTGTGCCATCATTGCTCTGGCAACCTTCATGAAGCCTGCAATGTTAGCCCCCTTAACATAATTAATGTAACCATCTGGTTCCGTGCCATACTCACAACATTGTTTGTGTATGCCGTGCATAATCTCATGCAGGCGCTTGTCAACGTCGGCAGCACTCCAAGAAAGGTGCATGGCATTTTGACTCATCTCCAAGCCACTGGTAGCCACACCGCCAGCATTTACAGCCTTGCCGGGGGCATATAGAATCTTATTCTTGAGGAACAGATCTATGGCATCAGGAGTACAGCCCATATTACTTATTTCACCTACGCAAAGCACTTTGTTGTCAATCAATTGTTGTGCATCTTCGGCATTCAACTCGTTCTGTGTTGCACAAGGCAGGGCAATATCCACCTTCACCTCCCAAGGTTTCTTGCCTGGATAGAAGGTTGCACCGGAGAACTCCTCTGCATATGGAGCAACAATATCGTTACCGCTCGCACGAAGCTCCAACATATAGTCTATCTTACTTCCCTCAATTCCATTGGGGTCATAGATATAACCATCAGGACCACTGATTGTCACAACCTTAGCCCCCAACTGTGTTGCCTTAGTGGCAGCGCCCCATGCGACATTACCAAATCCGCTAATAGCAACCGTCTTGCCAGCTAATTTTTGGCCGGCCGTCTCCAGCATCTCATTAACAAAGTACAATCCACCAAAACCCGTTGCTTCAGGACGAATCAATGAGCCACCATAATCCAATCCTTTACCAGTGAGCACGCCACTGAAATCACGGGTCAGCTTCTTATACAGTCCGAACAAATAGCCAATCTCTCTGGCACCAACGCCGATATCACCGGCAGGAACGTCTATCTCAGGACCAATGTAACGGTACAATTCACTCATGAAAGCTTGGCAAAAACGTTCAATTTCGGCATCACTTTTTCCGCGTGGAGAGAAATCACTACCACCCTTTCCGCCACCCATTGGTAGTGTGGTAAGGGCATTCTTGAATGTCTGTTCAAATCCTAAGAACTTAAGGATACTTAAGTTTACTGAAGCATGGAAACGCAATCCACCCTTATAAGGACCAATTGCGCTATTAAACTGAACACGGTAGCCGATGTTTACCTGCACCTGTCCCTTATCATCTACCCAGGGAACACGGAAGGTAATAATACGCTCGGGCTCCACCAGTCGTTCTAATAGTGCTTTACGTTCAAACTCTGGATGTTGGTCATATACATCTTTAATAAAAACCAACACCTCACGAACTGCTTGTAAGTATTCTCTTTCTCCAGGATGACGTCTTTCAAGACGTTGCATAAAATCATTAATATCCAACATGGTATATCTCGTTTTAGTTAATTAAAGAATCTAATGCAAATATATTAAACTTTCATTTCTTCGCAAAGGATTTTCCCCTAATATTTATCAACAAGCTATCATTTTGTAAAGTTACATGTGGCAATTTTAGGACTTTAGCGGCGTTTAAAGTAGCATTTTATCACTAAACAATCATATATACAATGATTATACAAATCTCACAGTTTCTGGTATCCCCAGAAATCTATAATATCCCCCCATGCATCGTTTACCATTTTCACAGTTCGAGAATCATATTTATACATGTTCTTTTTATGTCCCTTTTTTAAATTCACATAAGATTCTATCACAAAGCGAGCTTCATCCCAACCAGGAATCTCCAGTTCATGGTAAATGCGCTCTGTAATCTCAAGGGCATTACGCTCAAACTCTTCAAACTTCACCTCGAACAAATTTCCATCAGGGATATATTTCTTCTGCTCCTGATAAGCATCGAACAACTCTCGGTATACATACAGGATGTTTTGCTCCATCTCCTCAACAGAAATGCTGTTTAACTCCAAAGGAGCACCCGTCTGGGTAAAGAAGGAACGGCAGCTTTCGAACACCGTGTAAGGGTTGCGGATGAGATAAATAAATTTGGCCTTAGGAAACATCTCCACCAATGTTTTTATTTTACCAGTATGAGGTGGATTTTTGCTTAGATACTGTGCATCCTTAACGCCGTATCGGCTATTCCACATACTCACCTTTACAACCTTCATAAACTTATCTTTGAAGTCGGCAATCTCTTCTGGAGTTGCTTTCTTCATGGTCAGAAAGCGGTCACAATACTCTCTCATATTCTGCGGAAAGAACCAGAAATTGTAATAAGATGCGGGGCAGGTATTCAGAAGAGCGAACTCTTCCTCCTGTGGAAGATCAGGACTCAGCTCCATCTTATCTGTAGGTCTATTCTTAGGCATAAAAGTGCTAAAAATAGGCTTCAACAGCCATTGCATGGACATCATTAGGTGAGGAAATACTGTTTGATACGTTGTCGTATAGCCAAAATGAGAATCTTGAGCAAAAATATTATGGACAAAAGTCGTTCCGCTACGCCAATGTCCCAATATAAAGACAGGGTCATGTTGCAGAGGGTCATTAGCCAATAGTTTCTGATATTTCCGATCCTGCAGGGGAGCAAAAAGACTAACCACTCTGCAGAGACATCGGGTTAGCAACATTTTGGAACGTTTATTTGGTGCTACATAACGACTATGCGTTACAGTCTTGAACGTTTTCCAGTCGGCTCCTACCAAAGTATTCACTGGTAAATCAGAAAAATTCATTTCTCAAGTTTGACATTATACATTTAACATAGGCATAAATCAACAACCTAACGCCTAATATGAATCTCCAATCCCTGACGAGAAAGTTCTTTCACTGCTTTCTCTATTGAATCATAGTGCTCCTCTCCTATTCCAAGTTTCTTCAGGTCGAGCGTGGGAACATCTGCTTGGTTGATATCGTTCATCTCATGCGAACGGATTATCATACCCACAGCAGAGGTGTTGTTTGTGATGGGATCGATGAGGATGAAGGCGCCAGTAGCCTTATTCTGCTTGTAGGCATCGAAGAAGATTGTCTTGGCCGTGGTAATCCGGACGCAACCTATCTCGTTCAGTTTAAAGTCGGTGCCAAACGACAGCTTCATGGTATTGACGTCCACGCGGTAAAGAATCTCATCAATTGTGGCACGAGTAGTATTGGTGTTGTGCTTCAGAAAAAACTGCTTGCCGCGGTCCATAGGCTCCTCGTCCATCCATACGAGCATAGTCTGGAAGTAGCGACCTATGTTCGGCAGGTTGTCGGGGCGGACAATCATCTCGCCACGACTGATATCAATTTCGTCCTCCAAGGTAACAGTTACACTTTGGGGGCAGAAAGCGTAGGTAAGCTCACCTTCATAAGTGACAATGCTCTTTACGCGGCTTTTCTTCATGCTAGGCAGGGCAACAACCTCATCGCCTTTATGGATTACGCCGCTGGCAATCTTTCCGCAGAAACCGCGGAAATCTAGGTTTGGACGCAGGACGTACTGAACAGGGAAACGGAAGTCTTGCATGTTGCGATCGCGGTCGATTGGCACAGTCTCCAGAAACTGAAGCAATGACGAGCCCTGAAACCATGGCGTGCGATGACTCTTCTCCACCACATTGTCACCATCCAAGGCAGACAAGGGAATGCACGTTACATCCTCAATGCCCAACTGAGTGGTCAGTGTCAGGTATTCGTTCCTTATCTTTGTAAATACTTCCTCAGAGAAGTTAACCAAATCCATTTTATTTACTGCCAGAACAATATGCTTGATTCCTAGGAGGGAAACCAAGAAAGAATGACGGCGCGTCTGCGTGATAACTCCAGAACGGGCATCTACCAAGATGATAGCCAGATTAGCCGTACTGCCACCGGTAATCATATTACGTGTGTACTGTTCATGTCCCGGTGTATCAGCGATGATAAACTTACGCTGATTGGTAGAGAAATAGCGGTACGCCACATCAATGGTAATGCCTTCCTCGCGTTCGGCTTTCAAACCATCCAGCAAGAGGGCATAGTCTATCTGACCAGCTCCAGCATTTCCGACACGTCTAGAATCTCGCTCCAATGCTTGCAACTGATCTTCGTAAAGTTTCTTGCTATCAAAAAGAAGTCGGCCTATCAGTGTCGATTTTCCATCATCAACAGAACCTGCTGTCAAAAGCCTAAGCAAATCCTTCTTCTCGTCGGCATCAAGATAAGCCTTTATATCTAATTTCTTGTCTTCCACGTTGAACCAAATTTTCAATTCACAATTTTTAACTATTAAAAGTATCCCTCCCTTTTCTTTTGCTCCATGCTAGCTTCCTGATCGAAGTCAATTACTCGGGTTGTTCTCTCGCTCTTAGTTGTGGTCATCATCTCTTCCACAATCTCTTCAATAGTGGTTGCTTTAGACTCTACGGCACCCGTTAATGGCCAGCAGCCGAGCGTACGAAAACGAACCATGCGATTACGAATCTTGGGTATCAGCTCTTTGGGCAGACGATTGTCATCGGCCATGATAAGGTTACCATCAATCTCTACACAAGGACGTTCCTTTGCATAATATAAGGGTACAATGGGAATATTCTCCAGACGGATATACTGCCAGATGTCTAGCTCAGTCCAATTACTCAGCGGAAAAACACGAATACTCTCGCCTTTGTGAACTCTACTGTTGTAAATGTCCCATAGTTCTGGCCGTTGGTTCTTGGGATCCCACTGGTTAAACTGGTCGCGGAAACTGAAAATACGCTCCTTGGCACGACTTTTCTCCTCATCCCTGCGAGCACCGCCAAAGGCTGCATCGAACTTATATTTGTTCAACGCATCCAATAGGGCTTTTGTCTTCATCAGATCGGTATGCACTTTACTTCCGTGCGTAAAGGGTCCCACTCCAGCATTGAATGCCTCCATATTGCTTTCAACTATCAGGTTCCAACCATGCTCTTTGGCATAACGATCACGAAACTCTATCATTTCACGAAACTTCCATTTAGAATCAATATGCATCAAAGGGAACGGAACCTTGCCTGGAGCAAAAGCTTTTTCGGCCAAACGCACCATTACACTTGAGTCTTTACCTATACTATAAAGCATGACAGGATTCTCAAACTCGGCAGCCACTTCACGAATGATATGAATGCTCTCAGCTTCTAGTTCCTGCAAATGCGACAGGCTGTATTCTATAGCCATAATTTAAAAAATATAAATCCAAAATTAAAAACTATTCAGAATCATCATCACCACCCTATTTACAGATTCCTCTAACGCAAGGCGGCTGGTATCAATCTCCAATGCAGGGTTCTCTGGTATCTCGAAGGGTGCACTAATACCAGTAAAGTTTTTCACCTCACCCATTCTAGCTCTAGCATATAGACCTTTAACATCACGACGCTCACATTCTTCAAGGGGAGTTGAGACAAAAACCTCCTTAAAGTCCTCCTCGCCAATGATATTACGGGCTAACATTCGCAAATCGTTGGTAGGGCTGACAAAACAGGCAAGTGTTACAATCCCCGTCTGTACAAATAATTTTCCTATTTCTGCTATCCTACGGATATTCTCCATTCTGTCTTCGGCAGAAAAACCGAGATTGCTATTGATGCCAGCTCTGATATTATCACCATCCAAAATCCTACAGAGTATGCCACGTTTGTGTAGTTCACGCTCAACCCCCATAGCAATGGTACTCTTGCCGCTTCCACTCAGGCCAGTGAACCAAACCATTAGACCATGCTGGTGTAGAAGTTTCTCCTTATCAGAACGAGACATCATCTGATCATATATAGGATATATGTTTTCAGCCATAATTTATTAACAATAAAACAGAGGTATCAAGAATACGCTCATCAGGAATACTATGATATTAAGTGGGAGTCCCACCTTGACAAAGTCCTTGAACTTGTAGCCTCCGACGCCTTGCACAATCAGATTTGTCTGATACCCAATAGGGGTGCTAAAGGCTGCACTGGCAGCAAAACAGATGCAAACAAAGAAAGGTGTCGGATCCATCCCCAATTTATTACTAATGGACACTGCCAATGGAAATGCTAAAGCTGCGGCAGCATTGTTAGTGATTACCTCAGTAAAGATGTTGGTTATGACAAACAATGCCGATAACATAATGTAGATACCGTTCTCACTATGTCGGGCTTGCTCAGCCAAGGCAATAATGTAATCGCCAATATAATCTGCCAAACCACTATTTATCATTCCTTTACTAATACCAAAGGCACAGGCAATGGTAATAAGAACGTCCCAAGAAATCAATTTGGTGTATTTACGAGGCGAAAACATCTTAGTCCATGCCATCAACACTGTGGTTATGGCAGCAAAAAAGAACATATCGAGCTTCACCTTCAATCCCCACTCCTGAACAAAAGGCAGTTCACCTACCGTAGCTCCTAATACCATTAGGGCTACCAGCACCAACGCAAAGTATTTTTTATGCATACTTAATTCTGGTTCTGCCCCAACCACGTTCAACATCCAAAATACACGACTCTCACCCCACGTGGGCATAAAAGTATCATCAGCTTCTAGAACAAGGGAATCATGCTTAGTAAGTGGTTCATTAACCCAGTCACCTGTCAGGAGCGTACCTCCTCGTTTAATACACTTCACATTGGCTCCATAATGACGATAAAAATCAAACTCTCGCAACGTCTTTCCCAAACCAGGAAAACGAGTGCTTGGCATTGCCTCCACATATACAACACCTGAGTCTACGTTTTCTTCTTCCTCATTAAGCGCGGTCTCACGTTTATCTGGTAGCAAATAGCGGGATATCATTATTAAGTAAAACAGACCTGTCAATGCAATAAAGACTCCTACCTTAGAAAGTTCAAACATACCCAATGTATGTCCATTCGTTACAATATTGGCTTCTATAGCATCGTCAATCAGTCCGTCTAAAACAAGATTGGTACTGGTTCCAATCAAAGTACAGACACCACCCAGGATGGTTGCATAACTTAAGGGGATAAGGAATTTTGTTGGAGGCATTTTCATCTTCTTAGCCCAGTTCTTAATCATGGGTCCAAAGATTACTACCACAGGTGTATTATTCAAAAAGGCTGATATGAAAGATATCAGCGGAAGGAAATTCATTAATGCCTTGGTCAACGAAACATTCTTGGATGGTAACATGTAATAGATAATACGTTCTAGAACACCACTTTTGCGGACTCCCTCGCTAACAAGATACAGCAGAGCCACCGTTATCATACCTTTACTACAAAAGCCCTCCAAAGCTTCCTTAGGCTGCAAGATTCCAACGCATAGGAGCGAAACAACAACCGAGAACAAAATTAGTCCCGGCCTCAACTTGTCTGTCATCAGTGCCCATAGCATCAGCACAATGACACACGCCATAAAAATGATTTCAAATGACATATTGACGGCAAATTTACGAAAAACCGAGAATAAGGCCAAATGAAATCAAAGAAAAAGTGGTATTTCCCAGACACAGAAGGGAAATACCACTTTCGAAAACTCAAAAATTAATTCTGATATGCAAAGAAAAACTTATTAATACTCGTTCCAGCTCTTGATGGCCAAATCATCTTGACTAAGTGTACAGAACGCTTCGATGAAGGCACTTGCCAAACGAGAGTTGGTAATTAGAGGAATGTTATGGTCGATGGCACCACGACGAATCTTGTAGCCGTTTGTCAACTCACGCTCCGTATGATTCTTAGGAATGTTGACAACCAAATCAAACTTGTGATCCGCAATCATCTGCATTACATTTTCGCGACCGTTGTCATTATTCTCATCAGGCCAGTTTACAGCAATAGCCTTGGCACCGTTATCATTCAAGAATTTAGCAGTACCTTCGCTAGCATAGATGGTATAGCCAGCCTTTGTTAACATACGAGCGCCATCCAGCAATCTAACTTTCTCCTTAGTCTCACCACTTGAAATCATGATGCCTTTATCTTTGCTTGGAATCTTATAACCTGTAGCGATGAGTGAGTTCATAAGAGCTTCTTCGAAAGTATCACCTAAGCAACCAACCTCACCAGTACTGCTCATATCTACGCCTAGAATTGGGTCTGTGTTTTGCAGACGATTGAAGCTGAACTGACTGGCCTTAACACCAATGCGGTCAATATCAAATGCACTCTTGTCAGGCTGTGTATAGGGAGCATCCAACATGATACGTGTTGCTGTATCAATGAAGTTGCGCTTTAACACCTTGCTAACGAAGGGGAACGAACGGCTTGCACGCAGGTTACACTCAATAACCTTAACGTCACGTCCCTTAGCTAAATACTGGATATTGAAAGGTCCGCTGATGTTCAATTCCTTGGCAATAGCACGTGAAATCTTTTTTATTTGACGAGCTGTAGCAAAGCTGATCTGTTGGGCGGGGAATGTCATAGTAGCATCACCAGAGTGAACGCCAGCAAACTCAACGTGCTCGGAGATAGCATATTCAACAATCTCACCGCACTTGGCAACAGCATCAAACTCAATCTCGTTAGTCTCCTGCATGAACTGACTGATAACAACAGGATACTCCTTGCTAACCTCACTGGCAAGTTCCAAGAAGCGTTTCAACTCCTCGTCGTTGTGACATACGTTCATGGCAGCACCAGAGAGTACATAAGAAGGACGAACCAGAACGGGATAGCCAACCTCGTCAACAAACTTTTTAACATCGTCCATTGATGTCAAAGCACTCCACTTGGGCTGATCAATGCCCAGTTGGTCAAGCATTGCTGAGAACTTGTTTCGGTTCTCGGCACGGTCGATGCTGACGGGACTAGTACCCAAGATGGGCACACTCTGACGGTATAGCTTCATAGCCAGGTTGTTAGGAATCTGACCACCCACACTGACAATTACGCCATTGGGATTCTCAAGATCAATTACGTCCATTACACGCTCGAATGACAACTCATCAAAGTACAGACGGTCACACATATCGTAGTCGGTACTTACGGTCTCAGGGTTGTAGTTAATCATGATTGACTTGTAACCCAACTTGCGCGCAGTCTGAATAGCATTTACAGAACACCAGTCAAACTCAACACTCGAACCGATACGATAAGCACCAGAACCTAATACAATTACGGATTTTTCATTCTTGTAGTAATTTACATCATATCCTTCAGTTGCGTAGGTCATGTAAAGATAGTTGGTCAGGTCGGGATGCTCGCTGGCAACGGTAGGAATACGCTTAACCGCAGGAAGAACACCTTCCTTGATACGGTGTTGACGTACAGCCAAATTCTCACGCTCCATATTACCGCTTGTAGGCTTCAACACGAAGCGTGCAATCTGAAAGTCAGAGAAGCCCAACATCTTAGCCTTCTTCAGTACATCTTTGGGAAGTTCCTCCAGTGTGTTGTAACCTTCCAGTACCTTTTTGTAATCTACAATGTTCTTCATGCGCTCGATGAACCAAGGATCAATCTTGGTCAACTCATTGATGCGCTCTACAGTATAGCCTTCTTCCAAAGCCTGAGCAATAGCAAAGATGCGTAAGTCTGTGGGGTTGGCTAACTCCTCGTCAAGGTCAGTGAACTTAACGTGGTCATTACCTACAAATCCGTGCATACCCTGACCTACCATACGCAGACCTTTCTGAATCATTTCCTCGAAACTGCGACCGATACTCATAATCTCGCCTACAGACTTCATGCTGGAACCAATCTTACGACTTACACCGGCAAACTTGGTGAGGTCCCAACGAGGAATCTTACATATCATATAATCCAGTGAAGGAGCAACGTATGCTGAGTTTGTGGTACCCATCTCACCAATCTGGTCAAGGGTATAACCCAATGCTATCTTGGCAGCAACAAAAGCCAAAGGATAACCTGTAGCCTTAGAAGCCAAAGCAGAAGAACGGCTCAGACGCGCATTAATCTCAATAATGCGGTAGTCGTTGGTCTCTGCGTTGAAAGCAAACTGAATGTTGCACTCGCCAACGATGTTCAAGTGCTTAACACACTTGATAGTGATATCCTGCAACATCTTTACCTGCTCGTCGGTAAGTGAGCAAGTTGGAGCAACAACGATAGATTCACCTGTATGGATACCCAGAGGATCGAAGTTCTCCATTGATGCTACTGTAAAGCAATGGTCATTAGCATCACGGATGCACTCAAACTCAATCTCTTTCCAACCCTTCAAGCATTCTTCTACCAAAACTTGAGGTGCAAAAGTAAAGGCACTCTCAGCAATCTCACGGAAAGTCTTCTCATCAGGACAAACACCGCTGCCCAAACCACCAAGTGCATATGCAGAACGAATCATGATGGGATAGCCAATCTTACGTGCAGCAGCCACAGCAGCGTCCATTGTCTCACAAGCTTCAGATACGGGGACCTTAAGATCAACCTTGTTCAGTTCCTTAACAAAGAGGTCACGATCCTCAGTATTCATGATAGCTTCAACCGAAGTACCCAATACCTGTACACCGTACTCCTTCAGCACGCCACTCTGGTAAAGTGCAGTACCAACGTTCAAACCAGTCTGTCCGCCCCATGCCAGCATGATACCATCAGGACGCTCCTTTTTGATAATCTCAGTAATAAAATGAGGAGTGATGGGAAGAAAATATACCTTGTCAGCAATACCTTCGCTTGTCTGTATGGTTGCTACATTGGGATTTACCAGCACAGAGTAGATGCCCTCCTCTCTCAGTGCTTTCAATGCCTGGCTACCAGAGTAGTCAAACTCACCGGCCTGACCAATCTTCAATGCGCCAGAACCCAGTACAAGTACTTTCTTCAGTTTCAGTTTCATAATCTTTTTCTATATTTCTATATCATTAAAATGTGTCTTTTTCTACAAAAAAAGACCACCTTGCCGATTGTGACATCGGAGGTGGTCTCTTTATTTTACCTTTTATGTGATGTTCTTGGTTGTCCCATAAACGCTCTTTTCATTTTTCGGGTGCAAAATTACAACATAAATTAATACCCACAAAAAAATCTGCGTTTTTTTTTCTTCACATCCATTATTTTTTATCCATCAACACTTTCATCCAGTATCCGCCAATAACAGATCGGGCCTTAAAACCTGTCATCCATCCCGTTTTAGTATCGTGCCAGTCAGAGATGGGAACACGGCTTTCTGTCTCATTGATGTACTTGTATAGTAGATCAACAAACTTCTTGAAGTCCTTGTCTGTCTGAGCCATAGCTGCTGTCCACATAATCCAGTCGCTCTTAGTATAATCCTTGCGACAGTCGAGGGGCAAACCATACTTGTTCTGCTTGGTTAGGTAATACTTGATTTCTGTATGTATAGCGTTATTGGGGATGATGCCTGTGTTCCAAAGTTTATCCCATACCATATTATATTTTTGGCTCCAAGTATCATATCCTGCTCCGTATGCCAGTTCGTAGTGGTCTCCCACCTTTGTTTCTTTTTCCCAGACAGCAGCCATCTCCTTGGCTTTAGTATTATACCTTACATAAACATCATTTAGACCCTTCATCCTTGCTATTTCTGCATAACCTGCTACGCCCATGATGGCCTTAATAGCCAGATTACAATTGCCTGCCCAGTGACCGGCAAAGTCATCGGTGCACAATTGGTTGGCAGGATGCAAGCCGTTCTCTACCAGATAGTCCGCCCATGTGGTGATGATGTTCCAGTACTTATTAATATATAATGTATTACCTTCCTGCTTGCAGATTTGCGCTGCCAGGGTTATCATGTTACCAGCCTCTTCAAGGGGCATATCGCCACCATATACCTGTTTGTTGGCCTTAGGATATTGACCCAAATCGTGGGCTGCAAAAGGCTTGGTCCAACGACCTGTATAACTATACTCGAAGATAGAAGTCATCATACCTTTCTGCAACTCTGGGTTATAGCATAGATACAGAGGAGCCTCAGGATATGTAAGGTCGACGGTATTCACGCAACCGTTTGAGTTATTCTCCTTTGAAAAGAAGAGCACATTGCCATCAGAATCTTTAAAGAGTTTGTGGGCAGCATTCACATGACGATAAGACCCACTCAGAATCTCAGCATACTTCACGCCACCAGAGGCAAAGGCATCGTCGTAGATGGTCTTATCCATCTGACGACAACGTTTCATGATGCTGGCATAATTGTTGGACATACGGTCGAACATATCAAAGATGCTCACACTTCCATCATGTGCCCAATAGCCTTTGTAACGCTTATAGAAGTATTCAATATCCCAAATCTCATCATAACCAATCATTGCAAAGCTGCTACCTTGCATAGTGGAGCCAAAATCATGCACATAAGCCAGCGTGGGCAAGGAAACCTGTTTCTGGCAAACCACTTCATGTTCTCCACGTGGCAAACGACCATCAGCCAAGAACTGTGTCTTTATATCGTTGTCTGATGCCATAGAAAGATGACCATTCACACCTGATAGGTAAACGTATCCCCAGTCTATGCATATGCCGTCGCCCGTCTTAGCCAGAATGGGCTGCTCAATGGTTCCAGCCTTCAGATACTGCTTGTCATTCATGAAGACCTTGCTCGAAATGGTAGGTTGATGTACTTTATTCACAGCCATCTGAGGCGTGGTGGAAACATAAAACTGGACATTATGCTTCTTCTCGTCAGTTGAACGTACTTGATAGGAGATGTAGTTGATAGGAGCGCTAAGCAAATCGTAATCGTCTATTATATGTGGAGCGGTAAATACAACATCCAACTCCACAGGGCCACACGAAAATGTATAATAGGTGTTACAGGCCATCACATCCACACTCTTCTGCTTAGCGGTCTTAATGCTTTCGTTACCCTTGGCAATGTTACGGAATATACCAAAGTCCACCAGTGCGCCACCCGTCTTATTATAACAATGTATAGCTAACACGTTCTTACCTTGCTTCAGCAGTTCTCGCTTCTCACCATCTAAACGGACTACCACCCCATCTACATAGTCCATGATACCTGTAGCGGCTTTCTTTCCATTGATGTAAATCTCGCAGGCATCGTCATGCGAGAATATAAGGTACAAGTCGCCTTGCAACTGGTCTGCTGTCAGATCCACAGTGCGACGCACCCAGATATTGTCATCTTCCTTAGTCCAAGGAGTTCTGATATTATCATAATTATCAGAACCAAAGGCACCCTTGCCACTCTTCCATGTCGATGCGTTAAAATCTGGCTTTTCCCATCCTTCTGATGGCTTCTCACAGGTGTACTGTGCTTCCCACTCTGCCTCATTTGACATAGGAATAACACTCTCCATCAATGTCCGCTGGGCTGCACCCATCCAACGATAGGTGATGCCATCAACACGCAAAAGTCCTTCCAGGGGCTTCTCGTCATTGGTCCAATGCCGAGTTGAGCCATCGGTAAGATTATCATAAGGGCTCCAAACGGAGAAATAAGGATCACTAACTATCAGGGGAACGCTGGGCAAACGCAAGTTAGTCTTTTTGTAAGGTTTGAACATTTCTGCACTCTGTGCCCACCCGAACATACATACTAACGTAAGGGTAATGGTCAAGAAGTTTTTTTTCATTTCTTTTGTTAATAAATGGGTTAATTTGTTGTTTACGGCCGCGAAGTTACAAATAAATTCATTAAACCAGAAATTAATAAACAAAAAAAGAAGCCATATGGCTTCTTCTTAGTTGCGGGGGTCCGACTCGAACGGGCGACCTCCAGGTTATGAGCCTGGCGAGCTACCAACTGCTCCACCCCGCGATGTTTCTGTTTTGCGATTGCAAAGGTACGGCTATTTCTCGGATTAACCAAATGTTTGACAAAAAAAATGTTATTGAGCATATAAATTATGGCCAGAAACGGCACAGAGTGTTAAATATGTGCAAAAATGCGGTCTTTTATTGCACACATATTTAAAAATGTGCTATCTTTGCAAAAGATATGGCAGTTGTTAAGACAAGAAAGAAGTTAGTTGATGTAGCCAGACAACTATTTGCTAAGAATGGTCTGGAGAATACTACAATGAACGACATAGCCCAAGCATCAGGCAAGGGAAGGCGTACATTGTACACATACTTTAAGAGTAAAGAGGATATCTATTGGGCTGTCATCGAGGAAGAGTTGGACATCATGTCTGAACGTATGAATGCTGTTGCAAGCCAGAAAATGGAGCCTGAGGACAAGCTTGTCGAACTGATTTACACTCACCTTGACTGTATAAAGGAAGCCGTCCAGCGTAACGGCAACCTTAGGGCGGAGTTCTTCCGTAATATAATTATGGTATCAAAGGTCAGAAAGAACTTTGACCGTAACGAACGAAATCTGTTCTCCAGCATTATGATGGAAGGTGTTCAAAGCGGACGATTTGTTGTAGAGAGCATACCTCTGGTAGTTGATATATTACATTATTGTATTAAAGGACTGGAGATACCATATATCTACGACCGTCTGTCCAAGGGTCTGCCCAGTGGAGTAAGTCGCGGAATCGTTCAGAAAATTTTGCACAAAGCTCTAGCCAGAAACGACAGGCATGTGAACTATTATTTATAGATATTAGGCTGCTTACATTAGGAAATTATTGAATTTACAAATTTTGATTTAATATAAAATGGGATTATTAAGTGGAAAGACCGCTATCGTAACTGGTGCGGCACGTGGTATTGGTAAGGCAATAGCTTTGAAGTTTGCTCAAGAAGGTGCAAACATTGCATTTACTGATTTGGTTTTGAACGACGAAATGGCAGCCGGTATGGAGGCCACACGTAAAGAGATAGAAGCTGTTGGCGTTAAATGTCTGGCATATGCTGGTAATGCTGCAGATTTTGCTGAGACAGAAGAAGTTGTCAAGAAGATAAAAGAGGACTTTGGTTCAATTGATATTTTGGTGAACAATGCTGGTATTACTAAGGACGGTCTGATGCTTCGTATGACTGAGCAGCAATGGGATGCCGTCATTAACGTAAATCTAAAGAGTGCATTCAACTTCATACATGCCTGCATTCCTTTTATGATGCGTCAGCGTGGCGGCTCTATCATTAATATGGCCAGTGTAGTAGGTGTTCATGGTAATGCCGGTCAGGCAAATTATGCAGCCAGCAAGGCTGGTCTGATTGCCCTTGCCAAGAGTATTGGCCAGGAGATGGGGCCCAAGGGAATCCGTGCCAATGCCATTGCTCCAGGCTTTATCGAAACTGCCATGACGGCAGCTCTTCCTGAAGATGTTCGTCAAGAGTGGGCAAAGAAGATTCCTTTGCGCCGTGCCGGTCAGGTGGAAGATATCGCCAACACAGCACTTTACTTGGCAAGTGACCTGTCAAGCTACGTAAGCGGTCAGGTTATTCAGGTTGATGGTGGTATGAATATGTAGTTCATTAAACATTGAACGTTGAACGTATTATACGAAGATAATCATATTATTGTTGTAAATAAACAGAGTGGGGAAATCGTTCAGGGAGACAAGACCGGCGATATTCCCCTCTCTGATATTATAAAAACCTATCTCAAGGAAAAATACAACAAGCCAGGGAATGTTTATTTAGGTGTTGTGCACCGTTTAGACAGGCCCGTAACTGGTGTTGTCCTCTTTGCCAAGACAAGCAAAGCCCTCCCCCGCCTGAACAAGATGTTTGCCGAACATGAAAAGGTAAAGAAAACCTATTGGGCACTGGTCGGCAAGACAGACGAAGGAAAATGTCGATTGGAATGCGATGGCGAGTGGCATACTCTAACCCACTGGATGACACGAAATGAGAAAAACAACACGGCTAAAGCCTACGACCGCGAGGTGCCAAACTCCAAAAAGGCAATTCTGAGATATCGTTTCATTGGACAGTCTGACCGATACAACCTGATAGAAATTGAACTACAGACAGGCCGTCATCATCAGATAAGATGTCAGTTGTCTAAGATGGGCTGCCCCATAAAAGGTGACCTTAAATACGGGGCTCCGCGTAGCAATCCAGACGGAAGTATCAGTTTACATGCTAGAAAACTGGAGTTAGAGCACCCTGTAACACATGAGAACTTAAGCATAACCGCTCCCGTTCCACAAGACGTGCTGTGGAGAGCCTTATGCCAAGATTAACATTTTTTTTGCTCACAAAGACCTCTATATATCAACTTTTTACTACCTTTGTGGTTAAATATAATAAAATATAGAGGCATCCTTTATGAAACGTGCACTAAAATGGGTTAGCGCCCTTATCCTTACACCAGTATTGCTCATTGTAATGCTGATGGCAGCCTTCTATATTCCTCCCGTGCAACGTTGGGTCATAAAGGAAATAAGTGAGTATGCAAGTGAACAAAGCGGCCTTGACATAACAATGGAAAAGGCCAGAATATCTTTCCTGCTGGATCTGGACTTGCATCATCTGAACATCAGTGACCACGGGAAAGAGGTACTGAATGTTGAGGACGCCATTGTAGATCTGAATTTATGGCGAATCCTATTCCTAAAAGTTGGTATTGAAGCCGTTGAATTGCAGAACGGCAATGTGGATACCAGAGGACTGATAGCCACACTCAGGCTGAAAGGAAACCTACAGAGTTTTAACCTGAGAGCCGATAACGTGGACCTTAGGCACAACAGCGTTATACTGAACGGTGCCACAATATCTGGGTGCGACCTGGATATTGCCCTGATAGACACCACCGTTATAGACACTACGGAAAGCGCACCGGTAACATGGGGCTTTGATATTGAGAAGATAGCTATCAAGAAGAGCCGCATTATGCTTCGCATGCCTAATGACAGCATGACCCTTCAGACAGGTATTAGGGAAGCACTACTTGAGGGCGGTGATATAAATCTGGAACAAGAAGTCTATAGGGTAAAAAGACTGATGATACAGGCCGACTCCCTGCATTACGACCTACCCTACCAACCTGTACTTACAGATGGACTAGACCCTTCGCATATTGCCCTATATGATTTCAGTACCGACCTTGAGAATGCCACAATAAAGCTTCAGGAAAACTATCTAGCTGTTAATCTCAAGCAGCTGCAGCTCAAGGAAAAGTGCGGGCTAAGCATAGATACACTACAGGCAAACATCATCATGGATAGTACCAGCGTAATGGTACAAGGTTTGAAGTTGGCCACTATGCACAGCAAGGCTATGGGCGATGCTGATATTCATTGGAATGCCCTGGCTCCACAACCTACACATCCCAGAAGAGAACTCTCAGCAGCACTTAGGGCTCGCATAGGACACGAGGACCTTCTGGCTTTGGCAGGCAACTACCTCCCCTCCGACCTAAAGCGTGTTTATCCGGCTCAACCTTTAGAAATAGACATTGCCGCATACGGAAACATGGACAGCATGAATATTGCTGACAGTAGAATATCCATACCTACGGTAATAGACGTCAGAACAAGCGGAAATGCCACCAACCTGATGGACAGCCTCCATCTGTCGGCAGATATGAAGTGGGATATCAAAACCATAAATCTGAACTTCGTTAGACAATATCTGGGCATGCACGACGTAAATCTTCCGCCTATGACATTGCATGCAGATACTAGGTTGAAGGACTGTAAGAAACTGGCGGCAGATGCTTTGTTACAGGAAGGGAGAGGCAACGTACACCTGAAGGGAGACTTTGACCTTGAGCGTATGGCCTATATGGCTAAATTACGTATCAACAATCTGCAAATACACGATTTCCTGCCACACGACAGCATCTATAACCTGACAGCAAAAGCCAATGTGCAGGGCGTAGGGACCGACCTGCTATCGCCAGCCACAAGCTTTGTGGGCAAGGTAGATGTTGAGCATCTCAAATACGCCAGTTGGAATATGGACAGCATTATGGTAAATGCTAAGCTAAAGCGTGGCGAAGGCAGACTGGAGTTGAACAGCAACAATGACCTACTCTGTCTGCAAGCCTGTGCCGATGCGAGCATCAAGGAAAGGAAACTGAAGGCATCCAACTTCTTCCTGGACTTGAACCACATAAACCTCTACGCCTTGGGTATGGCCCAGAAGAGGGTAAGCGCCAGTATGGTTATGCACGTGGAGGGCGACTCTGATTTCGACCAGACACATAACCTGACGGGAAGCATCAGGGCTTTGGAAATGACGGTAAACGATACCATATTCTACCCCGAGGATTTGGCATTGACAGCACATCTTACACCCACCAGCATAAACGCAAAGGCAGAGGCGGGAGACCTGCAGTTCTACATGGAATCACCACAAGGACTGGATTCGCTCATAGCCAGAAGCAGCAGCCTGATGGATGAGCTCAACAGGGAACTGGACAGCCTGCGTCTGAACCAAGAGAAGATAAAAATGCTTCTCCCCTACGCCGATATCCGCCTGCATAGCGGACAGAAGAACCCCGTCTTCAATATCCTGAACCATGTAGTGGGATATAAATACAAGGAATTCCACCTGAACCTTTCAAGCAACCCAGACAACGGGCTCAAGGGTGACGGATACATGCATCATCTGAATACGGGAGCTATCCTGCTTGATACCATAACATGGAAAATCAGGCAAGAGGCAGAATCCATAGACATGCTGGCACGAGTTAAGAACGGCCCCAAGAATAAGGTGGTAAGCTTCGAGAGTACCTTGAACACCAGAATTACCAACAATGGAACTGCGGCTCACCTGATATTCCTGGATGCAAAAGGACAGAAGGGAATCGACCTTGGTCTGCAAGCCGATGTAAGCCCCGAAGCTCTGAACATCCACTTCACGCCGCTAAACCCTGTCATAGCCTATAGGAAATTCAAGTTGAACGAGGACAACTACATCAAGCTTATAAAAGGAAACAGGGTGAACGCCTTGATAGACCTTCTGGCTGACGACGGAACGGGTCTGAAACTCTACTCTACGGAGAATGAGACGGCGCAGCAAGACCTCTCGCTTAGCGTGAACAGGCTAAATCTGGGCGAACTGTCATCGGTTATTCCATTCATGCCTATGGTAGAGGGATACCTGCAGGGCGACCTTCACTATATGCAGGCGGACAGCACCATCAGCATATCTACGGACATGATGGTAAAAGGCATGAAATACGAAGGAACAAGCATGGGCAACATGGGTATGAACCTCATATACCTGCCCAATGCAGACGGCAGTCATCATGTAGATGGTATAGTTACACAAGACGAGAGAGAGATAGCATACCTGAGCGGTAAATATTGGGAGACAAACAACTCGGGACAGATAGATGCCACAGCCGAACTAAACCGCCTCCCCTTCAGTCTGGCCGATGCCTTCATGCCACCCGGAACCATTAAGATGGCGGGTTACGCATTGGGAAGCCTAGAGGTGAAAGGCCCTGCCAACAATCCGATACTCACGGGTAACATAGCCACAGATTCGCTTTACGTGAAGGCTGAAGAATACAACATAAACCTGCGCATCCCCAACGATACGCTCTACATCAACCAGAGTCACATCCACTTGCAGCAGATAGAGGCCTATGCTGCCGGAAAAAATCCTTTGACGCTAAACGGCGAGATAGACTTCAAGAATCTGGATAAAATCCAGTTGAACCTGAATATGGCTGCCAAGAACTACCAGCTGATAAATGCTCCCAAGACCAGAGACGCACTGGCCTATGGTAAGGTCTTTGTGGATGCAAACACCCGCATCTGGGGAACACTCGACGACCTGAAAGTCCGTGGTGCGCTGAATGTCTTGGGCAATACAGACGTAAGCTATGTCCTTAAGGACTCACCCATTACGGTAGAAGACCAGCTGTCTGATTTGGTTACCTTCTGCGACTTCACAGATACGCTGAGCGTAGAACCCGAGGAAATAGCGAACCAGCACTTGGATGTTCAGATGAACATAACCATAGATCCTACGGTGAAGGTTCATTGCCTGCTTAGCGATGACGGAAGAGACCGTATAGAACTGCAGGGCGGAGGCAATATAAATATGACCTACGACTTACAGAACGAACTGCAGATGTACGGCAGATACACCATAGAAGAGGGTACCATGCGCTACTCCCTCATGGCCATCCCACTTAACGACTTCAAGATAGCAAGCGGCAGCTACGTGGAGTTTGTGGGCGACATCATGAATCCACGCCTAAATATCGCTGCCAGCGAACGTGTCAAGGCAAGCGTAACGGAAAACAATACGCCCCGGAACGTGGCATTCGACGTAGGTCTGAAGATTACCCAGACGCTGGACGACATGGGACTGAAGTTCACGCTGGATGCCCCTGAGGATATGACGGTACAGAACGAGCTTTCTGCCATGTCCGAGGAAGAGCGTGGACGTATAGCCATCACCATGCTCGTAACCGGTATGTATCTCAACGACAACAGCGATATGCAGGGAGGATTCAATGCTTCCAACACGATGAATGCCTACCTTCAGGGCGCTATCAATAATCTGGCAGGTCAGGCCTTGAGCAATTCGGTAGATCTGAACTTTGGTATCGAGAACAGTACCCATCAGGGCGGAGACCAGACTACAGACTATAGCTTCAGCTTCAGAAAACGTTTCTGGGGCAACAGGGTAAGCATCATCATAGGCGGAAAGATAAGTACCGGAAAGAATGCCGTAAATACAGGCCAGACAATTATTGACAATGTGGCTATGGAATACAGGCTCGACAAGAACTCATCCCGATACGTGAAACTCTTCTACGACAGAAACTACGAGTCTCTGCTGGAAGGCGAACTTACGGAGATGGGTGCCGGACTTGTGCTGAGGAAACGTGCAGAGCACCTGAGGGACTTGTTCATTTTCCGTAACAAGAAGAAAGAGAGGAAAAAATGAAAAAACTCTTTATATTCATATCTGTATCATTCTTACTGACAGCTTGTTATACAACCAAGAATTTGCCAGAGGACGAGGTATTGTACAGAGGTATCAAGCATCTGGACTATGACGCTCAGACTAAGAAGAAGCCCGCTCAGGAGCAGGGCGTCATCACCGCATTGGCAGATGCATACAGTACGGTAGAGGGTCTGCTCTCAGGAGATGCCAGCGTGCTGAAAACCGATGAGGCTAATAAGGAGGCTATCAAGGACAGCCTGAAGAAAGCGGACAAACAGGATGCTGCCAACTACGAGACTGCCAAGGAGGAAATAAAGGCTGCACTTGCCTATTCGCCCAACGGAGCCATCATGGGCAGCAGCTACTACACTCACCCCTTCCCCATAAGACTATGGATATACAACAGGTATGTCAACAGCAAGAGTAAGTTCGGACGCTGGATGATGAACCACTTTGCCGCCACCCCCGTATATGTGAGCACGGTGAACCCCAAGGTAAGAAGTTCCGTTGCACACAATGCGCTGAGAAACTACGGATATTTCCGCAACAAGGTATCGTACGACACCATCCCTATGCCCAACCCTCGGAAGGCAAAGATATCCTATCACGTAAATCCAGGCCCCGTATTCCATCTGGACACTGTCAGCTACATGCCCTTCTATCCGCAGGCAGACAGCATCATTCGTGCCAACATGAATGCCAGCCTGCTCAAACAGGGAGAGCCCTTCAGCGTACAGAAACTGGATGCCGAGCGCAGCAGGCTGCTGAAGGAGTTCCGCAACAACGGATACTTCTACTACAGACCCAGCTACATATCCTTCAGGGCAGATACCATCATGGTGCCCCAGAAGGTGCAGATACAGGTTTGTCCGCTGCCCGAGACACCGGCACAGGCCAAGCATCCCTACTATCTGGGGAACACACGCATAAACATCTACAAGTACAATATGTATCAGTTCACGGACAGCATAAAACTCGGTAGGCTGACCTACGCCTATAGCAATACGAATGAGAAGCGTCCGCTGAAGTTCCGAGCCATCATGCCCAACATCTTTGCACGTAAGGGCGACCTGTACCAGCAGGCCAACCACGACCTGACGCTACAGAAGCTTACGGACATGGATATCTTCTCTTCCGTACGCCTGAATTACGTACCCCGTGATACCACGCTGAGCAACGACACACTGGACGTCGTTATTTCCGCCATGCTGGACAAGCCCTACGATGCCGAGTTCGAGGGGAAGATTACCAACAAGAGCAACAACTACGTAGGCCCCGGTATCAGCTTCGGCATGAAAAAACGCAACGCCTTCCGAGGCGCAGAGACGCTGGGCCTGAACGTATGGGGCTCCTACGAATGGCAGACAGGAGCACACATGGAGGAGAACGGACCGCTCATCAACTCGTTCGAGTACGGAGCCACGGCATCACTCACCTACCCCAGACTCCTCTTCTTCGGCTTGGGAAAGAAGCTCTGGCGCAAGTGCATCTCCAGCACCAACTTCGAGCTGAACGCACGCTGGGTGAACCGTGCACAGTATTTCAGCCGCGTATCGCTGGGCGCCTCCGTCTCCTATACCTTGCAGAGAGGCAAGAACATCAAGCACGAGTTTACGCCCTTCAGCCTGAACTACGACCTGCTACTGAACAGTACGGACAAGTTCCAGAACATCATCAACGAGAATCCCGCCTTGTACATCTCCATGCGAGACCAGTTCATTCCCAGCATGGAATATACCTTTACGTGGACAAAGCAGAAGAACAGGCAGCAACAGACGCTCAAGCTCAACGTCAAGGAGTCTGGAAACGTGACGTCGGGCATCTACGCCATCTTTGGCAAGGGATTCAACGAGCAGGGCAAGGAACTCTTCGGCGTGCCCTTTGCGCAGTTTATCAAGGCGTCGGCACAATATACGCGCCTCTTCCCGCTCACCACACGTACCAGCCTAGCTACGCGCGTCTTTGCAGGTATCGTATATAGCTACGGCAACGCCACCACGGCACCGTACAACGACCTCTTCTCCATCGGTGGAGCCAACAGCATCAGGGCATTCGCCATCCGAAGCATAGGCCCCGGAATGTACCACCCCGCCAGAAGCACCTATTCGTACATCGATGAGACAGGAGACCTGAAACTGGAGGCCAACATAGAATACCGTTTCCCTATTATTGCCAATCTGTACGGAGCAGCCTTCGTGGATGCAGGAAACGTATGGCTCATACGTGAGAACGAGAATCAGCCAGGCGGTAAGCTCCGCATGTCGGACTTCGGCAAGACTATAGCCTTGGGTACAGGTGTAGGACTGCGATACGACCTAGACTTCCTCGTACTCCGATTCGATTTGGGAATAGGTATCCACGCCCCCTATGATACGGGAAAATCAGGCTACTACAACATGCCGAGTTTCGGTAAGTCCTTAGGCTATCATTTTGCCATAGGATATCCCTTCTAAGCGAAAAAATCGACAGAAATAAACAATTTTTCACAGAAAGAAGCCAAATCTCGCAGAATTATTGTACATTTGCGAGACGTAAGAAGAGTGAGAATTTATCAACAATAACAATTTATACACATAAGATAGACTAATAATGAAACCTA
>JAEEGL013416468.1_pt1 | contig 25459 bp, 21 predicted proteins | sample 9134231 | NCBI WGS metagenome assembly JAEEGL01 (sample SAMN16246548, study PRJNA631951) | gut metagenome | biome: gut microbiome; feature: rumen; material: fiber-attached | host: Bos | place: Iran: Karaj | collected 2018-10
CGCTGGCCGCCGGACAGAGCCTTCGGCTTCCGGTTCAGCAGGTGAGCGATGTCCAGGATCTTGGCGGCTTCTTCCACGCGGCGCTTGATCTCATCCTTGGGGGTTTTGCGCAGCTTCAGGCCGAAAGCCATGTTGTCATACACGGTCATATGGGGATACAGAGCGTAGTTCTGGAAAACCATGGCGATATCGCGATCCTTGGGAGCGACGTCGTTTACCAGTTTGTCACCGATGTACAGCTCGCCGTCGGAAATTTCTTCCAGGCCGGCAACCATGCGCAGGGTCGTGGATTTACCGCAGCCGGAAGGTCCGACCAGAACGATAAACTCTTTGTCTTCAATGTCCAGGGTAAAGTCGCTGACAGCGGTCACGTTGCCGGTGTATACCTTATAGATGTGCTGAAGGGATACGCTTGCCATAAGTTGATTCCTCCTGATTTTTTGTTGGGGAAGCTTTCTTCCCGTTCTGCCAGTATTATATCTGACAGCCTCCGTTTTGTGAATTGACAGAACCGACAAACCTTTGCGTTTTCTTTTGTGCATATTCACCAAAAAACACAGGCTGCGTTGTGCAGCCTGCGTTTTTATGGAGGATAGGGAGGTCCGGCTTTTCCTTTCGGATCGGCCGGGGAAAAGGGGTCGCTCGGGAGAAGGCGGTGGTCTCCTTCCCCTTTGCGGCTTTATTTTCCCTCTCCTTTGTGTTCTTCCTGTGAAGGATAAATGAAACCTTTTACTTCTTTTTGGGGGCAGGTGTCGGGGCCGGGGTCGCAGTCGGCGCCGCCTCGCCGTACATCAGGTCGATCAGCTTCTGATCCGCCTCACCGCTGGGATAAAGCCCGTTTGCCCGCTGGAAAGCCTTGATGGCGCTGACCGTTCCGTCCAGGATCTTTCCGGAGCACTTGCCGGTATAGAAACCTAGCTCCGTAAGCTTCCGCTGGACCAGATAGACAGCCTCCCCTTCGCTGTTCTTGCGCAGGCGCTTTACCTGGAGCACCGGCTTTTCGGTACTGACGTAAACCGGCTCCGCGGTCGGCATGGGGGTGACCTCCGGCAGGTTCGTCTTGTAGTTGAAGGGCGGCAGCTTCAGTGCGTCCCTCAGCTCCGGGTCCTTCTTCATGTTCTCCACGATGGACACCACCGTTCCCTCGCCGATGTTGTCATAGATCCATTTCGCGTCCGCCACCGTCAGGCGGATACAGCCATGGCTTGCCCGCTTGCCGAGCTTCTTGTAGCTGGAAACATCCACCGCGGAATTGCTTACTGCAGTATAGATCACGGAATGGAAAGCTATGGAGCTGTTGATCCTTGTCCAGTAGCGGGCATAGCTGTTCCCCCATTTGGGAAATACGCACCAGTTGGCGTGCCTGCCGTTCAGGACCCAGTCGCCAACGTCGCTGGGGTTCGCCCTTGTGCCTGTGGAGCAGAGCATCTGGCGGATCACCTGTGTGTACTCGCCGTTCTCGTCACGGCCGTAAACCGTTGTCACCTGGTTCTCCACGTCCACGGTGATGGCAAAGGGGACCGGTGTGGGTACCGGCGTCGGCTTCGGTGTATTGTCGGGCAGGACGACCTTAGGGTTATTGAAGATCGTATTCCAGGTCTCTTCATCTGTCACGCCCGTCACCTTCAGCGCGTTCTGGCTCTGGATCTGTTTGACGGCGCGAACGGTCTTCACCGCGTAGTTTCCGCTGATGGGCCCGGTATAGTATCCCAGCTCCGTGATCCGTGTCTGAAGCTGCTTGACCAGCTTCCCGGAGGATCCGTTTTTCAGTGTCTTGGTATATTCGATATGCTCATCCGGCATCACAATGCCGTTTTCGACGACCGTATCGTTATCGTCCACCACAAAGGCGCTCAGGTCCGGCACAGGTGTCGGTGTCGCGTCGGGCACGTCGCTCCGGAAAACCGCGTTTTGGGAAAACACAACAGTCTGGGTTTCCGGGTCGGCCACTCCCGTGACCGTCAGCCCGTTCTTTTCCTGAAAGGTCCGGATCCCTGCCTGCGTCCCCTCCAGATAGTTGCCGCTGATCTTTCCTTTATAATACCCGAGAACCGTCAGACGCAGCTGAAGTTCCTTCACGTCGTCCCCCTCGGATCCGTAGCGCAGGGGACGGTACAGGGTCGCGTACAGCACGGACTGGGTCAGGACATCCGCCTCACCCGTCTCCTCCAGACCGAAATCCTTCTGGAATTCCTTCACGGCGGCGCGGGTCCCCTCGCGGAAACGCCCGGACAGGTTGCCGGAATAATAGTACAGATCCTGCAGCCTTGTCTGCAGGTCCAGCACATCGTCTCCGTCGTCTCCGTAGCGAAGGTCCCTGGCTTCCCAGGTTTCTTCTTCCTGATCCTCATCCGGGATTTCCGCGGGCAGCGCAAGGGAATCGTCCCCCTCGTCGGGAAGCTCGTCGGTTTCTTCTCCGTCCTCTTCCGTCACGGTATCCGGCAATGCGACAGCTTCCGTTTCCGCGCTTCCCATCATGCCCGCCGGGCAAACCGCGAGCGTCAGAACCAGCGCCAGCAGAAAACTCACGAACCGTTTCACTCCGATCACCTCATTCAGAAACTGTTTTGATTGTAACAACTTCTTAAGATATTTGCAAGTTTTTGTTTCAAGTTGTTACATTAATATAAAATGCGCATACAAAAAGGCAGGCCGGCTTTTGCCGGTCTGCCGATGCTTCTTCGGGTTATTCCTCCCGGTACCTTTTGCTCCAGTCCTGTGTGGCTCCCTCATTCAGGCCTCCGGGCAGCACGCCCGGCTTCCTGCAGACAAAGCCCAGGTCATGGTTAAAGTCTGTTTTATCGCTCTGCACTGTTATCTTTCCGGTATAGCAGACCTCCTCATCCGTTTCCTCCAGGGAGGAGACGATCAGCGGAATGTCCGTTCTGTGCTTTGTCGGCTTGACCTGCGCGGGCGGTGTGACCCGCAGCGTATAAACCGCCGGATAAACCTCCCGGAAGAAATAGAGGCCGTATTCGTCCGATACTGTTTCCGCGTAGACGGCGCCGTTCCGGAGCAGCTCGATCTTTACATTCGGCAGCCCGTATTCCCCGCCGTCCTGGAATCCGTTCCCGTTGGTGTCCAGCCAGCAGTAATCCCCGATCGTTCCGGGCAGAACGCTTCCCAGGTGGAGAGCGGTCTGGTCTTCTCCCATGCGGACCCGGATCAGGCCGGTCCTTCCGTTTCTCCCGTCCGTCTCCTCGATCACGGAAGTCAGGCCGCCCTGCAGCCTTTCGTCGTCCGGCTCGGCAGCCACGCATCCCTCAGGCAGCTTCACCTCGATCCGGTATGTTCCGGGCAGCAGTCCTGCAAACGCGTACCTGCCGGTTTCCCCGGTGATCTGGGTGCTCAGTCTGTTTCCGTCGGCATCCGTCAGTGTGACCGCGGCGTCAGCGAGATTCTCATCCCCGTTCCCGCGGTCGATCCAAGTCCTGCCCTCCAGGGTGGTATAGCGGATCACGCCCAGCATAAGGCCGTTCACGGAGCTGCCTTCCTTTACGGAAATGCCGGCCATTTCCATACGGCCCTCCGCCGCGCGGAACGTGCTGTCGCCTTCCGGCGCGGCATCCGTATTGTCCGGCATTTCATACGCCAGCGTAAAGGTGCCGGGGATCATGCCGTCAGAGGCAAAAACACCCTTCGTATCCGTCGTCAGGATATCCGTCACGGTTCCGTCGCCTTCATCGATGACGGCGATCCTGCAGCCCTCCGGGGTCTGCTCATCCTCATCGCAGAGGCCGTTATTGTTTTCATCCAGCCAGAATTTGCCGCGCAGGCTTCCGGGCACCGTGCAGCCGATCATCTGATCCACCCATGTGCCGCCCATCGGTACGTCGAGTGCTACCGTCTGCTGCGTCCTGCCCGTGGCAAGCGGCAGGGTCAGCAGGCCGGTTCTTGCCGTCACCCGGTTTTCCGGCAGTCCGAATGTCAGCATGTAGCTGTCGGGATGCAGGTCTGTCAGCGCGAAGGTACCGTCCGTTTCGGTAATGACCGTTACGGGTTCCAGATCGGGCCGTGTGGGCTGCAGGGTGATCTCCACTCCCGGAAGGGTGCTCTCTTCCCCGTCCATCGTGCCCGACCCGTCTCCGTCACGGAACGCGGTGCCTGTGATCCTCCCCAGCGTCAGCGCGCCGCACAGCGGGGCGGACCTGTAGTCACCCGTTCCGAAGCTGAATTCCTCGCCCTCTCCGGCGCCGTTCTCACCGGTGACCGTATTTCCGCCGGCCGCGGTTTTCGCGAAAACGGCGTTTTCCGGCAGCTCATACCGCAGCCGGTATCTTCCGGGCATCACGGCGTCAAAAAGGAAGCTCCCGCTTTCCGTGATCACCGCGCTGAAGGCTTCGCCCTCCTCGCCCATCAACCTGACCACAGTGCCCGAAAGGCCGTTTTCACCCGCGTCACGTACACCGTTGTCGTTTTTGTCTGCGAATACGAAGCCCTCCACCGTACCGGGCCTGATCATTCCCGCGTCCATTCCTTCAACTGCCTGTCCCAGCGGGACGCGGAAGGGTTCGGAATAGCCCTCGCCCCTGTTCCGGTTCAGGATCACGTTGTTCTCTCCGGCCTTCGTAAAGGCATACCCCTCCTTCGCCATCATGCGAAGGCTGTATTGGCCGGGGGTCAGTCCGGTAAAGCTGTATGCGCCTTTGGCGTTCGTCCTTTTCGTCTCCACGGGGCTGCCCTTCTCATCCAGCAGCGTTACTTCGATCCCCTGGGCCGGCTTCTCGCTGCCGTTCATCGTGGCAGAAAAATCCTCATCCGTATACACGGTGCCGCTCACGGAGCCGTAGTAGATCACGCCGACGTTGACCTCCCGGATCTCCCCGTCCGTCAGGGCGAAGTCCTTCCAGAAGTTTTCCCTGCGGTTATCCCTGGCTTCAAACCGGTTCCCGAGGGGGTCGCTGACGGTTCTGGTAAAGTTGCATCCGTCGTTCGGAAGCAGGGCGCGGATCTTATAGATCCTTCCCCGCAGTCCCTTCAGCGTATACCGTCCGTCCTCACCCGATACCGCGACGGCGATCTCATCGTCCGCGACCTGCTTGATTGCCGTCACCTTGACCCCGGCCATGGGTTTTTCCCCTTCGTCATACAGGCCGTTGTAGTTTTCATCCAGGAATACGATCCCCGTCACCTTGGCGGAAACCATGAAGCCGATATTCTGCTCATCCTCGGATTCATTGTCGTTCAGGTCCAGCGTCTTGGTGTAATAGGTCCTGCCCTCCGCCGTGAAAATGGAGCGGTTGTTCCTTCCTTCCCTGGAATACCGGGTAAACATAAAGCCGTCCGGCACATATCCGGTCAGATCGTAGAATGCGGGGCGTACGCGGGTGATGATCCAGTCTCCGTTCTCATCCGAACGTGTCTCATACTCCAGCCCGTTTTTCTGACCCTTCATCGTAACGCGGACCGCGGGCATTTTCGGCTCATCACCGGTCATGATGCCGTCCCCGTTCACGTCCAGCCAGCATGTGCCGGTTACCTGAAGTCCCTTCATCACGCCGATGCCGCGTTCGACCGTCATGCCCTCGGCCACGCGGATGGGTTCGCTTTCCTGCACGCCTCCGGTGCTCTGGTCCGTGCAGGACCAGTGCAGTCCGATATCCGCGCTCTTTTTGTTGAAGATGTAGCCGTCCGGCAGGGACACCAGCAGCCGGTACGTCCCGGGCGTCAGTCCCGTCAGCCGGGCAAGGCCTTCGCTGTCCGTTACGGCTCCGGCCACGGGAGTCCCGCTTTCGTCCGTCGCGAAAACGGAAATCCCGGCAGCGCTTTTCTCAAAGGTTCCGAGCTCGCCGTTGTTGTTGTTGTCCAGAAAGGCCAGCACAAGGATCGTGCCTGTCCCGCCTGCATTCGGACGGATCTCCGGCATTTCCGTCGGAGCCGGTGTGATGACCGGCGTCGGCATGATATCCTGAATGCTGGCGGTCACGATCCCCGCGGTCTGAGCGTTCTGCCCGGCCGGGGTGCCTTCATCTTCATCCTCAGTCCCGTCTTCGTCCCGGTCCGCCGGCATTCCGGCGTCCGCTGCCTGATTATCGCCGTTGCTCCGTTTCACCGTGACCGGTATGGTGATGCTTCCCCCGCTGACGATTTCCACGGTCGCCGCGGCATGGGAAAGATCCCATCCCTCGGGCGCTGTTTCCGGGCAAACTCTGACCGTCACGCGCCCGGGCCCGTTCACCGTCAGGGTTTCCTCGCCTGCTCTGATTCGGCCGATCTCCTCTCCGTTGACCGTCACGGTAAAATCACCGGTGAGCTTTTCTGTTCGCAGCGTCCCGTCCTGCAGTTCTTCCGTTCCGCAGAACCAGATCCCGACGGTCATCACGTCCGCGCGCGCGGGGCAGCAGGCCAGCATCATTACGGCCAGTACGGCAGCAATCAAACAACAACGAGTTATCTTTCTCATGATCAGGGCAGCCTCCGGTAAAAAACAGCAGTGCATTCCCCGCGATACAGGAGAATGCACCGCCTGATTCAATCCTTTCTGATTGTGGGTCAATACAGCTTCACGGAATGGCGGAATTTGTCATACACTTTGTCGACGTAAGTTTCGGTATATCCGCGCGGATAGCTCACATGAAGTGTATACAGCGTTTTGTTGACGCAGGTGGCGATGATGCGTCCCGCGATCTTTGTTCCGTCCTTCAGCACGGCCTTGTAATTCGCGTAGATCCCGGTTTCATTCAGGAAAATCCTCTCCGCTGTGTTGGAGGGGGAATAATCGCTGAAATCCGCGTTGTTGCCGATCGTATCCAGCATTCCCTTGATTTCCTTGGTCAGCTCGCTCTTGTTGTACTGCTTGTTGACCGGCACGGTCCGTACGGTCAGGAAAGCCTGATAGTCCATGCCGCCGTCCACCGTATTGGTAATGGTATAGCTGTCCGGAACGGAATCATCGACCGTCCAGCCCGTCGGGCCGTCAAAGCTCAGCCTCAGGCTGTTGGCTTCGTATTTCTGATACGTAAAGGCCAGCGGCGGCAGCGGGGACGGAGCCGGCTTGTCAATGGGATCGATGACCACAGGCGTTGCGCCCGCGTTCTGGCTTTGCATGACCGGGGCAGCCGTCACGGCGGAAGGCATGACCAGCTCTTCCATGTCGCCGCCCTCCTCAGAGGCGGGATCGTAGCTTCCGTCATCATAGTCGATGTTGTTGGCGAAAGGATCCTGTTCGGTCGCTTCCTCAGGATTCTCCTGCCGGTTTGCGTTTGTCAGCGGTTCATACCTCTGCTGTTCTCCCTGCTGGCAGGCAGTCAGCAGAACGGCACAAAGCGCCAGCACTACACAAAGCATCCTTTTCTTCCACATGTTTTTTCCCTCCATCCGTTTCCGGTTTGTTTTTGGGTCCGCGGTTCCGCGTCCCGGTCTTATTCGGCGTCATCCCGGTACATCGGGTGATAGACCCTTCTGTCCAGGGAGAAAATCTTTTCGCTGAAGGACCCCTCCGGGGTTTTTTCCGCGACGGTCTTCATCGTATTCATACGGGCGTCCAGCATGTCGATCCAGTGCAGTGCCTCCGCTTCGGGGAACATCGGCGGCTTCGGGCTTCCGTACTCCGCCTCTCCGTGATGGCTGAGCAGCATATGCTCCAGCAGCACCAGCGGTTCTCCCTTCACGCCCGTCCTCTCCGCCGCGAGATTCAGGTTCGTTATGCCGCGCACCAGGTGTCCCAGCAGCTGCCCGTCCCGCGTGTAGTCGGTCACGTTGCCGGTCTCGTCGCTCTTGAGCTCATCGATCTTTCCCAGATCGTGGATGATCACGCCGGCCAGCAGAAGATCCCGGTTCAGCCAGGGGTAGTTTTCGATCACGCTTTCCGCCAGGTGAAGCATGTCCGTCGTATGATGCAGAAGGCCGCTGCGCTCGGCGTGATGCATCCGCTGCGCCGCGGGAAACCATTCCAGCTTCTCTCCGGCAATGTTCAGCATCTCGTCCGTCAGTTTCCGCAGGGCTTCGCTCCGGAAGGAGGCGACCGCCTCCCGGATATCGCCCATCATGTCGCCCGCGGCTCTGGGTGCGCTCGGCACCAGGGCGTTCATGTCCACCTCGTCCTCCGGGGCGGCTTTCCGCCATCTCTCGATCCTCAGCTGCAGCCGTCCGTTGTATTCCTGCACCAGCCCGCGGACCTTGATCACGCTGCCGCTCTGCGGCATTTCCTGCGTGTCCTCCCAGTTCCAGATCTTTCCGTTGATCTCGCCGGACTGGTCAGCCAGGCTCATGTCGATATATACTCTGCCGTTCTTGTCCGTCTTTCTGTCCGCCCCGCGCACCAGCAGGAAGCTTCCTTCCATGCGGTCATTCGCTGCCAGGCGGCAGACTGCCTTTTGTTCCATTCACTGTCCTCCGGGATTCTCAGAAGGGGGCGTCCCCTCCGCGCTGTTCTTCCTTCAGATTTGCAAAGGTCGTATATTCACTCAGCCAGGCAAGCTTCACCATTCCGAGCGGTCCGCTTCTCTGCTTGGCGATGTTGACTTCCGCGATGTTTTTGTCCTCTGTGTCCTTGTTGTAATACTCTTCCCTGTGCAGGAACATGACCACGTCCGCGTCCTGTTCAATGGAACCGGAATCGCGCAGGTCGCTCAGCATCGGCCGCTTGTCGATACGGTCCTTGTTCGCGCGGCTCAACTGCGCGCAGGCGATCAGGGGGATCTTCAGCTCCAGGGCAATGGCCTTCAGCTGACGGCTGATCTCCGACACCTCCAGGTTCCGGCTTTCCGTACGGTTGTCGCTGTGCATGAGTCCCAGGTAGTCGATCAGGATCAGGTCCAGCCCACGGTCCATCATCAGCCGGCGGCATCTGGATCTCAGCATGCTGGGCGTCAGTCCTGATGTATCGTCCAGATAAAGCGGCGCGTTGGAAACATTCACCAGGGATTCCGTCAGCTTGATCCAGTCCTGGTCTGACAGCGTTCCCTTGCGGACCCGCTGCATATCAACCTTGGCGTCGGAGCACAGCACGCGCATGGCGATCTGCTCCCGCGGCATTTCCAGGCTGAAAACGGCGACGGACTTGTTCTTGATAATGCTCGCGTAGCCTGCCACATTCATCGCGAAGGATGTTTTCCCCATGCCGGGCCTTGCCCCGACCACGATGAATTCACCGCTGTGCAGGCCCGTCAGGTAACTGTCCAGATCGATGAAGCCCGTCGGCACACCGGAGATCTCCCCGTGAAGCTTTGACAGCTCCTCGATCTGTCCGAAGGTAGCCGGCAGCACGTCTTTGATTGCTATAAGCGTATCCCCGCCCGTCCGGTTCATGGAGATGTCAAAGATCGCTTTTTCGGCGGATGCCAGCGTTTCCTGCAGCGGATTCTGTTGGGTATAGCAGTCCTTTTCGATATCCTGGCAGGCCCGGATCAGTTTCCTCAGGGTGCTTTTCTCGGCAACGATGTCGATGTACGCCCTGACATTGGCAGTGGTCGGAACGGATGTGATCAGCTTCATCAGGTACGGATCCCCGCCGATGCCGTCGAGCGTTCCCCGGCGGCTCAGCTCCGCGTCCACTGTGGTCAGGTCCACCGGCTTCCGTTCGGAGTGAAGCGCCCTCATGGCGGAATAGATTTCCTTGTGCTCTGCCAGATAGAAATCGTCTTCCCGGAGCTGCTCGGTGGCGCGCAGCACGGCGGTGCTGTCCTGCAGCATTGCGCCCAGGACGCTGATTTCCGCTTCCGTGCTGTTGGGCATCGTCATGCTCCGCAGCTCTTTCTCTCCGATCTCCGCCATTTTTTCCCGATCCCTCTCTTATTTGTTCAGCGGCTCCACCCGCAGGATCATCGGGGTGGTTACGCCGCTGTGCAGCCAGACGGTGATTTCCCGGTCGCCGATCTCCCGGATCGGGTCTCCCAGATCGATCTTGCGCTTGTCCACCGTCACTCCGTGCTGCTTTTCCAGCGCTTCCGCGACCTCGGCCGCGGTCACGCTGCCGTACAGGCGGCCCTTCTCGCCGCACTTGATCTTCATCTCAATGACCTTGCGCTTCAGGCTGTCCGCCTTCTGCTTCGCTTCAGCCAGCTCCTCTGCTTCCCGGGCGTCCCGCGCCGCGCGCTTGCGTTCGATCTCCTTCAGCGTGCCGGGGGTCGCTTCCGCCGCCAGCTTCTGCGGAAAAAGGAAGTTCCGGGCATATCCGTCGCTCACGTTGAGCACGTCGTCCCTTTTTCCGATATTCTTCACGTCCTTGAGCAAAATGACCTTCATTCTTATTCAGCCTCCTCTTTGGGCCGCAGATGTCTTGCGTCCCTTCTCTGATCGATCACACCCATAATGATCGGGATGATCGGCGCCAGCACCGACAGGGCGACCGCCCATAAGCTTCTGGCAGCGCTCTTCACTCCGAATTTCTTCTGCATCCAAAGCATCAGTGATACTCCCTGCAGAAGATAGCTCACGCGGAATACCGCCAGGCTCAGGTTTCCGAGATACGCCGCTGCTCCGCCTCCCAGGTTGGCCGGCAGCCAGCCGAGGCACAGGGTCGCGGCTGCCAGGCCGATCCCCCGCGGCATAAACCACTGCTCCGGTCTGGGCAGCTCCCCTTCCTCCCCGTTCCGGCGTCTTCTCCAGTCGGGGATGATCGTGCACAGCAGCGCCGTCAGCGCCGTATGATAAATAATCGTCCTGCAGATCGCCGCGGGAAGGATCTCCTCCAGCGTAACGCGCAGGCTCCACAGCAGCTGCATTTTTGTATCCTCGGGAATGAACACGGTCCCCATTACGCGCAGTGCGGGCATCAGGGCTTCCGCTCCGGTCAGCCGGGCCCACCCCATGCTGTAAGCGTTCAGCAGGATCGATTCGGCATCCGGCGAGGCATTGACCCATTCCGTCGCCGCGTTGGCCAGGCCGGCTGTGATCTGTCCGTCATACTCCCCCTGCAGCAGCGCGGCTCCGGCGATCCATGCCGCAAAACACAGCAGTACCCACATCAGCGGGCGGAAGCCCTTTCTCCGGAGGGGGATCAGCGGGATCGCCAGGCACAGCGCGCACCAGGGCAGCAGTACGGGCAGCATGCCGGTGGGCAGGGTCCCTACGGTCACGGCTCCGGCCGTCAGGCATACGGCAGCGGATCCGACCCAGCCGGCGGTCACGCTCAATGCGGCGGAGAAAACGGGAAGCAGCAGTAAGGAGGCTGCAGCCCACAGCACGCTTCTCAGGGAAGCCGTCGCGATCAGCAGGCTGATCACAGCCGGTGCCACGAACCAAAGTTTGCGCTCATTCTTTTGCTGCATGCCGTCACCTCCCCATATTGCATATATAATCAGTTTATTTTATCCCAACTCCCGCAAAAATGCAATATATCCGTAACAAGTTGCCCGCATCCTCTCCGTACGGCTTGCTGCCCGGTTCGCCCGGTGCTATACTTTTATACGGCGGCAGCGTCCGCCCGGAAAGGAGAAAGCTTTATGGATCACCCGGTCGTTCCTCTTCTGGAGAATCGTTTTCTGAAGGTTTTTGATCTGCAGTACGCGCCGGGCCGCCATTATTACGTAGCCACCCGCCGCGCCGCGGCAAACATGGTTGCCGCGCAGGATGAGGCCTCGTGGGCGGACCTTCTGCCGGACGCCGTTTCCGTCTGCCTGATCCTGCATGAGCAGAACCGGCCGGACCGTATGGTGCTGAACCGGGAATACCGTTATCCGCTGGGGCACACCGTCATCAGCGTTCCCGCGGGCCTGATCGATGCCGGGGACCGGTGCGGCTCCCGGGAGCAGGCTCTGCTCACCGCCGCCTCGCGGGAAATATATGAAGAAACCGGCCTGACCCTCACAGAGTCGGACCGGGTCCGCGTACTCAATCCCTGCCTCTTTTCCTCTCCCGGCATGACGGATGAATCCAACGCGATGGTGCGCGTGGATCTCTTCGGTCACGCGGAGGAGGAACTGACCCAGGCCCATGCGGAAAGCACAGAGCGCTTTGAGGGCTTCTCTCTCGTTACGCGGGAGGAGGCGCGGGATCTGCTTTTCCGTGGCAATATCAGCGTTTATACCTGGATCGGGCTGTCCGCCTTCATACACGATCTTTAATGTCTTCCGGTTTATGGCGCTGGGGAGAGCCGTTCAGGCTCCCCCCTGTTTTTCTTCCTCACGGGCTTCCCATTCCTTCTGTTTCCCTGAAAAGAAGTTCAGCTTCCAGGTGACCTTGTCCAGATACTTCTGTGTTTCCTCCATGTGGGCGATGATATGCTCCCGATGCTCCCGCAGGATCTCACAGCGTTCCTTCAGGGTGTGCTCGCCCTCCCTGGTCAGCCGGATGAACCGGGCGATCTCCGCCAGGGGCATGCCTGTGTTCTTCAGGCAGCAGATCAGGCCCAGGGATTCCATATCGTCATCCGAATAGGACCGGATCCCGCCGGAGGTCCGGCTGATATCGGTCAGAAGGCCTTCCTTTTCATAAAACCGCAGCGTATGCGCGCTCAGTCCCGTCTTCTCGCATACCTCTTTGATCGTGTAAGGCATCTCGTACCCTCCTCCGGCAGCAGCGCCGATCGTTTTTATTTCTATTTTCCGTACGTCTCTCCGTCAGCCGTGATCGCGGTATATGAGCGGATCGGCGGAGAGGAATTCTTACGTATCTTAATTTTCTCTCAGGATTTTGTAAAGTTTATACTCGCCCGGAACCGCCGGGAGTTCAAACACTGCTTCCCCGTCCTTTACATACAGCGGCTCAGCCTCCCGTCCGTCAGGACGCTCGCCGCCCTTCACGGTCAGCTTCCTTCCGCCCTTCACGTGCAGCCGCACCTTCGTTTGCTGCACGCCGTCCATCACGTAGGGATAGAGGATCACGCTGTCGTTGTCGTACACGAAAAGGCTCACGCGGGACGGCCCCTCCAGCCAGATGCCGTTCACCGGCACAGCCTTGCGGATCCGGCTGATCACCGGCGCGGGCATCCGGTAAAAGTCCGGATACGTGTCCGGCACGGTAACGGTCCACAGGGTGCTGTAAGCGTAATCGTCCCTCAGCAGCAGGGCATAACTCTCCTCGCCGTGCGCAGCCTTCACCACTGCCCAGGTGCTGTTGTTCCGGAATTCCGCCACGGGGATGCTCACGCTCTTCTCCGCGGCGGGATATTCCCGCGTCCTTCCGTCCTCCACGCGGTAACTCTCCGCCGTCGCGTGCCTTCCCCGCAGACGGATGGATGTGAAGTTCTCATATCCCTTGTCCTTCACTGCGTCCCAGAACCCGGTAGTCACGACCGCCGTGTTCCCGTCCTTCCGCAGGAAGGCGTCCAGCTTCTCCAGGATCTCCGGGTCATATGCCGACGATCCTGTCAGCAGGATCTGCTTCGCTTTTTCCGGAAAATACGGAGTGCACACGATGGGCAGTCCGCACATGCCCAGGAAGTCCTGCACGTTGTCCTCTCCCTGACAGTTGTCCGGCAGGTAGCAGGCGATTCCCTCCGGCTTCCCGGCGCCGTCCAGCACGGTGTCCAGTCTGTCCAGCTGATATCCGAGCGCCGCGGTGTACATATTGTCGCACAGGCTCTGGAAGCAGAAGAGCATCATTTCCTTCGGCCTGGAGAAAGCCGTCAGGTACGCCTGCTCCAGATAATGCTCCGTGATGTGCATGTCAAAATTGTCGAACCACCCGCCGCCGTTGTGCCCTGGCCACATATTCTCGAAATAGGTCATCAGGCTGAAGCTCAGGTATCGGGGCAGATGCTGGTCAGTGGAGACGGGGTCGCGCGTTTCCGTGCCGGTATAGATCATGTCAAACAGCTTTCGCTGTTCCGCGGGGTTGTAGCCCGTCTCCTGATAGCTTTCCGCCCAGTTGGGATACTTGATGGTGATCCTGCACTTCGGGTTCGCCTTCTTCGCCGGGCTTATGATGTCCTCCTCGCTCACCCGTCTGAGCAGGTCCAGCCGGTAATCCTGCCAGCCGGCCCTGATACCGTTGGCTTTGTTGTATTCATCCCTGCCCTTCAGGCACTCCGGACACATGCAGTTGGTAAAGAAGAAGTCGTCGATGATGAATTCGTCAAAATGCTCCCCGATGAAGGCGGAAACCTCCTTCAGCTTCTGCCGCATCTTCGGATCGTTGTAGCAGATGGTGTCAAACAGCCGCTGCTTCGGCTTTTCCCCCTCGGGCGTACGCATCACGGTAGTCAGTCCGCCGGCCACCTGCACGCCATGGGTATGGAAAACCTCCCGGATCATTTCAATCTGCTCATGGGATGCAAGCTCTCCGCGCCAGGGCTCCAGATAGATCTTGTCCAGCCGCACATGCCTTTCCATAAAGGACAGCTGCTTTTCCAATTCTTCTCTTGTCACCCTTGCCGCCGCGTGGGCAACGAAATAGGCTGTTAATGTAAAATTCCGATAGTTTCCCATTATTTGTCTCTCCTCCGCATCAGCGTCTCTTCCGCCCGCCTCACGTGTATTCTTCCTTTTGTTTTCTTCCGTTTTCCGGTTTTTCCCGGGTGCTGTCCCTATGCTATCACGTTTCGCATCCATTGTCCACGAATCTGTCAAAAGATATCTTTCCCTGTCAAAAACGATGGTATCTGTTTACAGATATGGGCCGTCCTCTGCGGTGCGTTTCCCCGACGGCTCCCTTCCCTGGCTCTTGCTTCCCTTTTTCCCTGTTGACATTCTTCCCCGGCCGATGCTATAATCCGTTCATCTCAGGAAAGGCGGTTGACTAAAGAACTGATGAGAATTTGCAACTGATTTCGGCACAGGGCATATGACCCGGCGCGTTTGCATCGGGAATGTTTTTGTCGCCGTCTGGAAGTTGCGCTCAGCAGAGTCAGACGCTTTTTTGTTTGCCTTTATATGCTTTTCATGCGCTCCTTCCCGCGGCGGAAAGGGGGCTTTTTTTATGGCTAAGATCCTGCTGGAGGCACTCCGGCTGAAAAAAATGTTTGGCGGTCAGCCGATCCTGGATGTGGACCGTCTGGTCATCGCTGACGGGGACCGCATCGGTCTCGTCGGTGAAAACGGCGCGGGCAAGACCACTCTGCTCCGGATCCTCAGCGGGGAGACGGATCCGGATGAGGGCACTGTCCGCTGCCTTGCTCCGCTCGCGGTCATCCGTCAGGAGGGCCATGCGGAGGATGCTTCCGACCGGGCGACAGGCTCCGTTTTCCGGGCGCCGGAGAAGCATCCGGGCCTTTCCGGGGGCGAAATGACACGCCGCCGTATCGCCGCGGCTCTCGCCTCCCGCCCGCAGCTGCTGCTGGCGGACGAGCCGACCACGGATCTGGATTCGGAAGGCATTTCCGTTCTCCGCTCGGCGCTCTGCTCGTATCAGGGCGCGGTGCTGCTCGTATCCCACGACAGGGCGCTGCTGCAGGCCGTGTGCAGCCGGATCTGGCAGCTGGAGGGCGGAAAGATCACGGATTTCCCCGGCACCTATGAGGACTGGCAGCAGGAGCGCCGTCAGCGCAGGGAACACGCGGAATTCGAATACGAACAATACCGGGCAGAAAAGAAACGCCTGAAGGAGACCGCCCAGCGCATGGCGGAATGGACCGCCTCGATCAAAAAGGCGCCCACGCGCATGGGCAACAGCGAGGCGCGGCTGCACACGCACCAGTGGACGAACTCCCTTCTGCATATCAGTGCGATGAAAAAGACCGTGCAGGACCGCATTGACCGGCTGGAGGTCAAAGAACGGCCGGAGGCCCTGCCGGATATCCGCATGCGGCTGGGCACCGCCCACCCGATTCCCGGGCGCACCGCGCTGACCGTCCGCTGCGGCAGCCTCACCGCCGGCAAAAAAACGCTGCTGTCGAAAACGGAACTGATGCTCCCCTCCGGCAGCCGCACGGCGCTGGTCGGCCCGAACGGCTGCGGCAAAACCACGCTGTTTTCCGTCATTACCGGTCAGCTGCCCGCGGGCGTTGACTTTCAGGGAGACGTCCGTTTCCATCCTGAGGCTCGCGTCGGCTGGTTCGACCAGCATCACGACCGTACGCTGGACCTGGACAAAACCGTGCTGGAAAACGCGTCAAAGGAAGCCGTCCTGTCGGAAACGCTGGTGCGCACCGTGCTCATCGGCCTCGGCCTGAGCCGGGAAGACCTGTTCAAGCCGGTCTCCAGGCTCTCCGGCGGCGAAAAGGCCAAAACGGCGCTGGCCCGCCTCCTGGTCGGGGATTACAATCTGCTGATCCTGGACGAGCCGGGCAATCATCTGGACCTGTACACGCTGGAGGCGCTGGAGGAGCTGCTTTCCTCCTACGGCGGCACGCTGCTCTTCGTCAGTCATGACGAGCGTCTGCTCGGCAAAGTCGCCACCCGCACCGTTCGCGTGGAAAACGCGCGCCTTGTCTCCTTTGAGGGCCCGCCGGAGGAAATGGAAAAGGCCCGCCGCAGGGATTCATCCGCGCAGGACCTTCAGCTGGCCATCACCTCGCTGGAGATGCGGCTGGCGGATCTCTCCGCCCGTATGTCTGCGCCCCGCAGGGGCGACGATCCCCGCGCGCTCAACGACCTTTGGCAGCAGACCGCCGCAGAGCTCAGGGAAATGAAAAAAGCCGTTCCTTCCGGAACAGCCCATAAATGATCATTCCTCCAGCAGCCAGCGGCGCGCCTCGTGCAGATCCTTCAGCACAGCCTCGCTCAGCTGCCTCATCTCCTCCGTCGGCGGCATCAGGTCCGGCACCATGATGGGCCGGAGTCCCCCTGCCGCGGCTGAGCGGATCCCGTTGTAGGAATCCTCTATGGCGTAGGCCCTGTCCGGGCTTACGCCTGTTTCTGCACACGCCCGGAGAAAAATGTCCGGCGCGGGCTTGCTCCGCGTCACCATATCCCCGCAGATTACCCGGTCGAAGAAGGACAGCAGCCGTGCGTCGCCCAGCATCTGCTCCACGCTCTTTCTCCGCGTGGAGGAGGCCAGCGCCAGCTTTTTCCCGCTTGCCTGCAGCCAGGTCAGCAGTTCGCGCGCGCCGGGCTTGACCGGCAGCCTTCCGCCGTCGTACCGGCTGTGAAAGAGCACGGATGCCTCCTTCGCGTATTCGTCGTAGGGGAAATCATCCCCGTAAAACGCCTTCATGATCCCGCGGCTCGTGTCCCGCGTCACGCCCAGGCATTGGTTCAGCGGCTCCCGGATGTTCTTCAGCCCGTCCCTTTCGGCCAGCTCCTCCCAGCATTCGATCACCTTGATTTCGCTGTCGAAGATGACCCCGTCCATGTCGAATATGACCGCGTCAAAGTCCTTCATTCATTACCTCCGTCCGCCCCGGCGTCAGCTGCCCGTAGAGCGGTAGTGCCGCATCGCCAGCCGGAACACCCGGTACATTACGGCGAACACGGCAAGTCCGGCCAGCGGCGTCACAAACACCGTCCACACCGGCCAGCCGTAAAGCGGTTTGTCCAGAATATACGCCGCCGGCACGTGCATTGTCAACGCAAAGGGTGCTACCGCGGAAAACAGGATGCGCAGCGGCCGGGGATAAATGTCCACCGGATACTCGCAGGCGCTCCGTCCGCCGTAGGTGAGTGCGTTCACCAGCTCCACAGATTTCACGCTGAAAATGCAGAACACCGCCTCGATCATGAAGAGGCCCAGAAGCAGTATCATGCTCATGCATATGCTTTCGGTCAGCGCCAGCGCCTTCAGAAAACTCCAGTGTACCGGCGACTGCAGGCAGCCCATCACCAGCGCTGCCACGCCTACTGCGATGCAGGTGATCCGTCTCGGGTCCGTGGCGCTGCACAACACCTGCGTCAGCACGCCCCGCGGGCGCAGCAATATCGTATCCAGCTGGCCGGACCGCACCAGATACGGGAAGTTGCCGGTGATCCCCCGGCCGAAGATCTCCGTCAGGTAAAAGCTCACGGCCATCAGTCCGAAGAAGAAGTACAGGTTTCCCGGCGTCCATTGGTTCAGGTGATCAAACCGGTCCACGATCAGCAGCAGGGCCATGAACTCCCCGCCCTCCATTACCAGCTGGGCCGCGGTCTGCATGAAAAAGGAAACGGGATACTGGAAATGGCTTTTGAGCAGCATGCCCATGGAGTGAAGATAAAGCTTGACTGTATCCATTTCATCAACCTCCCTGCACGGTCAGCCGCTTCCGGTTCCGCGACCAGAGCAGCAGTCCCAGTCCCAGCAGCGCTGCTGCCCAGAAGATCTGCAGACCGATGATCTGCGGCAGCTCGCTCAGGCTCCTCTGCCCGGTGTACAGGCGGATCGGCGCGTCCAGCATCTGCGTGTGCGGCATCAGGGCGATCACTCTCTGCCACGCGTCCGGGAAAAGCGTCAGCGGCAGGATGCTGCCGCTCAGGATCATCATCAGCAGGTTCAGCATGGCCTGGATCCCGCGGGGGTCCAGCGTGCGCATGGTAAAGCCCACTGTCAGGTTCTCGATAGCGCTGGAAACGACCAGTCCCAGCATCAGCGCGGCAATGCCCGCGATCAGAGCCGGCAGGCTCGCCGGGGCGGATATGCCCCAGCCCTTCGGCAGCAGTGCGGCAAACACCAGCATCGGCGCCGCCCGCATCAGGCTGCCCGTCAGCTTCTGCGCCATCACGCGGGAATAATAGTAGCCGTACAGGTTCAGCGGCCGCGCCAGGTCATAGGCGATATCGCCGGTGCGGATCCTGTCCGCCAGATCGTTGTCCGTTGCGCCCAGCATGCGAAAGAACGCCTGCTGCAGCCACACATAGCTCACCGTCGCCTCCAGGGGCACGGTCTGCGGATGCCCGGCATACAGCGCGCGGTACAGCGCCACCAGGATCAGCCCGAAAAACGCCTGGCAGCAGATGCCGCCGATCATGGCGCCCCGGTACTGCAGCTCCTGCTTCAGCCGCATCCGGAAAATGGAAAGATAGGCTTTTATTCTCATAGGTCCATCTCCCGGTACATCGCGGCGATCATGTGGTCGATATTCTGCGGCTGTGCCGTCAGCTCGCGGATGCTGCCCACGCTCTGCAGGCGGCTGAGCAGCTCCGGGGTCGGCACTTTCGCCGGCTCGTACACAATGCGCCAGTCCTCGCCGTCCCGGCTCATACTGCAGCTCTCCGGCAGGCTTTCGAGACTCACCTCTCCGTCATACCGTGCGGTCACCGTCCGCTTCGTGTCGTATCGGGCCAGCAGTTCGTTCAGCGTCCCGTCATACAGCTTGCTCCCATGGCCGATCACGGTCACGCGTCTGCACAGCGCCGCCACGTCCTCCATGTCGTGGGTGGTCAGCAGCACAGTGGTGCCGTTTTTCCGGTTCTCCTCCTTCAGGAAGTCGCGCAGGGCCAGCTTGCTCACGGCGTCCAGCCCGATGGTCGGCTCGTCCAGAAAGAGCAGCTCCGGCCGGTGCAGCAGGCTTCCGCACAGCTCGGCACGCATCCTCTGGCCCAGGCTCAGCTGCCTCAGCGGCGTCCGCAGCAGGCTTCCCAGATCCAGCTTTTCCGTCAGCTCATCCAGTCTCGTCTTCCAGTCTGCGTCTGTCAGCCGGTAGATGTCCTTCAGCAGGCAGTAGCTGTCCAGGATCGGAACGTCCCACCACAGCTGGCTCCGCTGGCCGAACACCACGCCGATGTGCCGCACGTGTTTCTTTCTTTCCAGCCACGGCACGCGCCCGTCCACGCTCACCCGCCCGCCGTCCGGCGTCAGGATCCCGGACAGGATCTTGACGGTCGTGGATTTTCCGGCGCCGTTCGGCCCGATATAGCCGATCAGGTCGCCCTTTTCGATCTGCAGAGAGATGCCTTTGAGCGCCTGCACCGTCGTTTTTTCGCGCAGCAGATGACCTTTTTCTCTCTTCTTTCTGACCGTGAAGCTCTTGGTCAGATTCTCCACTTCTATGTAGCTCATATTCTTTTCTCCCTGCCGGTCGGTCCTGATAAGTGCCATAAACGCAAGGGATAAATCATAACATATTTTTTCTTGTTTTTCAATCCTTTTTCACTTTTTCCGGTCTCTTTTTTCTTCCCGGTTGTATTTCCCCTTCCGTTCTGCTATTCTCATCCGGGAAAGCTGTAACTCTCCGGCATCAGGCATGTGGCTTTGGATCTGTTCAGAGTTTTCTCCCGTTCATGCAGTTTGAACGGATCAGAGCCAAAGGCCTTCGCCCGGCCCTCTCCCCCGCGCGAATAATTTCCCCATACAGGAGCACACCGCTATGAAATGGTTCATTGCATCGGATATCCACGGATCCGCCCTTTACTGCCGCCGGATGCTCGCCGCCTATGACCGCGAGCAGGCTGACCGCATGCTTCTTCTCGGTGACCTTCTCTACCACGGCCCGCGCAACGACCTGCCGGACGGATATGCCCCGAAGGAGGTTATCTCCCTCCTGAACGCGCGCAGCAATGAGATTTACTGCGTCCGCGGCAACTGCGAGGCCGAGGTCGACCAGATGGTCCTCTCCTTCCCGGTCATGGCGGATTACTTCCTCCTTCCGGTGGGCAGGAAGTGCATCTTCGCCACCCACGGCCATATCTTCAACGAGCAGAACCTGCCGCCGCTCAAGCCCGGCGATATCCTGCTCCATGGGCACACCCATGTTTCCGTCTGCCGGAAGCATGATACCTACACCTGCTGCAATCCCGGCTCCGTCTCCATCCCGAAGGAGAATACCCCGCGCGGTTACATGATCCTGGAAAACGGCGTCTTCACCTGGAAAACCCTGGACGGAACGGAATACATGAAACTGGATATAGAGGAGTAAGCGTATAAGATTTCAAAGTATTCGTCGTTCAAACGGTAAATGTTTCACCGGAGCGAAGGCTGAATTCCCCATGATCCGTCACATGAAAAAGGGACCGCGTTGCGGTCCCTTTCCCTGTTTTCCTGTTCAGTATTCACTCTTTCCCCACGATTTCGGTCAGCTCATGCACGACAAGGTCCTCCAGCCCGGTAGGTTCCACGCAGGAGCCTTCCTCCAGAAAAAGGATGCTCTTCACGCCGGCGTTCTTCGCGCAGAGCACGTCCAGCTTCCGGTCACCGACATAATACGTGGTTTCCGGATCCAGGTGGTACTTCTGCGTCAGATAGAGCACGCCGTCCGGCGCGGGCTTGGGTGCGAAGCCGTCCCCGTGGGTCACGATATCCTCGAAACAGTCCTCGATACCCAGCCGCTGCAGGATCCCGTGGGTCGAGCTGCCCCGGTGGGTGTAGACAAAATGCCTCGCTCCGGCTTTCTTCAGGCCTTCCAGCGTCTCCGCCGCGCCCTCCGTCAGGGTGATGCTTTGGTTCCGCCCGGCGCATTTCTGCCGGTACAGGGCCATGAGCGCCTCGGGGCTTTCCCCGGTCTTCTCCGCCGATTCGCGAATACAGGCCGTGACCGATTCCTTCTTCACCTTCTGCAGGATCTGCTCCGGGTCGGGCTTCAGGCCCTTCTCCGCCAGGGCAGCCGCCAGGCTTTCCGTGATCACGCCGTAGGAATGCAGCAGAGTGCCGTCCAGGTCCCAGATATAAGCGTTCATGTCCAAATGATCTTCTCCTCAGTCCTGAAAGAGCATCGGCAGGAAGTCGTGGATGCAGCGGCGCCACACGCTCCAGTCGTGACCGCCCGGGAAAGTCCTCCGGATCATGGTCACGTCCTTGCCCTTCAGCATTTCATCGTCCTTGATGAAGCTGTCGAAATACTGGTCCTCCGTGCCCATGGCGCGATAGAACACCTTATAGCTTTCGGCAAACTTCTTTCCGTCGTCCAGAATGCCCAGATGCGTTTCCGGCACGCCGCCCCGCATGAACTGCAGAAAGCCGCTGAACACGCCCACATAGCTGAACATTTCCGGATGGGTCATGGTGACCACGCTGGTCTGATAGCTGCCCATGCTGAGCCCGGCCATCGCGCGGTGCCATTTGTCCGTCAGCACATTATACTTCCCTTCGATGAAGGGGATCAAGTCCTTCAGCAGCACCTCCGGGAACAGACCGAATACCTGCTTCTGTTCACTCTGGGTCATGCCGTTGCCCATCACGATGATCATGTCCTTCATTTTTCCCGCGGCGTACAGCTGATCCGCGATACGGCCCAGATGTCCCTGATAGACCCAGCCCGTCTCGTTCTCGCCGTAGCCGTGCTGCAGATAGAGCACCGGATACTTCTCCGCGGGGTCATACGCCGGCGGGGTGTATACCAGGCAGATTTCGGTCTTGCCGGTCACGGAGGAAGGATAGTAATGCCGGGTCACCGCGCCGTGCGGGATGCCCTCCAGACCGTCCCACTCCTCGCCAGGCACCGGCACGTCAAAGAAGTTCATCGGGCGGCACGCTCCGTAGCCGATGGGCAGGTACGGGCTGATCACGTCCGCGCCGTCCACCCGCAGAAAGAAGTACAGGAAGCCGCGGCCCAGGTCTGCAGTCACCTCCCACATGTCCTCGCCTACCTTTTCCAGAGGAGTCAGCTTGCCCCACTGATCGATGGCGACCTCGTTCACGCCGGGTGCCGTCTTCAGGCGTACGTGTACGCGCCCGTCCTCCAGATATTCGTAGCCCTGATCGCCGTCCCGGCTCGGCTCACCGAAATAGGGATCGAAGGAAACCGTTGTGTCCAAAGGCCATTGCTTTTTCATCTGCTTCATCCTCCTGTGCGGTTTTTTCGATTGTTGTCTGTACAAATTTTACAGTTTTTGGTGAAAAAGCACAAGGAAGCAAAGGGACAATCCTTGGCTGTTTTGTCTTATTTCTTGCTCACCCTGCTCTTTTTATATTACGGATAAAGGAAAAAAACGGGGCCTCGCAGGCGCAGGATCGCCCGCTGTCCCCGTTTTTCCGTCTCATTCCTCCGCAAGCATGCTTTCCAGCGTGTGCCATCCCAGCACAGCGCATTTGACCCGCGCCGGCATGTGGGACACGTCCGTCAGTGCCCCGGCCTCTTCCAGTTTCTCAAATTCCTCGTCGGTGATCTTTCCCTTGATCATGCGCAGAAAGATGTCCTTCAGCTCCTCGGCCTCCGCCACCGTCCTGCCGATCACCAGGTCCAGCATGATGTCCGCGGAAGCCTGGGAGATGGCGCAGCCGTCTCCGGTGTACGCCCCGTTCTCAATGATGCCGTCCTTCACCCGCAGGCGCAGGGTGATGTCGTCCCCGCAGCTCGGGTTCATCCCGCGCATCTCCAGATTGGCGTCCGTCAGCTCATGCTTGTGGATCGGACGCAGATTGTGGTCGTTGATGACCTCGCGGTAGAAATTATTCTGCATAACCCATTCGCCTCCGTACGGTCCGCAGGCTGTCTCCCAGCCTGCGGATCTCCTCCTCCGTGTTGTAGAACATCAGGCTGACGCGCGCCGTGGCCGGCATGCCCAGATGCTTCATCAGCGGCTGAGCGCAGTGGTGCCCGGCCCGGACGCAGATGCCGTCCGCGTTCAGGATCTCGGCAATGTCGTGGGGATGCACGCCCTCCACTGTAAAGGTGAAGATGCCTTTCCTGCCCTCGGACGTCTGCGGCCCGACGATGTGCACATGCGGGATCGCCGCCAGCTCGCGGTACATTCTCTCCCCCAGCGCCGCTTCGATGCGTTCGATCTCCTCCATCCCGATCTTCTGATAGAACCGGATGGCGGCGGCCAGCCCCGCGGCGCCGGCCGCGTTCACCGTGCCCGCCTCGAACCTGTGGGGCAGCTCAGCCCAGGTGGCGCTTTCCCGCGTCACATATTCGATCATTTCGCCGCCGGTCAGGAAAGGTGGCATCTTCTCCAGCAGCTTTTTCTTTCCGTACAGGACGCCGATGCCCATGGGCGCGCCCATCTTGTGGCCGGAAAAGGCCAGGAAGTCCACGCCCAGCGCGCGCACGTCCACCTTCATATGGGGCACGCTCTGGGATCCGTCGCACACGAACAGCGCGCCGGCCTCGTGGGCCAGGGCGGCAAAGTGCCGTACGTCGTATTCCATGCCCACCACGTTGGATACCTGGGTCATGGCCACGATCCGCGTCCGGTCTGACAGGGCATTCATGAAGGTCTCCTCGCTGATCAGGCCGTTTTTGTCACATTCGATGATGCTTAGCTTCGCCCCTTTGCGCGCGGCCGCCTGCTGCCATGGCACCAGATTGCTGTGGTGCTCAGCCACGGTCACTGCGATCTCGTCTCCGGGCAGCAGCCCTGCGCCAAGGCTGTAGGCCACAAGGTTCAGGCTCTCCGTTGCGTTCCGCGTGAAGATGATCTCCTCCCCGCTCTCCGCGTTCAGGAAGGCCCGCACCGTCTCCCGGGCGTCCTCGTAGATGTCGGTGGCGCGCCGGGAAAGGCCGTAGAGGCCGCGCATCGGATTGGCGTTATCCTCCAGATAGAACTGTCTCTCCGCCTCGATCACGCTGCGCGGCCGCTGGGCCGTCGCCGCGCTGTCGAGATACGCGATCTCCGGATGGGAAAAAATCAAAGGAAATTCTTTTCGGATCTCCTCCGGTGTCATGCTTCTTCGTCCTCCGCCTTCAGCAGGGCGTCCCGCACGCTTTCCGCGGGGATCCTGCGGATGATTGCATCCATCTTGGCTCTCGCCAGCATTTTCTCGGTCTCTTCCCTCGGTACTCCGCGGGATTGCAGGTAATACACCATATCGGCATCCGGCCGTCCGATGGTCGCGCCGTGGGCGCCGGCCACGTCCTCCTCCGTGCAGAGGATCACGGGCACGGTGCGGTTGCGCACGTCCTCATCCATCAGCAGCACGTCCTCCATCTCAGTGCCCTCGGCCCCGACGCAGCCGTGCCGCAGATCGATGGTCCCGCGCAGCAGCTTGTCAGCCTGTCCGGAAAGCACACCGGAGGAATAGATGTCGCTGCGGGATTTCGGCCCGGTGTGGATGGCTTCGCAGTTGATATCCGCTTTCTCCGTTCCGCCCAGCTTGTATCCGATGCTCGCGGCGAAAGAGCTCTCCTCGCCCTCCACAGCCACGGAGCAGTTGTCATAGGTGGCAGCCCCGCCCAGGATCACGCGGTACCATTCGAACCGCGCGCCCTTTGCGCAGCGCACGCTCACGTCGTTGATCACCTGCTCTGGGTCCTCCTTCCGGCGGATCTGGATCAGGCGCAGCGTGCCGTTTTCTCCCACGCTGCCGACAAATCTTTCATTGGGAGTGGCGCATTCCGTCACCACGGTCTCCTCGCCGTTCTCCTTCACGTCCACGCTGCGCTCCAGCACTGTGTCCGGCACGTTCACTTTCGTCCCGTTCACGTGTAGCCAGCGGAAGGTGTTAGCGATCGGCTTATTCAGCAGCATCTCGCCCATCAACCGATCACTCCCTTCATTTCAATACGGATCAGATTGTTCATTTCCACGGCATACTCCAGCGGCAGCTCCTTGCTCACGTTGTCGGCAAAGCCGCTCACGATCAGTGCGCGGGCCTCCTCCTCAGTCACGCCGCGGCTCATCAGATAGAACACCGCGTCGTTGGAAATGCGGCCGATCCGGGCCTCATGCCCGATGTCCGCCCTGTTCGTCTTCACATCCATCACCGGCACTGTGTCGGACCGGGATATCCGGTCCACCATCAGGCTCTGGCAGGATACGGCGCTCTTGCTGTTCTCAGCATTCTTTTCCACCACCACCGCGCTGCGGAAGATGTTTTCCCCGCCGCTCTTGGAGATGGACCGCGTGTTCAC